>Ga0134092_1001938_pt1 | contig 16822 bp, 15 predicted proteins | sample 3_6taG_FD_94454 | JGI IMG/M metagenome (GOLD analysis project Ga0134092, IMG submission 94454) | Switchgrass degrading microbial communities from high solid loading bioreactors in New Hampshire, USA - 3_6_20_6_A3 metaG | ecosystem: Engineered > Bioreactor > Semi-continuous > Anaerobic >... | reverse complement strand
TATAATAACTATAGATCTCAGTGGAATTTAAAAAAGATGACTCCTGTCCGATACAGAAGTCATCTTCTTGAAGCTGTTTCATAGTCTTTTTTTAAACTGTCCTTGACAAGGGGTACATTTTAATTAATTGTTGGACTTTTTTATTAATTTTCTTTTTTTGCTATTCCTATTCCAAGTTCATCTAACTGCTTTTTATCAACTATATTTGGTGCTTCACTTAAATAGTCAAAGGCATTTTGATTTTTTGGGAAGGCAATAACATCTTTAATATTTTCTGTTCCAGCTAAGAACATAATCATTCTATCTAATCCAAAAGCTAAACCTCCATGTGGTGGTGGTCCAAATTTAAAAGCATCTATTAAGAATCCAAATCTTTCTTGAGCAGATTCCTCAGTAAATCCTAAAGCTTTAAACATTCTCTTTTGAAGGGCTGAATCATGAATTCTTATTGATCCACCTCCTAATTCTTCTCCATTTAATACTAAGTCATAAGCCTTAGCTCTAACTGCTCCAGGATTTGTTTCTAATAAGTCTATATCTTCATCCATTGGTGATGTAAATGGATGGTGAGCCGCAAAATATCTTCCTTCCTCTTCATCATATTCAAGTAATGGGAATTCTGTAATCCAAACAAAATTAAACTCGTTCTTGTCTTTTATTAATTCAAATTCCTTTGCTAAGTGTAATCTTAAAGCACCTAAACTTTGTAATACCACAGAATTTTTATCCGCTACTATAAAAATAGCATCTCCAGTTTCTGCTTTTGTTGAATTTATTATTGAATTAGTAACTTCTTCTGTTAAGAATTTAGATATTGATGATTTAACTCCATCTTCCTTTATTTGAATCCATGCTAATCCCTTAGCTTTATAAGTTTTCACAAATTCTGCTAATTTATCAATTTGCTTCCTTCCAAGGTTAGCACCACCTTTTAAACATAAAGCTCTAACAGAACCGCCATTTTCTATTGCAGATTTAAATACTACAAAATCCATATCCTTGACATCTTCAGTGATATTTATTATTTCCATTCCAAATCTTAAATCAGGCTTATCTGAGCCGTATTTTTCCATTGCATCTTTATACTTCATTCTCTTAATAGGAAGCTTAATGTCAGCTCCTGCAACTTCTTTAAATACGTGAGCTATTAATCCTTCATTTAAGGCCATTACATCATCTTGATCAACAAAACTCATCTCAAGGTCAACTTGAGTAAATTCTGGTTGTCTATTAGCCCTTAAATCTTCATCTCTAAAGCATTTTACTATTTGATAGTATTTATCAAAGCCTGATACCATCAATAATTGCTTAAATATTTGAGGAGATTGAGGAAGAGCATAGAACATTCCTGGATAATTTCTTGATGGCACAAGATAATCCCTTGCTCCTTCTGGAGTACTCTTTGTTAACATTGGAGTTTCTATATCTAAAAATCCATTTCTATCTAAGTAATCACGTATAGCCTTTGTTGTTTTGCTTCTTATCATAAATATTTTTTGCATATCTGGTCTTCTAAGGTCCAAATATCTATATTTAAGTCTAATTCTTTCATCTGCATCTAAGCCTTCTTTTATATATATTGGTGGTGTTTCTGATTCTGATAGCACCTTTAAGCTTTCGCATTTTAATTCAACAAAACCAGTTGGTAGATTTTCATTTGGTGCTTCTCTTAATACAACTTCTCCTGTAACAGCAATACAATATTCTGGTTTTACTCCTTTAGCCTTTTCAAAAGCTTCTGCATTTATTTCTTCACCAAAAACTATTTGCATTATTCCTGTTCTATCTCTTAGATCGATAAATTGCAATCCACCTAATTTTCTATTTCTTTGAACCCATCCCATTAAAGTAATTTTTTGAGACACATGTGTTTCTCTAACTTCTCCACACATCATAGTTCTTTTTAAACCATTTAAAGCCTCACCCATATTGTCTTCCTCCTTAATTATTTACAACATTTTTAATAGTTTCTATATTATCTAAACTTGCTTCAAACTGTTCTCCATCACTCATTCTCTTAATTTTTAGAAGCTTATTTTCAAGTTCATCATCACCTAAGATTGTAGTATATAAAGCACCTATTTTATTTGCATACTTCATTTCCGCCTTAATACTTCTACCCATGTGATTTATTTCAGTTTTTATTCCAATTTCTCTCAGTTTCTTAGCTAAAACAAAGGCTTCCATTTTAGCCTTATCACCTCTAGAACCTATATAAAGATCTATATAAGCTTCATGAGGTATCTCTATTCCTTCTTGTTCTAGAGTCATTATTAATCTTTCTAATCCTAATCCAAAACCTACAGCTGGCATTTCAGGACCGCCTATTTCCTCAATAAGCTTATCATATCTTCCACCACCACAAACAGTAAAATCTTCATTTAATATCTCAAATATTGTTTTAGTATAATAATCTAATCCCCTTACAATACCCGGATCTACCTTATATTCAATATTTAAAGCATCTAAATATTTTTTTACTTCTGTAAAGTGATCATTACATTCTTCACATATATAATCTAAAATTATTGGTGCATTTTTAGTTATATCATTACATTTTTTTTCTTTACAATCAAGTATCCTCATTGGATTCTTTTCAAATCTTGTTTTACAAACATCACATAAGTCATCATAATTTTCTTTTAAATAACTTTTTAATGCTTCATTATACTTTGGTCTACATTTTGGACAGCCTAAATTATTAATATTTAAACTCAAACTTTTAAGGCCTAATCTCTTTAAAGCTTCCATTGCTAAAGAAATTACTTCAGCATCCATAGATGGTTCTTTTGAACCAAACATTTCTACTCCATATTGATGAAATTGTCTAAGTCTTCCCTTTTGTACATTTTCATATCTAAAACATGGAATAATGTAATATAGTTTTGTTGGTTGTGCTTCATTAAAAAGTCTATTTTCTATGAAAGCTCTTACAGAAGGTGCAGTTCCTTCAGGCTTTAAAGTAATACTTCTATCACCTTTGTCTTTAAAAGTATACATTTCCTTTTGAACTATATCAGTTGTTTCTCCAACTCCTCTTAAAAATAACTCTGTATGCTCAAAAATCGGCGTTCTAATTTCTCTTACTCCAAAAGCTTTTGAAACTTCTCTCAATATTCCTTCTACATATTGCCATTTATAAGCGTCTTGTGGAAGCATATCTTTTGTCCCTTTTGGTGCTTGGATCTCCATTAATATCTCCTCCTATTTTAAATAAAGTGTATCTAACAACTTTTTCTTTTCTTCAACCATTTCACTTATTCTATTTATATATTCTTTAATATCCTTTACGTTTCCAAATCTTTCAATTCTATTATTATCGAAGAAAACTACTTTGGAAACAGCATCGGCTCCCAAGGCAATAATCGTTTGCTTATCTTCAATCATTTCTATATTATATAAATTTTCTTTACCCCTTTTACTGTAGCCGATATTCTCCATGTTTCCTACCATATTTTTTTGCCTATACATATAATAAGGTTCTAATCCTAATTCTTTAGCAAGATTTCTGCTTGCTTCATACATTTCTGAGAGTTCACTTTGTTTTTTTAGTTGAATACCTTTTTTTAATATAAAGTTTTCATGCAATATTGAAGCTCTTTTTAAAGATAAACCATGAACTGTTAAGCTATCTGGTTTTAATTTTAATATTTCCTCCACAGTATGTTTAACCTCATTTATGCCTTCACCAGGCAAACCAATAATTATATCCATATTAATATCATCAAAGCCAAGCTTCCTTGCAAGCTTGAATACTTCAATAACTTCCTTTGATGTATGTCCTCTTCCTATCATCTTTAAGGTTTTATCATTCATTGTTTGAGGATTAATGCTTATTCTTGTTGTATTATATTTTTTCATTGTTTCTAATTTTTCAATAGTTATACTATCAGGTCTACCACATTCAACAGTAAATTCCTTGACATTTCTGTTCAATATAAAGCTATTATATATTTTTTCCATTATAAATTCAAAATCCTTATTATTTACTGAAGTCGGTGTTCCTCCTCCAAAATAAACACTTTCAATGTTTAAATTTCTTTCATTAATATACTGCTCCATTTCAGAGATTTCATAAGATAAAGCATTTAAATAAGGATTTATATTTTTCTTATTGCTGCCTATTGGATTAGCTGTAAAAGAACAATAAAAGCACCTTGTTGGACAAAAAGCCATTCCTATATAAACCCCTATATTTTTTTCATCCTTATTTACAAAATTTTTTTCTTTTTTAGCAATTTCTATACATAGTTTTGCTTTTTCTTCAGAAGCTAAATATTTTTCTTGAAAAATTTCAACTATTTTTTCTTCACTAAATCCTTCCTCTAAATGTTTTAGAGCTATTTTTGAAGGTCTTATTCCTACTAAAGTTCCCCATGGGTAATAATCTCCAGTTATGTCTTTTAATGAAGAGAAAACTAGTTTTTTAATATCATCTTTAATATGCTCACTTGTATTAATTTCTTTAAAATAATCCTTATATTTAAAATTTGCTTTCCCTTCAAAAATGTTTACTATATATTCCCCTTCCTCTTGAAATTTTATTTCATCCAAAGGATAATATATATTAAACATTTGAAAAACATCATATCTATATTTTAAATCATTTAATTTAATAACTATTTTCATTTGTTCTCCTTTTAAACTAGAAAAGGATTTTTACTCCTTTCCTTTGAAATCGTTGTTTTATCCCCATGACCAGGATATACCTCAATGTTGTCATCTAAGATCATTAGTTTATTTTTTATATTGCTTATAAGATCATGAAAGTTTCCACCTGACAAATCTGTTCTTCCTATTGAGCCTTTAAATAAAGTATCACCACTAAATAATTTATCTTCTACTAAGTAACAAGTTCCACCTACAGTATGGCCTGGAGTAAAGATAGGCTTAAAATTTAAGCTTCCAACAGTAACATTTTCACCTTCTGTTACATATTTATACTTACTCTCTAATTTAGTAAAAAGGCCTGAAGTATCCATATTCATATATTCAGCCTCTGCTTCATTTAAATATACTTCCGCATCAAATTTTACTTTTAATTCATCAACAGCTCCATTATGATCAAAATGACAATGAGTTAAAAATATTGCTTCTAAGTCTGCCCCATAAGCTTCTATTTTTTTTGAAATATACTCAGCTCCTGCACCTGGATCTATAAGTACTGCCTTATTTGTATTTTCATCTATTATTAAATAACAATTTTCCTCCATTCTACCAACTATTAAAGTTTCAACTTTCATGTTAAACCTCCTTAAAAATTACGCTTACTATCAATCATCAATGTAACAGGTCCATCATTTTGAATATCTACTTTCATATTAGCTCCAAATTCTCCTGTTTCTACTTTTATTGAAGCTTCCTTCAACATAGCAACAAAATTATCATATAAAGCCTTTGCTTTTTCTCCAGCTTCTGCCTCCATAAAATTAGGTCTTCTTCCCTTTCTACAGTCACCGTATAAAGTAAATTGTGAAATAACTAAAATTTCACCCTTAACATCTAATAAGGATAAATTCATTTTACCATCTTTGTCTTCAAAAATTCTAAGATTTAATATTTTATCCTTCATATATTTAAGATCGTCAACTGTATCTTCTTTTGATATTCCTATTAATACATTAAGACCCTTATTAATTGATCCTACAACTTTATTATCTATTATTACCTTTGAAGATGTAACTCTTTGTACAACTGCTCTCATAATCTCACCTAACTATTCATTCTATAGACATCCATTACGCCTTTTACTCTTCTTATTTTTCTCATTATTTCCTTTAGCTGCTCAACAGAATAAATTCTAATTTTAATATTTACTTTAGCAATATTACCTTTTGCTGTTTGAGCATTTATCGAGCTTATGGCTAATTTACTTTCAGAAATTATATTAATGATATCTGCTAAAATTCCTTCTCTATCATCAGATTCAACTTGAATTTCTGCAATATAATCAGCTCCCTTGGCTTTTCCCCAAGAAACCTGTATCACCTTATTCTTATCATGCTCAATTAATGATTTTAAATTACTGCAATCTGTCCTATGAACCGAAACTCCTCTTCCTTTTGTAATATATCCCTTTATATCATCACCTGGTACAGGATTGCAGCATTTAGCGAACCTTACCATTAAGTTGCTTTCGCCTTTAACTGTAATTCCATAATCCTTTGCAATCTTATTCTTATTTGAAGATTTATCAGATTTAGCTATTTGCTCTTCAATCGATCTATTAATAGTTTCAGCACTTTGTTTTTCAATTATATTTTCTTCTTTTAATTTTGATATAAAAGAAGATGCTGATAATTGTCCAACTCCAATAGCTGCATATAAATCTTCCATACTGTTAATATTATATCTTTTAGTTAGTTTCTCATAACTTTCCCCTTTTGCAATATCTGAATAATTAACTCCCTGTTTCTTTAATTCCTTTTCAAACTGTTCCTTACCCTTTATTATATTTTCATCTTTTTTAATCTTTTTAAACCATTGCCTAATTTTACTTTTTGCTTGATTGCTTTTTACTATATTAAGCCAATCCATATTTGGCCCTTTTGCATTTTTAGATGTTAAAATTTCAACAATTTCACCAGTTTTTAATTTATAATCTAGGGGAACTATTTTCCCATTTACCTTTGCACCAACACATCTATTTCCCACATCAGTATGAATTCTATAGGCAAAATCTATCGGTGTTGCTCCACTAGGAAGATTTATTACTACACCTTTTGGTGTAAAAACAAATACTTCATCAGCAAACAAATCTATTTTGAAACCTTCTATAAATTCTTCTGCATCGGCAGTTTCCTTTTGCCATTCAAGCATATCTCTAAGCCATGCAAGTTTGCTTTCAAAACTTTGCTCTCTATCTTCCTTTCCACTATCTCCTTCTTTATACTTCCAATGAGCTGCTATACCGTATTCAGCTGTTTTATGCATTTCAAAAGTTCTTATTTGAATTTCAAAAGGCTTACCTTGAGGTCCAATAACTGTTGTATGCAAAGATTGATACATATTAGGCTTAGGCATTGCTATATAATCTTTAAATCTGCCTGGAATAGGTTTATAAATTGTATGTACAATTCCAAGGACACCATAACAATCTTTAACTGTATTTACTAATATTCTTATTGCCGTTAAATCAAATATTTCTTCAATAGTTTTATTTTTATTAACCATTTTTTTGTAAATACTATAAAAATGTTTTGGCCTGCCTTCGATATCTGAATCAATTTCTGCTTCTTCGAGCTTTTTATGTAAATCTTCTATAATACTGGCTATATAAACTTCTCTTTCTGCCCTTTTTTGTGCTATCTGCTTTACTAGATCGTAATAAACCTCTTCATGAAGATATCTAAAAGACAGATCTTCTAATTCCCACTTAATTTTTGATATACCAAGTCTATGCGCTAAAGGGGCGTATATATCTAAAGTTTCTTTTGCTTTTTGCTTCTGCTTTTCCTTTGGCATATATTTTAAAGTTCTTAGGTTATGTAATCTATCTGCCAGCTTAATTATTATTACTCTTATATCCTTTGCCATTGCAAGAAGCATTTTTCTGACATTATCAGCTTGCTGTTCTTCTTTAGATTTATATTCTATTTTCCCCAGCTTAGTTACTCCTTGAACCAAATTTGCAATTTCTTCATTAAATAAATTTTTTAAATCATCATAGGTATATTCCGTATCTTCGATAACATCGTGAAGGAGCCCTGCTGCTATAGTACTTGTATCCATACCCATCTCTGCTAAAATTATTGCAACATCTATAGGATGAGTAATATAAGGCTCTCCTGATTCTCTTTTTTGACTCTTATGAGCATCATTTGCAATTTCAAAAGCCTTTTTAATTATATCTTTATCTATATTATGAGAATTTTCGTATATCTTTTCTAACAGCCCTTCGTACATGGGAAAATCTCCTTTATTGATTTAGTCTAAAATAATTGGCTGGTTAAACAACCAGCCATTTTCTTCTATTATATAATATATTTTTTAATATTTCAATAATATTAAAATTCATAATCTACTAAAGACATTATATCATATTTAGCTAACTTTTCTCTTCCCTTTAGTCCTGTTAGCTCAATAGCAAAATCTATAGATACTACTTCTCCACCAGCTAATTCTACTAGTTTTGCAACAGCTCCAATAGTTCCTCCTGTTGCTAATAAATCATCTACAATTGCAACTCTTTGTCCTTTTTTAATAGCATCCTTGTGTATTTCTAAGGTATCAGTTCCATATTCTAAATCATATGTTATTGAAACAGTTTCACCAGGTAATTTACCTGCTTTTCTTACTGGAACAAATCCAACTCCCAATGCATAAGCAACAGGTACACCATAAATAAATCCTCTGGCTTCCGGTCCTACTATTAAATCTATATTTTTGTCTTTTAAATATTCAACGATTTTGTCTATAGAATATCTTAGTGCTTCTCCATCACCTATTACTGTTGTTATGTCTTTAAAACTAATTCCTTCTTTAGGGAAATTTTCAATTATTCTTATTTTCTCTTTTAGATTCATAATAATCCTCCATTACTAAAAATTATAAACTATATAATTATTTTATACATGAGTTTTATACAATATAATTTTACTATTGTAATCAAAATAATCATATAGTTTTCTTTGATTTATTTAAATATTTAGTTATTTGGTCTGCCCTATCCTTTTCGTTTGTAGTAAGTAACTCAATTATTATTCTTGCATTATCATTAATTTTTACTGCATTTATAGTTGGAGTAATCACATCAATTATATGTAGCATAAAATCCAAATTCATATTTTTTATATTATAATAATCCATTATTGCTCTTAAACCATGATTATTGGTATTAAATAAAAACTTTTGACCTTCCTTAATAAAAATCCCACTTTCTCCTCTTATGGGAACTTGAGCCCAATGCTCGCCAATAACAATCAAATCCAAGTATTTATTAATACATTTAATATTATAATAGATTGCTATAGCTTGCATTAATTTAAAGGTCAATCCACTAATAGAAAGACTTTTATATCTATATTGACAACTTTTCTGATTTGGATTTATATATATGTACTTTTTTTCAACATTAACTTCTTTATTTTCCAAAACTACCAAACTTATACCTAAATTTTTACAAAGCTCTTCTTCTTCCTCTGATTTTAGATCAATTCCTAGTGCAATTAAAACTTCTCCTCCAAGAAAATTAACTTCATTATTAATATCTTCTAAAGTTATTCCATTAGCAAAATTCTCATCATGGATTACATATTCTACATCAGCATTTAAATACTTTAAAACTAGAATTAAAGAGGATAAAGCACATAATCCATCTACATTAGGAATTCCATAGACAATTATTTTCTTTCGATTATTTATGGCCTCTACCATCTGCTCAAGAGCTTTATTCATATTTTTAAGTATAAAGGGATTATATCCATTAATATAATTTGGACTATAAATACTCTCCCAAAACTTACGCATTATAAACTCCTCCAAAAAATCTAGAAAACACATATATTATAATGGAAAATGTGCAATATTACAATGATTTATAAGTAAAAAGTAATAAACCTCCATTATATTTGGAGGCATTACTTATTTTTATTTATTTTATTATCAAAATACTAAACCTTATTAACATTTTTCTTTATTCTAAATTGTTTATTGCTCTTTAGAATGCTGTTAACTGATGATTTTAAGAATAACTTTGTTATAACTATAGAAGAAATTATATTTACTATTGAAGCCATCAAAATTATCACTGCTGGACTTTTAATTGATAAAGGCAACAAATAATATAATATAACTGCTATAATAAAAATTATTATATTTATTTTAAATACAATCGAATTCCCCTTTTCAGTACCATCAGCCACTGCACTTTTAAGATTTTTGGATAAAGGTATTTCTCTGCTTACTTTTTCTAATATTATAATATTGGATAAAAGTGCAATAAGTATGGAGAATATCAATGCAAGTAAACTATTTACAGTAAAAGCTAAATCAATTTCTGTATAAGCAATCAATGTTAGCGTAATACTTAATAGTACAGATAAACTTCCAAAAAGCCCTGGAATTTTATAATAAGCTATTGTCAATATAAAGATGACTATAATTCCTATTATTATTCCTTTAACAATATTTGAATAAGCATTTTCTCCTAAACTAGGTCCTACTGTTTCAGTATCTTCAGCAGTTATATTTCCTATAATAGCTCCAGAGTTTATAAGGTCTACAAATTCCTCTGCCTCTGACAAATCATATACTCCTGTAATTTCTAACTTTCCGTCAGTTATTGCTTCATCAATAGTTTCAGTAGAAATTAAATCATCATCTAAATATATCTTTATTGATTTATCTATATTATTTTCTGTAAAATCTGAAAAAGTTAATTTAGTTTCTTCTGTGAATATTAAATTTATTTTTATTGAATATCCCTCTACGATATAATCTGCTTCTTTAATATCGTCTTGTGTAAAAATAACCTTATCTTCTTCATCTTTAATTTCAACTTTTCCATTGTGAGTTAATCTATCTATTACAGAATCTATGTTAACATTATTTCTTATATTAACTCTAATCCCCTTTTCATCTTCAATAGCAGTATAACTATTATCAATATCCATTTGTTTTAATCTTTTTTCGATTACTTCTAAATTTTTCTTTAATACTTCCTCTGAAATATCCTCCTTATCCTTTTCTATTATTAATAAGGTTGAAGATCCTCCTCCTAAATCAAGCCCTTTTGTAATTACTTTATCAAAAGATTTTATCTCATAGGGACCTATAATTGCTCCACGAAAACCTAAATAAGATAATAATAATACAAATAAAGTAATTATTGTTATTAATACGGAACCTTTCTTATTGCCTTTTCCCTTCATGTTATTCCTCCTCTGGTAATTTACCTTAATTATATTAGTTCTTTTATATAAACAATTATTTCACTATGTGGAATACCATTATTATACATTTTATAAGTAATTATTAAAAGGTTATTTTATTATTTTTACTAAAAATTTAATATGTAAATAAAAGATTACGAAGAATGTACAATATAGAATGTAAAACAAAGGTAAACCATCCTTTATTATGTATTATCCATTCTACATTGTACATTAAAAAGCACTATGCACTTTTTTACAAGTTTACTCCAAGCATTCCTGAAAAAGCACCTATTAAAAGGCATAAAGCAAACTTAATAAAATCATATACAGTCAAACTCGCTTCTGCTCCAAATAATATCCCTATAAGATATAATGATATGTAAAAGATGCATCCTACCGAAAGTCCAATAATCCATCCTTTACTACCATAAGTTTTTACAGCTATTACTGTACCTATTAAAAGAGCCAAACAGGATATAACAACATAAATAATGTTAAATAATCCATCAGGTAAAGTTATGCTATTCATAACAAAAGATAAAATAGCTGTAACTAAAAATGTTGCCATTAGAGCAAAAATTAATCCTTTTAAAATACTTTTAAAATAATTTTCCCATTCCATAAAACTCACCCCCCAATATTAAATATATTATCTATTGAAGGGTATTATTCTACTATTTCTCTTTATTTACCTTTGATGCTACACCATTTTTTACTATTTTAAGCCTAGTTTTCTCAGCACTAGTTTCTATTACTAAATTATCTTCTTCTATTTTTATAATTCTTCCTATTATTCCACCCTTTGTGATAATTTCATCATTTTTTTGCAAGAAAGACAACATTTCCTTATATTGTTTATTCCTCTTCTTTTCAGGTAAAATCATCATAAAATACATAACAGCAAATAATCCAACAAATGGTAAAAACACTCCTATTATTTCCATAAAATTCTCCCTTCCATTTTTTGCATAAAGACAATCATTTCCATCCAAATAAAATTTTAATTTTTAACTATTATTTATTATCTCCGCTCTTCCATTCTCTTAACTTTTGCTCTTTAAAGGCTTTAAAATTACCATTTTCTATAGCTTTTCTTATATCTTCCATAAGTTTATTGTAGAAATAAAGATTATGAAGTACACATAATCTCATTGCTAACATTTCCTTTGCCTTAAATAAATGTCTAATATAAGCTCTTGTATAGCTTCTACAAGCTGGACATTGACATCCTTCATCTATTGGATTAGTATCTAATTCAAACTTTGCATTCATAAGATTTATTTTTCCATACTTAGTGAAAACATGACCATGTCTTCCATTTCTTGCTGGTAAAACACAGTCAAAGAAATCAACACCTCTATCTACTGCTTCTAATATATTTTCTGGTGTTCCAACTCCCATTAAATAAATAGGCTTATCTTCAGGTAGATGAGGAACTACTGCTTCTATAATTCTATACATTTCCTCATGAGTTTCTCCAACAGCTAAACCACCAATAGCATATCCATCTAAATCCATCTTTGCTATAGTTTTAGCATGTTCTATTCTTATATCTTCATAGCAACCACCTTGATTTATTCCAAATAGCATTTGTTCCTTATTTATAGTTTCCTCTAAAGAATTTAATCTATCTAATTCTGCTTTACATCTTTCAAGCCATCTTGTTGTTCTTGCAACTGATTTTTCAACATATTCTCTTGTTGAAGGATTTGGTATACATTCATCAAAAGCCATTGCAATAGTTGAGGCTAAATTACTTTGAATTTGCATAGATTCTTCTGGTCCCATAAATACCTTTCTTCCATCTATATGAGAGTTAAAATAAACTCCTTCTTCCTCTATTCTTCTAATATTTGAAAGTGAAAACACTTGAAAACCGCCTGAATCTGTTAATATTGGTCTATCCCAATTCATAAATTTATGTAATCCACCTAATTTATACACTACCTTATCAGAAGGTCTTAAATGTAAATGATATGTGTTTGATAATTCTACCTGACAGCCAATTTCCTTTAAATCCATAGTGGAAACAGCACCCTTAATAACAGCTAAGGTCCCGACATTCATAAATACAGGTGTTTCTATTGTTCCATGAGGAGTTTCAAATCTTCCCCTTCTTGCATTTCCATCTTTTTTTAATAAAGTATATCTTTTTTTACTCAATATTCCTTCCTCCAAACTTATTCCTTAATAAACATTGCATCTCCAAAAGAGAAAAATCTATACTTATCTTTTACAGCTTCATTATAAGCTCTCATAATATTTTCCTTGCCTGCTAAAGCTGAAACAAGCATTATAAGAGTTGATTCTGGTAAATGGAAGTTTGTTATAAGCTGATCAACTACTTTAAATTTATATCCTGGGTAGATGAAAATATCAGTCCAACCGCTTTGAGCTCTTACAAAGCCATTTTCATCACCTATTGTTTCCAAAGTTCTTGTGGAAGTAGTTCCAACTGAAATTATTTTATTTCCTCTTTTTTTAGTTTCATTAATTATCCTTGCATTTTCTTCGTCTAATTGATAAAACTCAGAATGCATTACATGGTCATCAGTATCTTCAACCTTAACTGGTCTAAAAGTTCCGAGGCCTACATGTAAGGTTAAGTAAGCAATATTAACGCCCTTATTCTTTATTTCATTTAGTAATTTTTCTGTAAAATGTAATCCTGCCGTAGGAGCTGCCGCTGAACCTTCTTCCTTTGAATAAACAGTTTGATATCTTTCTTTATCTTCAAGCTTTTCTGTAATATATGGCGGTAATGGCATTTCTCCAAGTTCATCTAAAACTTCTTCAAAAATACCATTATAACTAAATTCTATAATTCTATTTCCCTCATCAGCTATATCTATTACTTCACATTTTAATTTCCCATTACCAAAGATAAACTTAGTACCTATTTTTGCTCTCCTACCTGGCTTAGCTAAACATTCCCATTTATCTCCTTCAATCCTTTTTAATAACAGGAATTCTATCTTCCCCCCTGTTCCTTCTTTTTCTCCTATAAGTCTAGCAGGTAATACTCTTGTATTATTTAAAACAAGAGTATCTCCAGGATTTAAATAATCTATTATATCGTGAAAAATTTTATGTTCTATTTCTCCTGTTTTTTTATCTAACACCATTAATCTAGAAGCATCTCTTTCTTTTAATGGATGCTGTGCTATTAACTTTTCTGGTAAATAAAAATTAAATTCACTTACTTTCATAACCGTCTCCTATTACTTAAAATAATTTTTGTTGTTCTCCTATTTGTTCTTGATTGTTATTTTTTAATCTTCCTAAATGCTTATATGCCTTGTCCGTTGCTACTCTTCCTCTAGCAGTTCTAACTATAAAACCAGTTTGAAGCAAATAAGGCTCATATACATCTTCTATAGTTCCTAATTCTTCTCCAATAAAATAAGATAAGGTTTCTATTCCAACTGGTCCTCCATTAAAATTGTCTATTATCGCTTCTAATATCTTATTATCTACTCTATCAAAGCCCATATTATCAACTTCTAGAAGATTTAAAGCCTCATTAGCTTCTTTTGTAGTAATTAAAGAGTCTGAATACACCTGTGCATAATCTCTCACTCTTTTTAATAATCTATTAGCTATTCTAGGTGTTCCTCTAGATCTTTTGGCTATTTCATAAGCTCCTTCTTCTGTTATATTACAATTTAAAACAAATGAAGATCTTATTATAATTTCCTTTAATTCTTCTACAGTATAATACTGCATATCACATAACACCCCAAATCTATCTCTTAGAGGTGAAGTTAACATACCAATTCTTGTTGTTGCTCCTATAAGAGTAAACTTAGGCAGATCTAACCTTATTGACTTTGCTGCTGCCCCTTTCCCAATTACTATATCTAAAACATAATCCTCCATAGCAGGATAGAGAATTTCTTCCACACTTCTATTTAATCTATGTATTTCATCAATAAATAAAACATCATTATTATTTAAAGTTGTTAATATTGCTGCTAAATCCCCAGCCCTTTCAATAGCCGGACCAGAAGTAACTTTTAATTCTCCCTTCATTTCTGTAGCAATAATATTAGCCAAGGTTGTTTTTCCTAAGCCAGGAGGACCGTAAAGAAGAACATGATCCAATGCCTCATTTCTACTTTTAGCTGCTTTTATAAAAATTTCTAATCTCTTTTTTACCTTTTCCTGACCAATATATTCTTGTAAATTTGTAGGTCTCAAACTTAAGCTGTTACTATCTTCCCACAATTCTTTTGGGGTTATTATTCTCTCCATAATCCCACCTCTATCCCATGAGCACTTTTAAGCAGCTTTTAATTATATTCTCTAAACTGTCTTCCTTATTAACTTTCTTTATTGCTGCTTCTGCTTCTTTTTCTGAATATCCTAAGGCCAATAATGCCCCTAAAGCTTCTGCTATAGCATTTGTGTCAATATTTCTTTCCTTATCCTCCATATCTAATTTTGAAATACCTTCAGCAAACTCTTCTTTTTTGATTTTATCCTTTAATTCTAATATAATTCTTGCTGCTGTCTTTTTTCCTATTCCTGGAGCCTTACAAAGATGTTTTTCATCCCCCATCATTATTGCATATTTTAAATTATTAATTCGACTTATTGACAATAATGATAGTGCTGCTTTTGCCCCAACTCCATTTATTGTTAAAAGGAGCTTAAACATCTCAAGTTCCTCTCTAGTGTTAAAACCATAAAGGCCAATAAAATCTTCCCTTACTATCTGCTCAAGATAAAGCTTAACATCTTCATCAATTTTAGGCATTGATGACATAGTTGCACCTGAAGTATATATTTTATAACCTATTCCATTATTTTCAACTATAATATACTCTTTATTAATACCTTTATATTTCCCACATATGTATTCATACATACAACTACTACCTCCAATGCCAAACTTTATTTTAATCTACATTATACTTTATCATTTTACATGAAAGAATTCAACAAAACCAATTCACAATTCTTATTTCATAATGCTTAAGAATGGAAATAAGAAAATCGAGGATTACCTCGATTTTCTTATTTTTAATAAATGAATTATATATTTATCTTTCTTTTCCAATGAAAAATAATGCTATAGTTCCTGGTCCTGAATGAGTACCTATTGTTGGTCCTACATTATTTATTATTATATCTTTAACCTTTACATCATCTAATATTAGCTTTTTCAAATATTCTGCCTCTTCTAAACAGTCCCCGTGACTAATAAAAATTACCTGTTCTTCAGGATTTACTATTCTTTCTTTAATTGTATCCTGTAATACTTTAATTGACTTTTTTCTTCCTTTCACCTTTGTTACAGGAATCAATCTTCCTTCATTATCAACATGTAAAATCGGTTTAATTCCTAAAAAGGTACCAACTGCAGCTACAGTCCCAGATACTCTTCCACCTCTTTTTAAATGATTTAAATCATCAACAGTAAACCAATGGTTAACTTTTAATTTATTTTCTTCTACCCAACTTACTATTTCATCTTTAGAAGCTCCATTTTTCAGCATTTCTGCAGCTTTATATACTAATAGTCCTAATCCTAATGAAGCACTTTTACTATCTATAATTGTAATATCAGCCTCTTTATATTCATCCTTAATATTTTCCATTGCAATTCTTGCACTATTTACACTACCACTTAAAGCAGAAGAAAAACCTATGTATATAACTGCATTTCCTTCTTCTACATATTTTTTAAATTTTTCTTCATAAGAAAAAGCATTTGCCTGAGATGTAGTTGGCATTATTCCAGTTCTAAGTTTATTGTAAAACTCCTTTATATCAATACTTTGACCTAAATCATCACTATAATATTTTGAATCTATATTAATTCCTAAGGATATAACATCTATATTATTTTCCTTTACAAAATTTAAAGGCAAATCGCAGCATGAATCTGTCATAATAACCGTCTTCATAATAATCACTCCAATTCCAAAATATATAAAAATATC
>Ga0134092_1001937_pt1 | contig 16827 bp, 7 predicted proteins | sample 3_6taG_FD_94454 | JGI IMG/M metagenome (GOLD analysis project Ga0134092, IMG submission 94454) | Switchgrass degrading microbial communities from high solid loading bioreactors in New Hampshire, USA - 3_6_20_6_A3 metaG | ecosystem: Engineered > Bioreactor > Semi-continuous > Anaerobic > Digestate... | reverse complement strand
GTTCATGGGTGCAATATACTTTTGAAGAGCCGGAAAAAATTAGGGAAATGCGCTTTATATTTGACAGTGACCTAAATCGTACCGAAAAAGTTAATAATAAAGTGCGAAAGGCTCACAATATGCCCTGTAATTATCCGCTGGATAGTGAACCTCTTAAAGTACCTGACAGCATGACCCGAGCATTTAGAATTGAAGCAAAAGATGAAAACGACCAGTGGAAAACGGTACTTAAAGTTGATAACAACTATCAGCGGCTGGTTAAACTAAAAGTGAATATAGAAACTACTGCTATTCGTTTTATCCCGGAAGCCACCTGGGGTGCAGAAAGGGTACATGTATTTTCATGGGATGTACGTTAGTTTACATAAATTTGCATTACAAAATACTGCTCCTATTTATTAGGAGCAGTATTTTTTGTGATAAACCATTTTTGAGAAACTATATAAATATATTAGTGCTGTTGTATTGAAAGGCACTAAAACAAGTGTCAGAGAATTCTCAACCTTATTAGGGATAGCTGTATAAACATTTACGATTTACTGCACGACACTAATAATTAAGATAATACAGGCATTTTGGAATATGATATTCAAAAATTAATATTTTACCGAAAGAGTTGATTTTGTATACTTAGCCTGAGATATAATGAAATCATCCGCACCTGCATTTTGAATGACTTACCTTTTATATGGCCGCATGGATTTTGGGCGGTCCTGTTCATTCTGCGGGGGACAGAGCATTTTATAGAGCGGTTAATAAATAAATGGTTTGGATGTGATATAAAATGAGGGAAAAAAGAGCAGGCAGTTTAAGGATGTTCTATGAAAAGCCGGGTGAAAAATGGCTCGATGCCCTTCCCCTTGGCAACGGACGGATAGGAGCCATGGTATACGGGAGAGCCAATGATGAAATAATCCAGCTGAATGAAACCACCTTTTGGTCCGGAGAAGCTTCGAAGGGAAACGTGGTGGAAGAAAGCCCGGAGCTTGTAAAAGAGATAAGAAAATACCTTTTCAATAATGATTATGAAAAGGCCAGAGAGCTTTGCCACAAAATAACGGGCAGGAAGCTGAATTACGGCACAAATTTGCCGGTAGGGGACATGAAACTGGACTTCGGCTCCCGCACCGGCAATTATACAAACTTTTACCGAGAGCTGGACTTGAGCGCCGGAATTGTAAAAGTGACGTATAATCACGATGATAATGAATATAAAGAAGAGGTGTTTGTTTCAAATCCTCACCAGGTGGCGGTTGTGAAGGTAATCTCAAAGCTTCCCGGCAAGCTTGGTTTCAGAATAAGCTTTCAGGGAATGAACAGCACAATGGCAGTACATGCGGATAGCCGAGGAGATCTTGTCATTTCAGGCAATGCTTTTGAGAATATACATAGCGATGGGAAAACCGGAGTTGCAATCCATGGAAGAATACGCGTCCTGACGGATAACGGACATATATGCCAGGAGGCTCACGCTCTCAATGTAGAAGGCGCGGATTCGGCTGTGGTGCTGGTGGCCCTGAGGACAAACTTTGAGTGTTCGGAGCCTTTCCAGGATTGCCTTGACAAAATAGAGAAGGCGGCCATGTTATCCTATGAAGAATTAAAGGAAGAACACATAAAAGAACACAGCAGTCTGATGAACCGCATGTTGCTGAGCCTTGGGCATGGCTGCCATGATGATGTTCCGACGGACCAGCGTATTGAAAGGGTAAGGAACGGAGAGGCCGATCCCGGATTGGATGCGCTGTTGTTCAATTACGGCCGTTATCTGATCATTGGAAGCTCCAGAGAGAATTCTCCCCTGCCCAATCATCTGCAGGGTATCTGGAATGACGGCCTTGCATGCCAGATGGAATGGACCTGCGATATGCACCTCGATATAAACACCCAGATGAACTACTGGCCGACGGAAGCTGCAAACCTCAGCGAATGCAATATGCCGTTATTCAAGTGGATTTCAGAAAGGCTTGTACCATCAGGTGCCCATACTGCAAAGGTGCATTATGGATGCAGGGGATGGACTGCCCACACTGTTTCCAACGCCTGGGGATATTCTGCACCAGGATGGGGCGAATCCTGGGGAATATGGCCCATGGGGGGAGTGTGGATTGCAACCCACTTGTGGGAGCATTATCTATATACCGGGGACAAGGAGTTCCTGGAAAAGGCCGCATATCCGGTTTTAAAGGGGGCTGCGGAATTTGTTCTGGATTACCTGGTGCAGGACCTGGAAAAGGGATATCTTTTGAGCGGTCCTTCCTTCTCGCCGGAAAACAGCTTCCTTATAAACGGGCAATCCTACTCCAATACGATGGGACCTACGTTTGATACGGTACTGAGCCGCGAGATTTTCAATATTTGCATTGAAGCAGCAAAGATATTAGACTGTGATGCTGATTTTTCCGACCGGTTAAAGGATGCTTGCGGAAAGCTTCCGGATTTTGCCGTGGGAAAGGAAGGACAGCTGCAGGAATGGCTTCAGGATTTTGAAGCTTCCGATCCTCATCACAGGCATATTTCGCACCTTTTGGCACTTTATCCTTTCAGCCAGATTACGGTGGACAAAACCCCTGAACTCAGTGCTGCAGCCAGAAGAAGCATAGACTTGAGGGTGAGTCCGGAGGGCTCCTATGAGGAATCAAATTGGGGTTATGCCCTTTTGGAGGCTTACTTTGCCCGGTTGAAGGATGGGAATGAGGCATATAAATATATACAAGGTGCAATCCGGGGATTGACATATGATAATCTCTTTATCTGCCATCCTGTTTTTGAGGGATATGAAGTGGGCATTTATGAGCTGGATGGAAATACAGGCATGAGTGCGGCCGTGCTTGAGATGCTCCTTCAAAGCCATGAAGGCATAATTGAACTGCTGCCGGCGTTGCCAAATGCCTGGGATGCGGGATATGTCAAGGGTATTTGTGCAAGGGGCGGCTTTGTGATCGACATGGAATGGGAAAATCACAGTCTTAAAAAGTTTTCCATAACCTCAAAGCTTGGTAATCCATGCACTATCAAGTATAAGGATAGAATAGAGAAGCTTAATTTGGCTGCCGGTGAAACCAAGGTGTATGATTTTAATCAGATTTAGGGAGCCGGGAGCATAAAACCGGGGCAGCACGATTTATATAAAATTGGTTTGAATTCAGCCAATAATGGATGCACTGATTGTTATGTGCTTTGAACCCTTTCGGAGCGACAATCATCCATTTCAATTAGCTGAATTCATTCCCAAACTATATAGAGCTGTATTGCATTTATCTTTGAAAGGACGTCGAATATGAGTATAAGTTATTGCAAAGAAAAGAAACTGTGGATACTTGAAACAAAGAACACTTCCTATGTTATAGGAGTGGATGAAGAAAACAATTTGCAAAATGTCTACTGGGGCAGCAAATTGCCCTATATTGGTGATTACAGCCCTGCAGACATCAGTAAGGGACATTCTTCCTTTGATTTCAGGGAAGGCTTTGCGAACCTTGAATTTCCGGCATGGGGCGGGCTGCTTTATTCAGAGCCATGCCTCAAGGCAACCTTTTCGGACAATGTGAGAAATCTGTCCCTTAAATATGATGACTATGAAATTGTCAGAAATTCAGAGAATGTGTCCGATGAATCCATGTCGGAGCTGAGGATTGATTTAAAAGACAGCCTGTCCTATCGGCTTCGTGTCAGATTATATTTCAGGATATATGAGGAATTCGATATAATTGAAAAATATGCCGAAGTCATTAATGAAGGTGAGCAGCCTGTTACGTTGGAAAGCATACAATCCGGTGCCTGGTATCTGCCTAAAGGCATGGATTACCGGCTGACCCATCTGATCGGCCGCTGGAGTGGGGAAACGCAGCTAAGGCAGACCTTTCTTACGGAAGGGAAGAAGGTTATGGAGAGCAGAAGGGGCACTACCAGCCCCCATGCCAATCCATGGTTTGCAATAGATAACGGAAAGGCGGATGAAGACTATGGAAGCGTTTGGTTTGGTGCCCTGGCCTGGAGCGGAAACTGGAAGATGGTTTTTGAGCTGAGCTCCTTCGGACAGATGAAGATAACGGGGGGCATCAACGATTTTGATTTTTCCTGGCATTTAAAACCCAATTGCACATTTACAACCCCTGTTTTCACTGCCGGGTATACGGAAAATGGCTTTGGAAGCGCCAGCAGACTTATGCATTCATACCAGCTGAAACATATACTCCCTAAAGAGCATGCATCTGAATTCAGAAAAGTTATATATAATTCCTGGGAAGCGACTTACTTCAATGTAAATGCGGAAAACCAGAGATCCCTCGCCGAAAAGGCGGCTTCAATAGGAGTGGAGGTTTTTGTTATTGATGACGGCTGGTTTGGAGAGCGTAACAGCGACAGGGCAGGATTGGGAGACTGGTTTGTGAACAGGAATAAATTCCCGGACGGCCTAGCACCACTAATTAAAACCGTGAATGAGCTGGGGATGGATTTTGGAATATGGGTTGAGCCGGAAATGGTAAATCCCGACAGCAAGCTTTACCGGGAGCATCCTGACTGGGTATACCATTTTCCCGGCCTGCCGAGGACCGAGGCCAGAAACCAGCTGGTTCTGAATCTGGCAAGGGATGATGTCAAGCAGTATATCTATAATTTTATGGATAAACTCCTGGGGGAAAACAATATTAAGTTTATCAAATGGGACATGAACAGGCACTTTACCGAACCGGGATGGCCGGAGGCCGCAGCAGAGGAGCAGAAGGAAATCTGGGTAAGGCATACCTTAAGCATTTATGAAATAGTAGAAAGACTAAAAGCCAAGTATCCGTCGGTGGTGTTTGAATCCTGCTCCGGCGGAGGAGGCCGTGTGGATCTTGGTATTTTGAGGCGTATGGATGAATTCTGGCCCAGTGATAATACGGATGCTTTTGACCGCCTTAAGATACAGGAGGGATTTTCCTATGCATATCTTCCCAAGGCCATGGTGGCATGGGTTACCGATTCACCAAACTGGCTGAACGGAAGGAAGCTGCCGCTTACTTACAGATTCCACAGCGCCATGATGGGTACCCTCGGTATAGGAGGCAACCTGAACCATTGGTCGGAGGAAGAGCTCAAGACGGCCAAAGAAATGATCTCTCTCTACAAGGAAATAAGGCCGATTGTGCAGGAAGGAAATCTGTACAGGCTTCTCTCGCCCAGGACGAATGAGGTGGCAGCAGTGGAGTACACTGCAAAAGACGGGTCGGAAGCTCTGGTATTTGCCTTTTTGCATTCGTCCCAGTTTGGAGTAGGTTCAAAGACACTTTATCTTAAGGGACTTGAAAGCAAAGCTTTATATAAGGTAGAGGGTTCCGATGGATTGACAAGCGGCGCCGCATTGATGAAAAAAGGCCTGGAGGTCAATCTTAAGGGGGATTTTGACAGCAAGCTGATAAGAATTAAAAAGGTGGATTATATATAGCTCATATCTGTTTTTTGGACCATGCCCGTCATCCTTGTTTATCGCTTCAAAAATAGACCTAAATGGCCTGTCTTTTAAGAAATAGCATCCCCGTAGAGCGGATATCTTTTTGTCCGCTCTGCGGGGATGTTATGATTGTATGCAAGTACCTTGATTTATATACAGATAAGCAAATCAAAAAGGTATCTTTCTGAATTCACCGGGGGTGAGGCTGGTGTGGTTCTTAAAAGCGATAATAAAATTCGTTTCACTGTTAAAGCCGCATTCAAAGGCTATCTCTTTAATGGATAAGTCTGTAGTTTTTAAAAGGGTCTTGGCATGATTCAGCCTTAAAATGCTTACATATTCGTAAGGGGAGTACCCGGTCTCTCTTTTGAAAATCCTGCTGAAGTGATAAGGACTCATGCACACATTGGCAGAAATATCCTCGAGGGAAATCTTGTTTTTGTAATTGTTCCTGATAAAAGCAATCGACTCATCAATATAGTTGGAATTTGTAGAATTCCCCAGCGTGTTTTCCGCAGACAATATCAGCAATTCGGCAAGCATTCTTTGTATGGTACAGGACAGGATGGCTTCGTTTATCATCCTGTTTTTTCTGAAATCATCTATCATGGATAATAAATAGTCCTGAACCAAGGTAGAATTCCTAGAATTGATTACATTGCCGGACCTCTCGTTTATAAGATTGAAATAATCATTGCTGACATTTCCGTCAAAATGCATCCAGAGGGTTTCCATGGAGCTGCTGGTTTCATATATGTGGGGCTTGTAGCAGTTTATCAGTATTATGTCGTTCGCTTTTATAGTCTGGGCTCTGTTGTTGATGGTGATCAGGCCTTCCCCGGCTACGACGTACATTAAAAGATAGCTGTCAAATTTGTCCCTTTTGACTCTGTAATTATGATCGCAATAGAAGTGTCCCAGGGAGCTTATATAAAAGAATAATGGCTTTGCCACATTGCTAGGAGAATTGAAAAAAGCACACGAACCTTCCAAAACACCAGACTCAATTGTATACATGATATTCCCCTCCATGTAACACTATCAGATAGCAATATTTTTAAATTCATCAGCAATTAGCATTAATGTAATTCCTATAAATTAATTATAAAATTAAAGCGAGAACAAAGCAATAAAAATAAGTAAACGCTAAAATTTAGTATCCAATATAAAAGAGGAGGAGTGCTGTGGTTCTGCAGGAGAGGGTTTCACGCGTTAATGAAGATTACATTATTCAGTACACTTTGGTCAACAGGAATGGAATAAAAGTCAGCTTTTTAAATTACGGAGGAGTCATCACCAGGATTATTGCCCCTGATAGATTCGGTCAATTCGAAAACATCGTTTTAAGCCATGAACGCATAGAAGATTATTTCTCAAATGAACCTTACTACGGAGCCTTGGTAGGAAGGGTGGCAGGAAGGATAAGCAATGCGGAGTTTGTGATGGACGGTGTAAGGTACCATTTAACCAAAAATGATGGCAATAACAGCATACATGGAGGTTTGAAGAATTTCAGCCACGTCCTGTGGGCCTGTAGAGTCAAAAGGGAAAATGCGGTGGAGCTGTCATATGAAAGCCCCGACGGTGAGGAAGGATATCCTGGGAATTTAAAGGTAAAGGTTACTTATGAGCTAAATGACGAGGATGAATTCATTATAAGTTATTCAGGCGTTTCCGACAGGAAAACACCCTTTAATCCCACAAGCCATAGTTATTTCAACTTAAGCGGTGATGATAAAAGGGATATACTGGACCATCACTTGATCATAAGCAGCAGCAGATTTCTGGAATTGGCGAAGGACTATTTGCCCACAGGCAAAATAATGCCCGTAGAGGGAAGTGTTTTCGATTTCAGAAGAGGCAGGACGATCAGAGATGCGGTAATGTCCGATGATGAGCAAACAGTGCTGGCTAAGAAGGGATTAAACCATCCGTTTTTGTTGGACAAGGAGGGGAATTACGATGTGATTTTAAGCGATAGCGCCAGCGGCAGAGAGATGGCTGTTAAGACAGATGCGGTGGGGGTGGTAATATATACGGGCAGCGAGTTACCTCCTGAAAAAAGATATCATGGCATCTGTATTGAAACGCAGGGACTGCCGGATGCGGTAAATAATTCTTCCTTTCCATCAATCGTAATACGGGAAGGTGAAAAGTTCAACACATCAACAATATTTAAATTTGGAGTAAAGTCTGACAATAGCATAGCTTTAAAAAAGGAGAGGATATAAATGAGTTGGGAGAAAAGAGTAAAAGTGTGGGAAGAGGTTGTCAAAATACCGACCTATCCGGTAGGGAAACCGGACAAGAATCCCATGTTCCTGGAAAAGAGGGTGTATCAGGGAAGTTCCGGCAAAGTATATCCGCTGCCGGTCATAGATAAAATTTATGACCATAAGGAAGAAAAGGAATACAAGGCAGTATTTTTAGAGAATAAATACATTAAAGTAATGATACTGCCGGAGCTTGGAGGAAGAATCCAAAGAGCCCTGGACAAGACAAACAATTATGATTTTGTATATTACAACCGGGTGATAAAACCGGCCCTGGTAGGCCTGGCAGGTCCCTGGATATCCGGAGGAATTGAATTCAACTGGCCCCAGCACCACAGGCCCAATACCTTCGGCCCTGTTGACTATAAGCTGGAAGAGAATGATGACGGAAGCTGCACCCTATGGGTAAGCGAAATCGACAGGATGTATGGGACAAAAGGAATGGCAGGTTTCACCCTGTACCCTGATAAGGCTTATATTGAAATTAGGGGGCAGTTATACAACAGGACTGCAGAAAATCAAACCTTTTTATGGTGGGCAAACCCTGCGGTGGCAGTAAATGATCATACCCAATCCGTATTTCCGCCGGATGTTCACGCTGTATTTGATCACGGCAAAAGGGATGTTTCCAAGTTCCCCATTGCAACGGGTGTATACTACAAGGTGGACTATTCTGCAGGAGTTGATATTTCAAGATACAAGAACATTCCTGTGCCTACATCCTATATGGCATATCACTCCGATTACGACTTTGTGGGCGGATATGACCACAGTGTTAATGCCGGAATTCTTCATGTGGCCAACCACCACATATCTCCAGGAAAGAAGCAATGGACATGGGGCTGCGGAGATTTCGGAAAAGCTTGGGACAGAAATCTCACTGACGAGGACGGCCCATATATCGAGCTGATGACCGGAGTCTTTACTGACAACCAGCCGGATTTCAGCTGGCTGAAGCCATATGAGGAAAAGACCTTTAAGCAGTATTTTATGCCCTACAAAAACATCGGCATGGTTAGCAATGCCAATATTAATGCAGCAGTGAACCTTGCTATGGAGGGCAATATTGTAAAAATAGGAGCATATGCAACTTCCGAATATGAAAATGTGACTGTGACCCTCAAGGGAAAGTATGGAGAATATGTAAAAGAAAAAATCAGCATTTCTCCGGAAAACACCTATCATAAAGAAATAGCAGTCGATGCCGGGGAACACGAGCATTATTTAAAGGTGGCTTTGGTAAAGGAAGATGGTAAGGAGCTTATTTCATACCAACCAAAAGAAAAGAGCATTGAAAAAATTCCCGATCCGGCCAAGGCGATTGGGCAGCCCAAGGATTTGAAGAATAATGAGGCTTTGTACCTGGCGGGTATCCATATTGAGCAGTACAGGCATGCCACCTATGAGCCGGACCCGTATTACCTGGAAGGCCTGGTCAGAGATCCTGAAGATATTAGAATCAACAATGCTTATGGAGCCTTATTGTTAAGAAGGGGCAATTTCAGTGAAGCGGAAAAATATCTGAGGCAGGCTGTTAAAACTTCCACCCGGCATAGTCCCAATCCTTATGACGGTGAACCTCTGTATAATCTTGGTTTGGCACTGTTATACCAAGGTAAGCTGGACGAAGCTTATGCCAAGTTTTATAAAGCTACCTGGAATGCCGCATGGCAAGACAGCGGTTTCTTTTCCGTTGCACAGATCGACTGCAAGAGAGGGGATTATGAACTTGCTTTGGAGCATGTAACCCAATCCATAATAAAAAACTATCATAATGTCAAGAGCAGAAATCTCAAAACGGCCGTTCTCAGGACTCTCGGCAAATTACCTGATGCTGAAAGATTAGCTTTGGAAACTGCAGAAATAGACAAATTGGATTTTGGGGCTAAAAATGAGCTGTATAAGATAGCTTTGGCTCAAGGCAAATTTGCGGAAGCAGACGGAATTTTGGAGGAGCTTACCAAGCTGATGAGAGGTGACGTCCACAATTATATCGCATTGGCTCAGGAATATGGAAATGCAGGCTTTTATACGGATGCTGTGGAAATACTGGATAGATATATCATACAGAGCTTCAATGTATATCCGATGGCATACTACTATAAGGCATATTATTTGGCAAAGGGTGGACATGAGGAAGAATCAGAAAAGTACTATATGCTTGGGGACAATGCCGACTCGGATTACTGCTTCCCCAACAGCCTCTGTGATCTGCTTGTGCTGGAAGCCGCCACAGCAAGGAAAAACTGCGGCAGCAAAGCGTTTTATTACCTGGGCAACCTCCTGTATGACAAAAAGCAATATGACAGAGCGGTGCTGTGCTGGGAGAGGTCTGCAGAAATTGATGATACCTTCCCAACAGTCTGCAGGAATCTGGCCCTCGCTTATTATAACAAGAAAAAAAGCCCTGAAAAGGCAAGAAAGTGTCTGGAAAGAGCCTTTGAGTTTAATAAGAAGGATGCCAGAGTGCTGCTTGAATTGAACCAGCTTTACAAGAAGATCAATATACCTTATGAGGAGAGATTTGAACTCCTTAACAAGCATCTGGAAATTGTTGAAACAAGAGATGACCTGTATATCGAATATCTTACTTTGCTGAATTTGAGGGAAGAATACGAGAAGGCTCTGGAGCTCATGCTTAAAAGAAAATTCCATCCCTGGGAAGGCGGAGAAGGAAAGGTTACAAGGCAGTATGTTTATGCCAATATGGAAATCGCCAAAAAATTAATAAACCAAGGCAAAAATGCTGAAGCCTTGAGCTATTTGTTCAATGCCTTGAAATATCCGGAAAACCTGGGAGAGGGAAAACTTGCCGGAGCCCAGGACAACGATATACATTACTACATCGGCTGTGCTTATGAAAAACTGGGTGAAACGGAGAAGGCTACAGAATTCTTTGAGAAGGCTTCAAAGGGTCTGGATGTACCGGCCAGCGCCATGTACTACAACGACCAACCGCCGGAGACCATATTCTATCAAGGATTGGCATTGTTAAAGCTCAATAACGAGGAGGCTGCCAGGGGAAGATTCAATAAGCTCATAGACTATGGCGAGCAGCACCTGTTTGATGATGTCAGGATAGACTACTTTGCCGTTTCGCTGCCCGACTTTTTAATCTTCGACGAGGACTTAAACAAGAAAAATCAAATTCACTGCTATTATCTCATGGGCTTGGGCAATTTGGGCCTAAAAAAAGCTGACAAAGCCAAAGAATATTTTGATAAGGCTTTGCAGTTGGATGTAAACAACCAGGGTGTGATAATCCACTCAAGGCTCAAAATATGAAGGTGAACTCAGAACAGGCATTTTGGTATATAAAATTCATATATTGATATTTCCTTTTCACTTCTTTTATTTAACAATGGTGTTATAAGGGGAATTAGCACCGTTTGAAATGGGAGGTATCAATAATATGAAAAAAAGGCGGAAGACAGCAATTGGTTTGTCTGTTGGAGTTTTAGCCGCAGTTATTGTCCTGGCCGCAGTCTTTGCGTTTCTGACGAGGGGGATAAATGTAAAAAGCGGCCAGGCCAATGTCGTACTGAAGGAAGATAAGTTACTCATAGGCAATGATGTACTGTCAATAAATTATGATATTTCCAAAGGAACGTATGATTTTAATTACGGGGAAAAGCAGATCATCGGATATTTGGAGGCATCTGTGGTTGTGGACGGCAGGACGTATATCACAGGTGCTGCAAAAAAGCGCAGTGTCATCAAGGAGAAAACCAAAGCCGTGGAAGACGCATTCGGAAACGGTGTGACAGTCGCTGTAGACAATGATTTTGATGATGTGCATATCCTTCAATATTTTACGGTTTATGAGGATAAACCCTATGCAATTCTTCAAACGGAAGTTGAAGGCAAGAAAGGGGATGTTTCCACAAACCATATTTCACCGGCGACATTTAAGATGCCGGAAGGAGCCTGCCAAAATATTGATATAGGCAAAGCCGAAGATATGCGGGTGCTTTTCGTCCCGTTTGACAATGATAAATGGGTTAGGTACGAATCCAACATCTATTCCATGGCACACAAGAGTTATGAAGTCACTGCCGTATATAACGCGGTAGAAAGGCAGGGGCTGGTCATCGGTTCGGTGGACCATGATACCTGGAAAACAGCGAATGACATCCAGGGAGAAAAGGAAGGAATCACATATCTCGAGGTATACGGAGGAGCGGCCGATGATCAGACCCGGGATACACAGCCCCATGGTTTTGTTTCAGGCAGGACGGTAAAGTCCCCACGGATATTTATGGGAATGTTTGAGGATTACCGCAAAGGGCTGGAGGAATACGGCAAAGCCAATGCCGCACTGGTAAAGCCGCTGGAGTGGAACGAAGGTGCAATTTTCGGCTGGAATAGCTGGTATGCGGCTTCAAACCATATTGATGCCGATACCTTTCTTAACGCTGCGAATTTCATAAAGCAAAAGCTGCAGCCGGAAGGCTTTGGCAGTGATGATGGCGCCGTATACATCAACTTTGATTCTTTCTGGGACAATTTGAGTGAGCGAGAGCTCATTGATGCTGTGGAGCATGTGCATGCCCAGGGCCAGAAGGCGGGAATCTACTGGACGCCCTTTGTCTATTGGGGCAGTGACCCTCTTTGGCCTGTAGAAGGAGGAGAGGGTGCGACCTATGGAGAAATCCTGCTTAAGGATAAAGACGGAAATACGCTCCCTGCCATAGCCGGTGGCTTGCCGATAGATCCCACCCATCCGGCTCAGATCAAGCGTATGGAATACCAGCTGGGCAAATTTGTTGAGTGGGGCTTCGATTATATCAAATTGGACTTCCTGACCCATGGGGCGTTAGAAGGGGAGCATTATGACAAGAGCATAACAACAGGCATACAAGCTTATAACTATGGCATGCAAAAGCTCAATGAGCTGCTGTTGGAAGAAAAAGCCGGCCGGCCGATATTCATCTCGGAATCCATAGCCCCTTTGTTTCCTTACCAATATGCCCATGCCCGACGCATAAGCTGCGATGTATTCAATGAATTGAAGGACAGCGAATATATGCTTAATGCCATGACCTACGGGTGGTGGCAGAAGGAATTGTACCCCTTTCTTGACGGTGATATGATGTGCCTGCACAAAAGGGATGGAGGGGTGTTTGCAAAATATGAGGAAGCGCTGATGCGTGTCAATTCCAATGCGGTTACAGGGGGCTTATTCCTGTCGGGAGACAATTTCAACTATGCGGCAGCGTACAAAGCGGCACCGGAAAACCTTCCCGGGACGCCTGAGGCGGTGGAACGGTCTTTGGAGTTGTTGACAAACAAATATATAGTTGACATAATTAATAACAAGAAGGCCTTTTTGCCGGTGGAAGGCAATAAGAGGAATGGAGCATCGGATATCTTTGTTTTGCAGGAAGGAGACAGGGCTTATATTGCCGTATTTAATTACTCCATAGATAAGAGCAAAACAATGGATGTGGACCTGGGCCGGGCAGGTTTGGACGTAAAAAGGGAATATGAGGTGCTGGATATATGGAGCGGAAGTAAAACAAAAGCATCAGGGAGCTTGCATGTTGAGCTTGCACCGGGGGGCTCCACAATTTTCATCTTGCAATAAAACTTGGTTTGACAGATAATACATCTGAATAGAATCGTCGCCTGTTAATATGACAGCTGGGTAAAAAAGGTGAACCACCTTAGCATATGCAGTTAGTTTCGCATCCATTTTTTATATCTATGATCTATGGGGGAATTTAAATGTATAAGCTTTTGCTGGTAGAGGATGAAAGGATACTGCTTGAGGACTTGCGAGACAGCGTTGACTGGATATCTATGGGAGTTGAAGTGGTTGGCACCGCCTGGAACGGAAGCGATGCATTGAAGAAGGCGGAGCAGCTTCAGCCGGACATCGTCATTACGGATATTAAAATGCCTGTCATGGATGGCCTGGAGCTGGCAAAGCGACTCAAAGAAAGGGACAACGGAATACAGATCATCTTTATCACCGGATATGATGAGCTGCAATATGTGAAAACCGCGCTGGAAGTGGAGGCGGTGGGATATCTGCTAAAGCCTTTTAATTTCTCCGAGATCAGATACGTTCTAGACAAAGCAAAGCTGCACCTTGCGACCCAGAAAGATGCCGAGTACGGAAGGCGAGCACAGGAGGAAGCAAAAATACGGAATTTGCTTCTTGCTCCAAAGGATGGCGATTTCAAGCCGGGTGAAGATTTTATTGTCATGGTGGCTTCAATAGATAATTACCAGATTGTGCTGAAAGAAAAGGGTAACACTGCAATGCAGGAGTTGGTGAACGGTGTGCAGCTGCTCCTGGAAGAAGCGCTAAAAAGGTGTGGCCACCAATACAAGCTTTTATCGCTGGAGGAAGGGCGGTACTTTATTGCCGTATCCCCCAAGCATGAATTTGTGGATTTAAGCATAACAAAGTGGAAAATTCTGAATGACCTTATCAAAAAAGAGCACAATGTCACACTTTCCATCGGACAGTGCGACAGACAGGTGAAATTAAATAAGTTCTCAGAGGCATATCATCAAGCGTTATCAGCACTGGGCAACCGATTCTTTTTGGGTCATGGTCAGATAATGATATCTTCGGCATCAAGTGTGCGTACCACAAGTAATTTACGCGAGATTCCTGAAATTGAGGAGGAAATTATTGATGCTGTTTGCCATAACCAACGTGCTGAAGCGATAAGCTACCTGGAAAACTATTTTGAACTGTTTCGTACCGAAAAGACCCAACGGGATATTGTAGTTGTTGGCGTATATAATCTTATAAACCGTCTATATGAGTATTTTTACAAGCTGGACAAAAACCCGGATGCGGTATTGCGGGAAAAAGGGGAGATTTTGAGCACCATAGAATGTTATGATAACATAATATGCATGCACAATTATGTAAAAGGTAAGCTGAATTCCATATTTAACCGGTTCTGTACCGATATGGATGCGGATCACTCCCACAGTGTCGTTGCCCGAGTAAAGCAATACCTGGAAGAGCATTATGCAGAGCCTATTACTATTGAAAACATATCCCAGGAGATGTATTTGACGCCCAGCAGATTGCGCAGCGTGTTCAAGAATTATACCGGAAAAACCATCCATGATTATCTGACGGATTTGAGGATGAGAAAATCCCTGGAGCTGATCGGGGATCCCGCAATCCGCATCAAGGATGTGGCATATGGTGTGGGATACGAAAATGTTTCATATTTCTGCATACTCTTTTCCAAATATTACGGCATGTCTCCCGGTCAATACAGGGATAGGCTGCTGGAGAGGCAAGTATAGGTACTAAGGTCAGGAAATGAAAGGCGGTACATGGGGAATGTATAATAAAATAGTGCTTCCCGTACGTAACTTTTTTCAGAAGGTCAGCTATCAGCACAAGCTGTTCCTTATTATGTGCATCACAGTACTATTTATTTCCATATTCAATTATGGCTATTTGTACTCTGTCATAAAAAACAGGCTTTACGCTTCCGCCTATGACAATCTGGCCGTATCTACAGATCAGCTGGCAAACAATATAACTGCAAAGCTTGAGTATTTTTCCGGCCTTAGCAATACCATATACTCCGATTATCAGGTTATGCAGCTTCTGACCAATGAATATGTTGATCCTGGGCAATATGTGGACTTCTATCAATTTATAGGAAAGTATATACAGCGCTTTATGGCGGCCGACCCGTATATACTTTCCATTACTTTTTATATAGACAGTAATAAAATTCCGCCTGACATGAAATACATCAAGCCTATTGAGCAGCTTGAAGGCTCCGCGCTTTTCGATGATGTGAACGAGGCACGGGGAGGGATAGTCTATGGTCCGGCAAGCCGGTGGGAAGAAACGACGGTGGGAGAATCAAGCTCCGGAACGGGATCGGGCATGAGTTATTCCTTCAAGCTTGTGCGGCTTCTTAATTATTATACCTATGGTTCCAACTATGGCATCTTGTCCATTGATATTGACACCCGGGACCTGCGGAGAATGTTTGAAAATGAGTTGAATAACAAAGATATTTTTATAGTTGATGCCGAAGGGGCAATTATTGTATCAGGAAACTCATCACATACGTCCAGAAAGCTGGTGGATGTTGTGGATATGGAAATGACGGGACTTAAAGACAGAAGTTATACCACCATATTTTTTAATGGTGAGCAAAAGCTGACTACATGCAGGCAGTTGAAAAACGGGTGGAGGGTTGTTGCATTGACCTCCTACACAGATGTGGTGCGCAATATAAACCAGTCCCTCCTGAGGATGTTTGTTGTAAGTTTGGTTATACTGGGATTATCCTTTTTTGCCTTCTACGTGATATCTTATTTTTTTACGCGGAAGGTAAAATATCTGATCCGTCTGATTAAAAACGTGGAGTCGGGGGATTTTGACATAAAGGTGATAAATGCCGGAGATGATGAACTGGGAAAGGTCATATCGGCTTTCAGCAGAATGGCGAAAAAGGTGAACCATCTGATGAAGGAGGTTTACGAAAAGGAGATAATAGGAAAATCCACGGAGCTGGAACTTCTACAGGCACAGATAAATCCCCACTTTCTGTACAATACTCTTTCGTCGATGGCAGCGCTGGCCAGACGCTATCATGATGAAAGACTGACGGGTATGGTTATATCCCTTTCGGACTTTTACAGGATTTCATTGAACAAGGGAAGAAAAATCATCACCGTGCGGGAAGAGATTGACCTTACGCGCAGTTATCTGCGCATAATGATGTATCGTTTTGAAGGATTAATCCATTCGGAAATTCATTGTGAGCCTCAGGTGATGAATTATGTTACCCCGAAGTTCATTTTGCAGCCCTTTGTGGAAAACAGTATTGAGCACGGCTTTCGCGAAAAAGAATCAAACTGCTATATCAGCATTAGTTGTAGTATAGATAATAATATTCTTCACTTTTATATTGCCGATAATGGTTCCGGCATATCGCCAAATACATTACAGCGAATTCTGGACACTCTATCTCAAGACAATTTTTCTGCTGCTTATTCTGGTAAAAACGAAGATCGCAGACATCACTCTATTGGGATTCGAAATGTACATCAACGTATACAAAGTCATTACGGAAAGGAATATGGTCTGTCAATAGAAAGCAAAGAGAACCAGGG
>Ga0134092_1001933_pt1 | contig 16843 bp, 15 predicted proteins | sample 3_6taG_FD_94454 | JGI IMG/M metagenome (GOLD analysis project Ga0134092, IMG submission 94454) | Switchgrass degrading microbial communities from high solid loading bioreactors in New Hampshire, USA - 3_6_20_6_A3 metaG | ecosystem: Engineered > Bioreactor > Semi-continuous > Anaerobic >... | reverse complement strand
TTCCCTGTACCGTGACCAGGTGGCAGGGAGAAAATAAACGTTCACCGGAATTGAATCGGGCCCTTTAAATAACATGGCCTTCATAAAGTCATCCATCTTTAACCCTCCCTTCCAATCAACCGGATGCCGCAGGTGCGAGGCAAGTGAACTGCTTCTACTCCTTCCAAATTCTCATTGATGTATTTGGTCAGAGTCACCATCCCCGGTTCCTCAGAGGTTCCATGGTTCACCCGAATCACGGGATGGCCAATCTCCATGGCCCAGCTAATGTCATGCCAGTAGCAGCTTCCGTCATCACAAACGATGGATACATCGCATCCCATATATTTAAAAATCTCAATGCTGCAGGCACAGCCGGTACCTATTCCCACTTTGGATACAAGCCGGCCGCCGTCTCCAAAAACCTGTACCTGGGGTTCTCCGATTAAAGCTGTCCTCTGGGCAATTCTCCTTGCAAAATCATCCAAAGAAATCGGCTCAATGTCATATCGGTGCTGATAGCGGGCGGCTCCGAATGCTACAGGCTCACCTTCGATCCCCAAAAAATCCGCCCAGGCCCAGGGTATTCCTATTTCGGGAATCAGGTCCCAAACATCGTGGTTCCGCATGATGACCAAACCGCTCTCTTCAATCAGCCTTCTTTTATGGTTCCTGGCCTCGCTTTTTTGGCTGGGCTGGGCCTCCTGATCCATGGTTCGGATCTCGTTTGCGTGGATCCAAAATGTGGGCTCATGGGTCATGAGCATGTCATAGCCTCCGTCTATGGCTGCTTTTACGGCCCGAAGGTCACTCATCCAGCAAACCAGAATCCTCTTTACCTCCTTTTCCGGGTCTCCTATGATGATTTTATCTACCGTTTTTTCCGGATCCACCCAATCAGCCAGAGAATAAAAATGCTCTAAAATTTCAAATGCCTTCATCCAAATACTCCTCCCCCTCTTGTCAAGATCATTCTAGCCATGGAAAATTTTTCCCGACATGGCCTACCTATCGGCCCTCTTTAAGATCCCCAGGCCGGATTAGGCTTATATCAACATTATCATATCACACCTGTTTCATCATTTTAAAGTATACCCTTCCAATTCACACAAAATCTCTCTCACAGTAGTCGATCTCAATTGGCAGATGATTTCTGATGCCTTTTTCGTATCAATGAAACGAAAAAAGGTAGTTCCAATTTCCGGAACTACCTGGCCTTGTGGATCTCATTCGGCACTGATTGCATCGTCAATAAGCATCTGAACCTGCTGTTTCGATTCCTCAACCGCCGCTTTTGGTGTTTTGCTGCCGCCTGCGACAGGCCAAATAATGTTTTCAGTTACGATTTTCTCAGCATCTGAGAAGCCCCTTAATGGGTTAAATTTGCTTCGGCCTTCCAGCATCATGGTTATTGTTTCATCCACCGCTTCAGTGTCCCTTGCCCTATTATAGTGGTTTTCTTTCCAATCGTCAGGCTGTTCATCCGGATAGGGTTCTGTCATTTCATTCCAGAATATTGCTACCTGCTCGGGATCTTTCACTGCTGAAGGGAAGGAGACAAAATTGGTTTCATATACTTCTGAGACATAATCATTGGCTTTCGGTCCCATGGGGAAAAATACAAAGCCGTAATCATCCTGCATATTAGGCTGTAGCTGATCCGTTATCCACCACTGATAGTTATACATAGCCAATTTGCCGTCAATGAATAACTGGGTGGGATCTCCCTCTGTAGGCTTAATTTTATGAACAAGGCCAATATCCTGAATCATTTGCAAAGCCTCAATAGCATTCGGTTCATCCAGCGCAAAGACCGGTTTACCGTCAACATCCTTGATGACCGCAGCATTGTTGGACAGGATAAAGGACCATTCTGTATAAATTCCGCCAAAACCCCATTGATCGATGACTCCGTCTCCGTCTGTATCTTTTGTTACCTTTTTCCCGATTTCAATCATCTTATCCCATGTCCACTCTTTATTCCTCTGGAGTTCATAGAGGTTGGGAAGTCCTTCCCGCTCAAACATGGTCTTATTCCAGAATAGACCGGCCCGTGGGAAAAATTTACCGGCTTCACATCCATAGATCTTTCCCTGGTATGTTGTCAGCTCCTTCGTGGTAACTTCCCATTTTTCTTCGCTGAAATCAAAGGCCTTTAGGTCAGAAAGGGGATACAAAAATCCGTTCATGACCAAGCCGGGATAAAACCAATAGCTGGCCATAATCGTCACATCTGCAAAGGGTTCCCCCGCCAGGTTTGATGCAACATATTGCTCTAAATACTGGTCAGCCGGCAAGTTTATGTATTCCAGCTTAAAATTGTATTTCTCTTCCAATTCCGCAACCCTATTGAGAAAATCGTCTGCCGATTTCGAGGATCCCGGTTCAGGCTCCAAATCCCACCATGCAGAGTAACGAATCGTTCTTCCCCCAAAATCATAATGTTCTTCCTGGGCATCAGAAGTCCCTTTACCGTTACCCTGTTCTTCTCCCACCTGCGTGTCGTTCGTTTCATTTTTCCCTGTTTTGCCATTTAGATTATCGTTTGAACCACTGCATCCCAATAATGCGGACATTAGCAAAAGTAAGACCAATGAAATGGAAAGAAACTTTTTGAAATAACTGTTCATATAATGAACCTCCTTTGAATTGTTTTCTGCTCTTATTCTATCAAAACAACATCTAAAAGTCAAAGGCTTTATGCGAAACTTTTTAGTTTATTTCTCAACATTTATGGCCTATTTTGCAACTTTATCTGTTTTGGCATCCTCCAAAATTTGTACTGAATCTCTAATGACCAAATCACCGGATAACAATACCAGTTCATAGGAACGGGAAGGATCTTGAAGCCTCTGTAGCAAAAGCTCCACAGCCCGCTTCCCCATGGCCTCTTTTGGGACATTCATTGTCGTAAGCTTAGGGGTCAGCCAGAGGCATTTTTCAACATTATCGAAGCCTATCACAGAAATATCCTCCGGGATTTTCACATTACACGATGCCAAAATGTCATACACTATAAAAGCAGTAGGGTCATTGGCGCAAATAAGTGCGGTTGGACGATCCTTGGAATTTATCATTTTAAGGAATTCAGATCTGTCAAAAGGAATATAAAAGCTCTCACATTTGCCGATCACATCAAAGGTAGTCACATCGGGACGCCCTTCAACATAGTCTCGATAGCCCCTGTACCGTTCTGCAAAACTGTATGCATATTTTGGGTCCCCAACAAAGGCAACCTTCCGATGGCCGCACTGGACAACGTACCTGGTTGCTTCATAGGATGCGCTGAAATTATTGACCATGACATGATCATTTCTAAGATGGGCATATTTTGAGTCGATAAAGACGACAGGCAATCCGGTTGAATTGACTGCTGCAATATGTTCCATGGGGACCTGGCCTAAAATGATCACTCCACTGCTTTTGGCCTGATCTATGCTTATCGGTATCGATTTGTTCTCTTCCTGGCTTATGGACAGAAAAACACTAATCCTGTGCTTTTGGAGCTCCCGCTCTACCGCATTGATTACTTTCACCCAAAAGCCGGCATCTTGCAGATCATGCTGGGCAACCACCAGGGTAATGCTCTCCGGTTTGCCGTTTTTACTCTTCTCCGGTGTAGCAATTTTATATCCCATTCTTAATGCAGTCATCTTAATGAGGCTCCTGGTCTCTTCGCTCACTCCGTACTTATCGGAAAGAGCACGTGAAACAAGGGATTTTGAAACCTTCAGCTCCGCTGCGATATCGTCCATTGTTACCCTCTTACGCATTATACATCTCCTTTTCCCTAAATGATGATATAGACATATTATAACAATGTTACGCAATATATTTCAATTAAAATTCATAAAATTGCGAAACAATACAAAAAAAGAGGACTGACTCCGGAATGAAGACGGAATCAATCCTCCTTCTTTGTTTCAACCACAAGGGCCAGGTCCCTTTGCCAAACCGGCGCCTTGAGCAAAAGCCGCCCATCTGTGGCTTCTCCCGTTTCCTCAGCCAAAATATTGCCTGTATAGGGGTCGAACCATCGGACAGTATACCGGCCGGAGCTTAACTGTATTTCAACGGTAAAGGAATGAAACTCCTTGGCCTCTGTCTGCCGATGGGTATATTTTTTGTCATACAGCCACAGGTAAAGCCCCTTGGGGCTGATATACCCTTGAAAAGCCGCCTGGGGATCCGAGAGTTTGACCTCTTTCGTTGAAGCAAAGGTCAAGTCGGGGTCGGTAAATGGAATCAGCCTGGCAAATTCGCTGATGGGTTTGAAGTGATGATAGAGGTTGTTTGGATGCACATAGCTGTCCCACCACCATGTCATGCCGGTTCCCGCTCCTCCGCCCATGACGCCTGCCCAAAGCCCTTGATGCAGGTGGATTCCTTCTCTGTCCAGGGCGGCAGTTTCGGTACCGGAGCCTGAAATTCCGATCTCTGCAAAAAGGACCGGTTTGTTGTTTTTATTGTAGAGGTCTTTCTGGTACCTCTCCATCTCCATCGGGAAGTTGCTCATCCCATACTCATGGAGATTGATAAAATCCAGCTCATCGACAAGCAGCGGCCCCTTTGCCGATTTGGTACTCGAGGAAACCAGATGGTCAAAGGGATCCATCTCCTTGAGAAAAGCCGCCATTTCTTGATGCCATTTCTGTGAATTGCCGGGCAAATAGCGGTCGGTCCAATCCACCTCATTCCATAACTCCCAGCTGAAAATATTCGTTGAATATCCCCAGCGGGCAACGATATACCTGAGCCTCTTTTTAAACTGCTCCTTTGCCCTTTCATCGGTAAAGAATTCATGGGGCTCTTTTAAAAAGCCTCCGTTCTCTATGTTATAAGGGTTATCTTTCCATTCCGGATTTGTTTTAGCGGAGAACTGGCCGTGGTTTAAGAGAACCAGAGAGGTGTAGATCCCTTTCTCCTCAGCCAGCTCCATCACCCGGTCCAGCTCATAGGCCCGGTCCAGCCGATTCGTGTAGTCAGTCAAACCGGTTTCTTTCCAAACAAAGCCAAATCCCCAGCTGGCCATCCAAACACGGGAATAATTTCCCCCGTTTTCAGACAGGGCACCATACCATCTCTCATAATCATCGAAGGTGCTCTCCCTGGGAGCCCAGCAAACGTTCTCCCCCACAGGAATATAGGCTTCGCCGCTGTCAAACACAAAATTCTGCCGCCGAACCGGTTCTATTCTTATGAACCCCCGGCTGTCCGAATCCTTGACACGAAATTCACCCGTAACCTTATGCTGCACCTTTCCCATGATGTTCAGTTCAACGCTGTACTCCCAATCACCGGCCTCATCGGGGCAAAAGCGGATTCTCCAACCAGGCTCTCCCTTTGGCGTGTTTATTTTGCCTATTCCCTTTAGTTCCACGGTTTGATATTCCTGGTACCAGAATGCCGGAATTTTCTTCTTCTTTCCGGCCGGCGAAGTAAATTCTGCCATAATATCGATCTCGTCGGGATCAAAGGGATTGCCTTCGAAGCCGGGAGTCTCAAAAGCCAGTTCCAGCTTTCGGTACTTCTCCGGCTCATTTGTCAGGAGCTGAAAGTTTTCGATCTTGGCCGTCCCTTCTGTCTTCTCTCCTTTTTGGATGTGCCCTCCTTCTCCATTGGAAGAACATGCCCAAAGGAGAAGAGGCAAAATGAGTATCCATAGGATTTGAATCGATCTCTTCATGAAACTCTCTCCCGGAATGCCCAATTATACCATGTCCTGCTTGGGATAGAACAGCGGGAGGGGGAACCAGGACCTGACTTCCGGTGATATGTCCACTCCATAATCATAAAAGGCAGCTGCCGGAGCAAAGAAAAATCTCATGGCCTTTAAATGGGGCAGCGTTACATCACATTTGCCGTCATATTCCTTCACCGACGGCTTCCCGTCTTTGACGCTGATCTTAAAGCACTGCACATCCTGGACACAAACGGTCAGCTCGCCGTCTGCCAGTTTGCCATAGGTGGATTTCAGCTCCATTAAAGCATCCAGCACATTGACATAGTTTAAAACGGTAAAGTTCGAATTGAGCGCAACTAAGTGCCTCTCAGCAACGGACTCCAGGTAACCGATAAAGCTTTGCTGCCAGGGGGCGCAGTGGAAATTCACGCTGTCGGATCCCAAAGAGTAGAGGATGGCCCGGACTACTTTCTCAATAGCCTTTTCCTCCTTAAGCACTATTTCGAAGACGTTTCTGCAATTCCCATCGGTGACTGCATAACCTATGAATTCCCCCTTCTCATATACAGCATAGGGCACGTTGCACCAGGACTTCAGCACATCATAGAAGTTGCCTTCCCGCACAACATAACTGGGCTGTTTGTCATGGAGCTCTTTCATCTTTTCGAGGAGTTCCGTATCGCCGGCTTCCACCTTGCTAAGTGTTACTCCGGTTTCCCTGTCATCCCCGTAGACATACCGGAGATTTTGCATTGTCACATGAAACTCCAGCTCCGGCCCACAGGGCTCAAAGGAATAATAGGCATACCTCTGCCGAAGCCCCCCTAAGCATGCCAGATCCACCTGATTCTTCTTCATATCCTCCATGGCCCGATCCATGAGGGCCCGCATATAGCCCTTTCGCCTGGAATAGGGGTGAACCGAGACCATGCCAATCCCTGCAACCTTTAATGGCCTGCCGCACACCCGCATCTCCATTGGATAAGAGCCCACAGCCGCCTTTATCTTTCCGTTTTCCTTCACGATATAGTGATCGGGGTCTTTTTTGTATTCCGGCTTATAGAGCTTGGGAAGCAGCTCTATAAAGTCCACCTTGAAAACATAGTTACCAAAATCAACCAGATCCTCATGATCGGCAAAAACCGCTTTTGTATATTCCACGTTTCCCATTCTAGCCCTCCATCCATTACTTTATTGATGATTCAGCCCTTTGCCAAATGAAATTCTCTGCTATCGAGCGACTTTTTCATCCAGTTCGCTTAATTTCAGCCTTACTGTCATGATATATGGGTAGGGATAGTTTTTGTCCCAGTAACCATAGGAAGTCAATACAAAGGTGCCGTCCTTAAGCACCACATTTCCTGCATAGCCACAGTCTCCCCCTCTTACCGAAGGAGTATAATCCTTCATGAGCCGTACCCTGTACTGGCCTTCCCCATTATTCAGCAAATCCTCATAGGTTCCCACCCAGGCCATCCAATCGGCGGCTTTCCAATCATCCAAATCTTCCCTGCTCCTTCGAATGATTTGACGGAAGGTCACAAGCAGCCTGCCCGATATCGGATCATATTCCGCCTTGTGCCTTTCCCCCATGAGACTGGCCGGCAGCTCCCGTGGAGCTGTCCAGGTCATCCCTTCGTCATTGGAAAAAGCCACCATGGCATTTGTTTTCTTGGCCTGCGCCCTGGCAAGAAGCGCCAGCTGATCTCCCTTGGGGGAGCGAATCACTTCAATTTCGCAAAGCTCTGCATATTTCTCGATCGGATCATGTTCAGAAAGCAGTCTTTCAGGGGTAGTCCACTTTTCATTGCCCTGCTCATCAAAGGTCAGATAGGTTTTCCAGTTGTTATAATTTTTATCATGGAATATTCCCATCCACCTATCATCAAAGCTTCCATCGGCTTTTTTTAGCCTGGTCAGGCTGGCATGGGCAACAATGCCGTCATAGCCCTGATCTGCAAAGAAATGCCGAAATTCGCTCCAGGTCAATCCGTTGTCGTCGGAGACGGATGTCCTAAAGCCTCCGGGTGCATTGGGCAGGCCGCTGATCAGCAGGAGCCTGCTCTTGCCGTTTGACATTTCTATCCTGTAGATCGTAGGTGTTTCCTGGCTTTCCTGCCAGCTGGAGGGGGTCTTAAGCCTTGGGCTCCAGCTCTTTCCCCCGTCCATGCTTTTTTTCATCACAATAGGCCCTTTTCCATGGCCCTTCGGATAAAATACATAGATTTCCCCGTTCTCGAGCAGTACCGAATCCGGGTGCCCCAGGTACTCACCCTCTTCCCTGTCCACAAGAAACTGCCTTTCTTTCTCTTCAGACAGATCGATCAGGGGTATTTTGCTTGTAAACAACGGATCCTGGTTAAACTCCGTTTCAGCCAAATGGTTCATCGTCATTGCTCCTTTTTTAGTTCCATTGTACGTTCAAAACAGGCAGATTCCTTTCCCGGAAAAGCTTACAGTTCATGTGCATGAAGTATGGAATCAATCCTTTCCATCATTTCCACGCACATTCTGGCATTGTGATAGGGGCAGGTCCAGCCGTCCACGCGGTTGGCCGGACGTCCGTCGGATACGGCATAGGGGAACCATCCGCCGTGGACCGGGTCCACAAGCTCCTTCTGAATAAAGTCCCATACCTTTAAGGCTCCATCCAGATATTCGGCTTTTCCTGTCAGCTGCCATGCATTGAAAAAGCCTACCACGGCTTCCGATTGAACCCACCAGGAGCGAAAAGCCTTGACGCCCCCATGGGGATCCTTTTCATAGAGGATGCCACCGTCCCGATGCCATCCTTCCTCCAGTACAGCCCTTGCCATTTGAATGGCGACCTTCTTCACGGCTTCCTTTACATCTTCTTCACCCAGGACCTCCGCGGCCTCCCATACCAGCCAGCTGCCTTCAATATCATGGCCGTAGGAAATCTCAGGGCTCTGGGAATTCCAGCTGCGGTCAAAGTACAGCATAAAATGGAAGTTGTCGTGATTCAGGATTTTATCAATCATCACTTCAATGTGCTCCCGGAGCTTCGCTTTAAGCTGCGGATCCTTCCACACCCTGTACAAGGCGGTATAGGCCTCAAGGAGGTGAAGATGGGTATTCATCGTCTTGCAGGCGTTCTCTATCGGATTGATTTGGCTTACCTGTTTGTTTTGATCAAACAGCCAATCCCGTGTCAGGACCTCGTAATACCCCTTGTACTCCCCGTCATAGGCATATTTCTCCAGGCAGCGATAGATCGCTATGGCTCCCTCTAAAGCCTGCCCATCGCCGAAGGCACGGTAGTACTCGGACAGGGCATAGACCGAAAAAGCCTCTCCATATACAACCTTTTGGCCGTTTTTCATCCTTCCGTCGGCATAAAGCTCCCAGTAGGTTCCGCCGTATTCCCGGTCGATGAAATTGGAAATGAAGAAATCATAGACTCGCATGGCCAGGGCCTTATATTTTGGATTTTGGGTCACCCTGTAAGCTGAAGAATAGGTCCAGACAAGCCGGCTGGCCAAAACCAGAATCTTTCCGGCCAGGGGATTGGGCTTGAGGTTTTTATCCACCACTCCGTAAAAGACATCATCGCCGGAGTGTATGGCATATCTTTCCCAGAAGTTTAAAATATTCTCCAATTCGGACTTCATGCTCTCCCTCAACGGGATCCATTTTTCATCCATACTGCCACTCCTTTCAGCATATGCAGATGCCAGGCAGGCTTTCGCCTGCCCGGCATTCAACCTGAAAAACTTCATTACATCAAAACCGATCCCCCGTCCATCCGTATGCCCGCTCCTGTGATATAGGAGCTTTTCTTCGAAGCAAGAAACAGAACCATTTCCGCCACGTCATCCGGGATACCGATTCGATTGACAGGATTGTACTTGTACATCCGCTCCCGACTTATCTGCACCCGCTTAAAGGGCCTGGTATATCCCGATTTGAATTCAATCCTCACTGCACCCGGCAGTATTGCGTTGACGGTAATCCCGTACTTTCCTAGCTCAATCGCAGCTTCCCGGGTCAGCATCTTAATGGCTCCCTTTGTCATAGAGTAGCATACATCAAAATCCGTCGGCCTTTTTCCGTGAATGGAAGAAATATTGATAATCCGGGGACAGGGGCTTTTTTTCAAGTACGGGAGGGCCGCCTGTATGCACCTGAAATATCCCCCCAGATTGATATTCATAATGCGGTCATAGAACTCCTCCGTGTATTCATCGATATCCAAATTAGGCTGCCAGGCGGCGTTATTGACCAGGATATCAATGCCTCCAAATACCTCGGCAGCCTTGGCCATCATGGCATCCACCTGGGCCCGATCCCCAACGTCCGCCTGATATACGATGGCCTGGCCGCCTGCTTGTCGTATCTCCAGTGCCGTTTTCTCAGCCATATCAGGATTGGAATTGCAGTTGATCACCACATTCGCTCCCGCAGCAGCCAGCTTTTTGCTGATCCCTGCGCCTATTCCTTTCCCGCCGCCGGTTATAACGGCGGTATGGCCCTCCAGCATTCGATCCATCCTGTAAATACCCCCTACTCATCATAGTCGATCATAATAATACAGCAGATGACCGCCATCGATCCGAATCTCCGCCCCGTTTATAAAGGCGGCATCACTTGATAGCAGGAAAGCCGCCGCTCCGGCGCAATCCTCCGGCTTTGCCCGCCTGCGGAGCGGAATCTTTGTTTCGGAATCATAATGGAAGGGAATCAGCAGGCTGTCGAGCTGATCCGCTTGATCTTCCGTGCAATCCATCTCAATCAGGTTCACCCTGATTCCCTTACGCCCGTAGAACAGGGCCGCTTCCTTGCAAAGCATCTTCACCGCTCCTTTGGCCGCGCTGTAGGTAAAGGCACAGCCAGTAGGCTTTTCATCGTGCAATGAGGAAAGGTAAAGGATGGCCCCCTTACCGGACTTTGCCATATGCTCCCCGAAAACCTTGGTGGTGAAAAAGGCGCTTTTGGCATTTCGGTCGAGGTATTTCTTAAAGTCCTCTTCGCTGATCTCCTCAATGGACGAGCGGAAGATGATATTATCCGTATGAATCAGATAGTTGACATCCCCGATTTGCTCCAGTATGAGGCCCAGCAGCTTTTTCATCTCAGCTTCCGAACAGGTGTCAAAGGAAAAGCAATGCTTTGTATCCTTTTTCTCCTCGGGGATTCCGTCCGGATAGTTCCTGACAGCGATCATCTGATCCCTTTCCATTCGCCGGGCAATTGCCTCTGCAGCCGCGCTGCGGGCATCCGTAATCACTACAACCTGCTTGTTATTCATGGCTTTCCCTTCCTTAGCTCCACAGCCTGTCATGGGAATAGTCATCGTTCCATTCATCGGTTGGCTCCCATAATCCCGGGAAATCCCTGTGAATGTGTTCAGCCAGCACTTCGTCATTGAGGGACTCTATCCCCAGACCCGGCTTATCCGGTACCTCTATGTATCCATTCTGCACCAAAGGCTTAGGCAGGCCTTCAATGATGTCATCCCACCAGGGAACATCCACGGAATGGAATTCCAGAGCAAGGAAATTCTCCGTAGCTGCCACAGAATGCACCGCTGCCAGGCATCCTATCGGGCTTTCGGCCATATGCACGGCCATGGCCACCCCGTAATCCTGGGCCATGTCTCCGATCTTCTTGTTTTCAAGGATTCCTCCTGAAGTGAGCACATCAGGATGAATAATCGACACTCCGCCCTTTTCCAGGAGGGGCTTGAAGTTTTCCTTCAAATAAATATCTTCACCGGTTGCAATGGGTACGGTCGTTGAATTGCGCAGACGAACATACTGATCCGTGAGCTGCCATGGGATGAGATCCTCAGCCCAGGCCAGGTTGTACTTTTCAAGGCGCCTGAGCAATTTGATGCAGTCCTCCACGCAAATATGGCCGATGTGGTCAATGGCCAGGGGCACTTCATAGCCTATCACTTCCCGTACCTGGGCAACATACTCTTCCAGCCTGTCCAAGCCCTTTTCGGTCAGGTGAATGCCTGTAAATGGATGGGCAATGTTATTGAGATCATACAGGCGGTTCTTGGGATAGCGTACCGCAAGAGGATCCTTTTCCTTGTTCTTGAGGGCCTCGGCCACTTTTTGGTGGGCATGCCGGAATTCTTCCATAAAGCCGCCCGGAGCGGATATGGTTCCTTCTTCACCAAAAAGCTGCCCTATTCCAAGATCCATTTTCAAAAAGGTGTAGTCCTTCTCCATTCTTTCCTTCAGGGCTTTCCCCATATCATAACCCGTATGTTTTCCATGGACATCGGTGTCGCAATACATCCTGATCTTATCCCGGAACTTACCTCCCAGCATCTGATAAACCGGCACCCCGTAAGCCTTACCGGCAAGGTCCCACAGGGCCACTTCAATGGCACATACCCCGCCGGCCTGCCTGCCGTGATAGCCAAACTGCTTGATCCGCCTGAAAATCTTGTCGATATCGCAGGGGTTTTCTCCCAGTATCAACCTCTTGAGCATGAGGGCATAGGTCTTGCTGGCGCCGTCCCGAACCTCCCCGTATCCCACCAAACCTTGATTGGTGTAGAGCTTCATCAAGGTGCAGTGCATAGGGGCTCCTTCAATATCTACAAATCGCATGTCCGTGATTCGCAGATCGGAAGATCTGGAATATGTGTTGACATGGGCCAGGGTTTCTTCATAATTGTGCTTTTCTTCTGCCATGGTTTTACTCCTTTCAGTATCAGTATCGATAAAACACCTATTAAAAATTCTACATTCTTTGCGGAATTCCTCTATCCTACCAGCCAATTGACAACTTTCAGCCTATCTTTTTCAGCTTGAACATCATTCCATACCTGAGAGCCTTCAGATGCAGTCTCCCGCTTTGCCACTCTATCCGACCGGTCTCTTCAGGCCAAAGGGGGAAAGCACATAGCTTCCCTTCACCGGAGAAAATCCCTGATAAATCAAACTCTACCTCTCCGATGAGTTCCGGCTCTTTGCCGTCCCTCAGGACGGAATACCAGGTATCAGAAGCATTCCGAATATAGCCAAGGAGATGCTTCTCTCCCTTCAGCATCAGAAACCACAGGCCGTCCTTCGAGAGATCAAGAGGCTCAAAATTCTCCTGATCGATCATTACATCTGAAATCAACTCGGAAAAGGGTTTAAAGCCTGCCCACAAATTTTTATAGTCCACATATTCATCCCAGTGCCAGATGTGTCCGGTTCCGGCTGCCCCTGCAAAAAAGGGCGGAAAGCTTGTATCATAAAAAATCGTTCCCCGATCATCGCTCCGGTAAAAGCGGAAGGGACCCGTATGGGAATCATTCACCGCCCCGGTTTCTGCGAGCAAAATGGGCTTATCCGGCCTCCTGGTCTTTTTTACGGCATCGACGCTAAACAGCAGGGGGTCCTCCGTACAGATCTTTAGCCCGGCTCCCTGGTCCAGATATCGGTGTACCTGTTGGAACTCCATCTCCTCCATCAAAAAATCCCTGTAGTGGGGGATCGACCATTCGCTGTCAAAGCTCCCCAGGGAATTGACGACCAGCTGCTTAGGTACAAGGGGTTTGAGCCTGCGAAGGGTCCTCTGGGTCCAGTCCCTTGCAATTTTCCAGTCGACGGAGCAGGCGTTGATCTCATTCCAGAGCTCCCAGGCCATGATGACCGGATCCCCGCCATACCTGGCGATGTATGCCTCTACCTTCTTCCACCAGAGACTCTGCCACTTCTCTTTTTGAAACCATTCAGCCATATCCCTGGGTATACTCCCGTCCACCGGATGTTTGATCTTCTTTACCTGGGACACTCTGTGGGGCTCTCCGTGATCGATGACCCGGAAGTACTCAAAACAAAACTTCAGCTTGATTCCATATTCCCGGGCCAATTCCACCACCCGATCCAGCCTGGCAAACTTCTTTAAATCAAGTTCCCCGGCGATCTCCGTCTCCGTGTCAAAGTAATCCATGCCCAGCCAGATTCGAGCAAAATTTCCTCCGTTTTCGGAGAGCCTTCGAAACCACCTTTCATAATCCAGGCAGCCCATTGTGGCCACTTGCCTGCCGGTTATGAAATGCTCCCGCCCTGCGGGCAGCCTGTGGTTAGTAGGCCAGCAAAGGTTCAGCCCAATGGCTAAGTAAGGTGTCCCGTCTGAATAGGCAAAATAGCGGGAGTCACGGGAGCTGATTCCCACATACCCGTGATCGCTGGACGGCTCGCAGAAAAATTCCCCTTCCTCCATGATTCGGTCTCCGGATAGGGCTTGATAAGTATATTTTCCTTCCTGCTCCGGAGTAAATCTCACCGCTGTAACCGGTTCCCCTGTGGGAATAACCTCTTCATAACCATGGTGATCATAATGAAGTTCCGCAGGCTGATGGATAAAGGTCGGTATCTCCTCCGTTCTTCCTTTACAATCGGTAAAGCGAACCCTGTCAATCTTGCTTTCCGGCTTAAAAGCCCTGGTCCACCTTCCATACCTTTTGACCTGTTTCTCCCCTTTAAAATCCGGATGGCTTATGGGCACCCTAACCACGCGGACGATGCTCATCGCTCTTACCTCCTTATTTGCTTGAAAGCTTCTGTTCTATTGTGGCCTGACATGGTACAAAACACAAGGACCTTTTCGTCAAACAAGTCCCTTAAGATCTTCCGGTCGCCTCCTTTTTTATGAAAATGCTCAATAGCTTTCATGGAGATTCTTACTTTATAATTCTTCATAGAAAGTGAAAGTCCTTTGCCGTGATCAAAAACTTTTCTCTACTTCACTCCCAAAAAGCCCTTCACCTCGTCGCTGTAGGCGGGTACAGCTCCGCTTCTGGATGCCACATAGGCTCCCAGGTAGTTGCCCACTTCCCCGCTTTCAAAGGGATCCCCGTTTTTGCAGAACTGATATAAAAATCCCGCACTAAAAGCATCTCCTGCTCCTACGGTATCGGCTACTGCCGTTTTTATTCCCGGAATATCCCGGAACGCTCCCCCATGATAGATGGTGCAGCCCTTTTCACCCCTCGTTACACAAGCGGTGGATATGGAATACTCATCGGTTATTCTAGCGATAAACTCCTTTTCATCCATTCCTCCTCTATACAGCAGCCGGGATATTTCTTCCACCTCAAGATCATTCAGTTTCAAAATTGTGCAAAAAGTTAAGGAGCTTTTTATAATCTCGGGAGAATAATGGGGCTTCCGGAGGTTGATGTCCAGAAACACATGCTTTACCTTAAGGCTTTTTAAAATGCGCCCCAGGGTCTCCCGGCTGACCTTTGACCTCTGTGCCAGGGTTCCGAAGCAAAAGACATCAAACTCCTCCCCTTTTAGCTCCTCTAGCTTCGGATCAAATTGAATAAAATCATAGGCGACGCTCTCCCGAATTTCATAGGCCGGCATCCCCATTGCCAGGGTTACTTCCACAAGCCCTGTGGGATGAAGATCATCCCACTGTATATATGAATCCTCCACCCCAATCTCCCTGAGGATTTTGATTGCGTCTCTTCCCCTTTCATCCCTTCCCACTCTGGAGACCAGGAATGACCGGCACCCAAGCTGAGCCAGATGGGCTGCTAAATTAAAGGGGGCTCCCCCTATGTATTCTTTATCGCCTATGATATCCCATAGTATCTCACCAAAAGACAGGATCCTGTGCTGCATGGAATCACTCCCTTTCTCCTTTCCCATTTCTTTTACTCCCATTCTAACAAATTATCCTTGGCAAGGAAATGAAATTGTATCCGCCATTTTGGAAAAGCAGGCACAAAAAAGCCAAGGAAGCTTCATAAACCCCTTCCTTGGCCTTCTCTCTATTCGTAAAGCTATCCCTTCGCCGGAGAAGCAAAATATTCCACCACTCCACTGTATATGGCCCAGGCCACCCGGTCCTGGTATTTTTCCGTTTTAAGCAGCCTCTCCTCTTCGGGATTTGACAGAAATCCGCATTCAACAATCACGGTTGGAGCGTTTCCTGCCTTCAAAATCAGCAAATCCCCTGCCGGCTTGATCTGTCTTTTATTTCCACGGTTGAGCACCCGAATCAAATGGTCCTGAATGCACTTTGCCAGCCTCTTGCCTTCCTCGCTGCCGGTCATGTAAAAAGTCTGGGCTCCATAATACTGGGGCTGCCTGAATTTATTCTGGTGGATGCTTATCACGATATCCGGTTTGCTCTTCCTTATAATCTCCACTCTTTTTTCCATATCCTTTCTCTTGGTGTCTGCCACGGCATTATGGTCCTTTCGGGTCATGACCACCTTGGCGCCTTCATGTTCCAAATAGTCCCTTAGCTTGAGGGCAATGGCCAGATTGATTTCATCTTCCCTTGATCCGCTTACCCCTGAAGCCCCGGCATCAAAACCCCCATGGCCCGGGTCGATCACAATGGTTTTCCCATATGTAGGTGAAAAAGTGGCAAGATACCGATCCTCCCGCCATTTATGCAGGTATGCCGCTGCAAGCAGCAAGCATAATAGGATGCCGATTACGAAAAGCCATCGCTTTTGAATATAGATCACTCTCATTGAAAAACCCCCGAGGAAAACTTAGTATAATCATATTCCCCGGGGGCTTGGCCTATTCCCCAAAGTTTGTGGCCAAAGGCTCAGTTTTACCAGCGGTTCTTATGAATTCGGGAGGGCTGAAACCGATTGGCAGGCTCTTTCCTTTCTGCAGGATAACCTATCGGCAGAATGCAAAGGGGGATGACGTTTTCCGGCAGGCCTAAAAGCTTTTTCAGCGCCTTTACCCTGTCCTCCACGGGATAAACGCCCAGCCAGACAGAGCCCAGGCCCAGCTCCTCTGCCATCAGCAGCATATTCTGGGCTGCAGCGGAGCAGTCCTGGACCCAGTATCCTTCATACCTTTGGAGGGAGAGATCGGCACATACGACAATCGCGCATCTGGCTTCCTTCAGCATTTGAGAATAGGGATGAAATTTGGGGATCTCGTCCAAGACATTACGGTCGTCCAGCACAACAAAATGCCACGGCTGCTCATTTCCTGCAGAAGGGGCCGCCATCCCAGCCCTCAGGATTTGTTCAATCTTCTCCCACGCTACTTCCTCTCCGGTGTATTTCCGAATGCTGCGCCTTGTAAATATGGCATTCATGATAAACCCTCCTCGTATAATATATTTTAGAAGCGTTTTTTATACGCTCAAAAGCATATTTTTTTAATACACTTTTTATTAGAGATATCCTAATGCTATAATTAAAGTAAGAATAATTAGCAAAGGATG
>Ga0134092_1001925_pt1 | contig 16897 bp, 15 predicted proteins | sample 3_6taG_FD_94454 | JGI IMG/M metagenome (GOLD analysis project Ga0134092, IMG submission 94454) | Switchgrass degrading microbial communities from high solid loading bioreactors in New Hampshire, USA - 3_6_20_6_A3 metaG | ecosystem: Engineered > Bioreactor > Semi-continuous > Anaerobic >... | reverse complement strand
GCACCACCCAGGCCAGGGCCATGGCTCCCAGGGGTACTGCTAAGGTTAATAGGAAAAAGACTCCTATTGTTGCGTAGTCAGACATTTTTACAACCTCCTTCCTGGATATGTTTGTTTGATCCAGCCTTGGATGAGTCGCCAACAAAAACACATAAAATAAAATGTAGCCGAGAGCCAATTAGAATCCTTACTTTCGCTACTCACCCACCATTTTCGCACGAAAACTGGTTCCTTGGTAATGTCACAGTTGATTTCTAGTACAACTCCTTCAATTATATTTAATATGACACTACCCCCCTCCATAATTTCTAAGCAAAATAACCATTACTGGGGGTCCTGCTGACTATGGTTATCTCTAAGCAAAATCTATACTTAATGCCCTGGTCAGATAAATTACCCGAAGAAATAAGGATGCCTGCTAAAGATGATAGTAATTCAACCCCATCCTAAGGTACAGGTGTCTAATATTTTACGCTTACCCTCTTTAAGTGTAGAGATTGCCTCATCGAGCATTCTATTAACTAATTCAGCATCCGGTGATGTTCCAATGGTCCAACTTACTGGCATTCCATCAAAGCAATCAATTATGGGGGATAGATATATTTTCCCGGCTGGGATTTGAAATTCCGTTATATCGGTAAGCCATTTTGTATTTGGCTTGTCCGCATGGAAATCGCGATTAATAACATTCGCGACCTCCGGGCTAAATTCTCCTTTGTATGAGCTGTATTTCCTGTGCCTTATACTAGGTACGATTAATTGCTCTTCCTTCATAATCCGGCTAATTACCTTTTCTGATATGACTGTGCCAGATGATTTAATGACAGAATGGATTCTGCGATAACCGTAACGACTGAAAGATTAATTAAATGCTTTCTTTACTTCTTTACGTAAGTCAACATATTTATCGTTTCGATTCAGGATAGAGGCTTGGTAACAATAGCTGCTTTTGGCCATATGAAGAATTTGAAGAAGATCCTTCAGAAAATATTTTTCTCTTAGGGCATTAATCACTATGGCTTTCTCATGATAGTTAGTGTTACAAGACTAATGCCCTTTTCTTTTTTTATGATTTCTGCGGCTTTTTCTAATATGTCCCGCTCCAGCTGCAGGCGGCATATTTCTTTCTGAAGTTCATCTACTTGTTTTGTCAGGTGCTCTTTTTCAGCCAGCAAATCGGTTATTTGCCCTTTATGTTTAAGATCAGTTGATGTGTTTGAATTTTTATCTTTCTTTGCCATTTTTGGTTCGCGCCCTTCTTTTAAAAGCTGCCTTTTCCAGTTATATAGGACTTCACGGGATACTCCAATTTCATTGGCAACCTCTTTAGCGGGTTTGGATCTTGAGCACAAGGAAATGACTGCTTTTTCTTTTTGTTCACGCGTATATTTTATCTGTAATCCTCCTGACCGACAATATTTCTTTCCTTCAGGGGCCAGCTCCTTGTCCAAGCGTCAAGTTCAGGTCTACTAGGATATCCCAGGATCCTAATTGTGCGGGATATGCATTTGCCGTGCTCCAAGTAGTAAGCAACAGCCTTTTGACGCTTATTAACTGGTACAAAGAATACATCAAAAATGGTGATCTTATCCTAGCTCACGTATTACTGTTGCATAACTCATATCGTACTGTATTAATAACTGGACAGCTTTAATTCTTTCCTGATAGGTAAACATGCGGACCCTCCCTGGTTTTTTATATTAGGTTCAGGATTATGTCCGCACCCCCAATTTTGGCCTAATTTTTGATTGACGTTAACATTCTGGACGGCCTTTCCATACTTCGTGTCTCTGAACAGGTACCGGTACATCTGTTCTACCGAAGCTCTCTATTAATAAAGCTAATTCCTGCTTTGCTATGAGTTCTTTATGGATGATCTCTGATATTTTCGGCGGTAAATATATATTTACACATAATGCTACTATGGCTGGACTAAGAATAAATAAACTTAACTTAGCAATAATTCTTGACAATAAAAAGCCCCTCAAACATCGGAGAGGCTTAGTTTTCACCTGGAGCCGATGGTCGGATTCGAACCGCCCCCCTAGCTATTCCCCTGGTTATTGATAACGCCGTCAACATCATTGCGTGAGCGTGTCATGGGGACGGGGTTGTTGATAACTTTCTAGGCTTGCTGCCACTTACTTTTTGTTAGACATGTAATATGCTCGGTTCTGATATCACCCATCAAAGTACATGGGATATTCTCTTTGGTGTGGTGATATGTAAATCCGCACTTCTCCTGAACCCGCTGAGACTTACTATTGCCACTGAAGTATCCGCACCACAATTTTTTGAGGTTTAAATCTTCAAAACCATGACGAATAAGCTCATTGACTGCTTCAGGAATCAGTCCCTGACCCCAGAATGGTACACCGATCCAGTATCCGATTTCACCTTCGTCTTGAGGGAGCCCGATATTACTCTCATCTCCAATCATGAGACCAATGCTTCCTACCGCATGTCCCGTACTTTTTAGAACAACCGCATAAGTCTCTGGTTTAGAAAGCACACTCTTTATTATTTCCATACTATTTTCCACACTGGTATGTACAGGCCATCCTGCAATCGGGCCTACCCGTGGATCACTTGCATATCTATATAGATCATCTGCATCCGACTCCTGCCATGGACGCAGTATTAATCGCTCTGTTTCAAAAATCATATATATCACTCCTTTGCGACAACCCCCGATACCACAGGGGACGGTTATTGCGGTCCAAATATGGTTATTGTATTACGCTTGAAAATAATATTTCTACTAATTCCCGTTAGGCTGGCCAACGGTCTTGTTGACAGCCCTTTTTCTTTTAATGCCTTGAATATCTATCCCTTTTGTCTCTTTCCAACCACCTCTGGTTTATAATAGCTAAATACATTAACTCATGTAACTACGAAAACCGTTCCCCTTGTCACTGTGAAACACGCGGCGGGTAGTTAACCTCCCCGCCGCTCTGATGTAATGGGCTACATTTCTTTGTTATACTTGGTGAAATAATAGACGTTTGTAAAAATGAAAAACAAATAGACCGTAACCAGGCTAAGGATAACATACATATCAACCTGCATGAGAGCAAATGCAACTAGTATGACGGCATAGACATATATCATTAAATCATATACTCTGGCCTTTGCCTTGTTGCTGATGGCCTGATTGCGCTCGTCTTTAAAAGGGATTAAATTCAATAGAAATAAAAACAACAGGGCTGTTAAAAGCCCTGTATTTCTTTATCCTTACTGGAGCCGATGGCCGGATTTGAACCGGCGACCTGCTGATTACGAATCAGCTGCTCTACCGCTGAGCCACATCGGCATTAATATTTAACAAATAGATGATATCAGGATTATGAGATTACGTCAAGAATCCCTAATACAGTTGAATTAATTACCTAAGGAGCTAAACAATGTTTAGACCGTTTGAATTGGTAATAGGGTTATGGAGCACAAACTGTTTATACAAGCTTTAGAAAAAGTAAGCCGATTGAAACCGGCTTAAATTTTATTTATGTAAGATTATTTATTTAGACATATAAGCCTTCAGTATTTCCATTTCCGATTCTGCCAGTTCAGTGATTTTGGCCACTGCTATGGCAATTACTTCTTCACTCTCATCTGCTAGTTGTTCGGCCGCTAATTTGCCAAATGGTATAGCTTTCATGCTCTCAATAACTTTTGAAACCTGGACCTGTGTAAAAAAAGCATTAATAATATTCATTATGCTGTAATAATAGGATTCAGCCCATGCTTCTATCTGATCTTCGTCAGGCTTTCCATCAACGTAGTTAAAACGACTAAGTCTATACATCCTTCATCCCCCTATCTAGCATTCTTCAAGCTTCATGCACCACCAGAGCAATAGCTTCTTAGCGATATATTATATATCTGCAAGCCTGATAAAATGTATAAATGTCATTATATTATAATAATTTAAAAAATCCTTGTATTATCTATTTCTAAAGCACTAATCGGCCTACTACTCCATGAGCGGAAAGCTAATGAATTAAACTAAACACTAAAAAACCACCTGACGGTAGTATTATTTTAAATAGGTTAGTTTAATTCTAACGTAATTTGGGTTTCCATTAAATATAAGTGCTACTTTTACCAAGGTTGATTTGACTATGACTAATTATTACTTATTATTATACAATTAAGGTGCCTGGGCAGCAAAAGAAAATTATATATTACGCACCCTAACTATATTTACATATTCCCGGCACTGTTGGGCCATACTTTCAAGTTCCTCTTTACTATAGGGCTTTACTGCAGCTAAACTGGGATCCAAAGTAGTGCGGGGATTAAACTGCTGCAGGGAATAAAGCCGGGCCCCTTTTATATAGCGGGCTATGGCTAGAATATCCTCAGGGCTATGCCAGAGCGGTACCACCGTGGTGCGGAACTCCACCTGAATGGAAGTGGATTGCAAAAGATTTATAGAGTTACGTATATTAAAGTAATCCTCGGTAGAAAGCCTTCCGCTGACTTCTAGATATTTTTTGTAATCTAGGGGTGCTTTAATATCCATGGCCACATAATCCAGTAAATTATTGGCTAAGAGTTTATTAAGCATTACCGGGTTACTGCCGTTGGTGTCCAGTTTAATTAAATAGCCCAGATCTTTTACCGATTGTATTACTTCCGGCAGTTCTGGGTTCATAGTAGGCTCGCCGCCGCTAAAAACTACCGCATCCAGAAAGCCATGACGCTCCTTAAGAAAGGAAAGTAATTCCGGTACTTGGATTTCTTCTGTATTCGCTGCACTACGCCCTGGTTTTATTAACAGGTGGCCATTATGACAAAAAGAGCAGCGTAAATTGCATCCCCGGGAAAATAGCACTGCTGCTATCTTCCCGGGGTAGTCTGTTAAACTCTGTTTTAATAATCCCGCAAATACCATCGTCTATACCACTTTATAAGTTTTCCTGCTTCTAAATTCGGCCTGTTTGCCTTCGTTCCACTGATCCACCGGGCGCAGATATCCTACCACTCTTGAGTATACTTCGCAGGAGGTTTCTTTACCCTCAGCTTCACAAAGGGGACAGGTAAATTGTTCCCCCGTAAGATAACCATGTTCAGGGCAAATGCTGAAAGTCGGAGTAATATAAAAATATGGCATCTTAAATTGCTCACAAGCCTTCTTAATCAGCATTTTAACTGACTGAAAATCCGGAACTGCTTCGCCGAGAAAGATATGGAAGGAAGTACCTCCAGTATATAGACACTGTAGTGGTTCCTGCATCTTCATGGCCAGGAAAAGGTCATCAGTATAACCTACCGGCAGAAATGTAGAGTTAGTGTAAAAAGGCTCTGCCCCCTGGTTTTTAACTGCCTCGTTATTAGCCACAATAATGTCCGGGAAACGGGCTCTATCTTTCTGAGGCAGGCTATAGCTTACTCCCTCAGCTGGGGTAGCCTCCAGATTATACAAGTTACCGGTCTTCTCCTGATAATATTGTATACGCTTCCGCATAAATTCCAGTACTTCCAGGGCTAATTGGTAACCTTTTTCGCTGGTAATATCCTGACCCAGGAAATTCAAACAGGATTCATTCATTCCTACCAGGCCAATAGTGGAAAAATGATTTATCCAATATTTACCGGTAGCCTCTTTAACTCCGCGCAAGTAGAACTGGGAATAAGGATAGAGTCCGGAATCGGTCAGATTTTCTAATACTTTGCGCTTAATTTCCAGACTATCACTGGCCAGATCCATAATTTCCGCCAAGCGACGGAAATAGTCTTCCTTATCTCGTGCCAGATAGCCTATACGAGGCATGTTTATGGTTACTACCCCGATGGAACCGGTTAGAGGATTGGAGCCAAAAAGACCTCCCCCCCGTTTCCGGAGTTCACGGTTATCCAAACGCAGGCGACAGCACATGCTGCGGGCATCTTCCGGGTCCATATCGGAATTAATATAATTTGCAAACCCGGGTATACCATACTTGGCCGTCATTTCCCATATTTTGTTATACATAGGGTTGTCCCAGTCAAAGTCCCGGGTAATATTATAAGTAGGAATGGGGAAGGTAAATACCCGCTCTTCCGCATCACCTTCCATCATAACTTCAGCAAAGGCCTGGTTTAACATGTCCATTTCCTGCTGGAATTCACCATAGGTCTTATCCATAAATTTGCCGCCAATGATAACCGTTTGGTCTTTTAAATATTCGGGCACTTTAAGGTCCATAGTGATATTGGTAAATGGTGTCTGAAAGCCTACCCGAGTAGGTACATTTACATTAAATATAAATTCCTGCAGGCTTTGTTTTACCTGCTCATAAGTTAATTTGTCATAATAAATAAAAGGTGCTAAGAGAGTATCAAAGTTAGAAAAGGCTTGAGCTCCGGCAGCTTCCCCCTGCAAGGTATAGAAGAAGTTTACAATCTGCCCCAGAATTGTGCGGAAATGCTTGGCTGGCTTACTTACCACCTTACCCCGGGCGCCTTTAAAGCCTTCCCGGATTAAATCCATCAGATCCCATCCCACACAATATACTGCCAGTATCCCTAAATCATGCATATGGAAATCTCCACTTTGCTGAGCCTGTTTCATCTGCTCTGTATATATCTGGTTTAGCCAGTACTGGCTAGTTACTATAGAGGAGATATGAAAGTTCATGCCCTGGAGGCTGAAATTCATATTAGAGTTTTCTTTAACTCTCCAGTCGCTGCGATCCAGATAATTTTCTATAATTTCATTATTATGGATTAACTGCTTGCTTTCTCTTAGTACTTCATGCTGTTTGCGGTACAATATATACGCTTTGGCCGTCTTGTAATGACCATTTTTAACCAGAACCTTTTCCACCAGGTCCTGTATTTCTTCCACTGTTGCTATCTCGTAGTCGTCCAGGTATTGATAGCTGGCCAGCTCTATAACTTTGTCGGCCAATTTTTCTGCAGTTTGATAGTCCCTGCCTCCTACTGCTCTAGCAGCTCTATAAATTGCGCTCACTATCTTTTCTTTTTCAAATGGGACTACGCGTCCATCGCGTTTTCTAATACTTGTTAGGCTCATCAGTTTCCTCCTCTAAAGCACAACACAATATGTATGGTTCAAAAAAATCTAGATACAATATACTGTAGTTATTATAGATTAACCTGAATAAAAGCTACAAACTATATATTATTTCTAAAAAGACATTTTTCATCTCAGACTATAAATTATGCTCACATAGCGGGCGTTTTTATACTAATGCTATTTTTTGCTTAACAGGCTATTTTACACAAAAATAAGCAGGATAGGCAATATATCCTATCCTGCTAAGATTTTTGTCCTATTATCCCCTGTTTGCGCTTATTTTTTCAGTCTAGCTACCATAAATAGCTACGGCTATATTGTGCTTAAGCTTTCCTACCTCCAATAACTTCCCCTAACATGGCACCGTCTGGGGAATTGATTATCCGTTGTATCCAGCTTTCTCGATAGGCCAGGAATATCTTTTTCTTAACCGTGTTTAAAATTTTGCTATAATATCTGCTAATTCCTGGCTTCCTACTTCTTCGAGCTCATACCTTACTCGGACGGCTGGTTTGTCTAAATTCATAACTCTCCGTAAATCAATAGGAGTTCCTATTACCACCAGCTCCGCCGGGGTGTTACTAATGGTTTTTTCCAGTTCTTCGATCTGAGTTTTACCATAACCCATGGCAGGCAATAGTTTGGATAAATGATTATATTTAACAAAGGTGTCTTTTATACTTCCAACAGCATAAGGACGAGGGTCAATTAGTTCCGCAGCACCCATTTTTTCAGCGGCAATAACGCCTGCTCCATAAGTCATATTCCCATGGGTAAGAGTAGGTCCATCCTCTACAACCAGGACTTTTTTCCCGGCTATTGCTTCCGGATTATCAATGGTTATGGGAGAGTTGGCCATGATTATCTTGGCTTTGGGATTAACGGTCTTAATGGTATTTTTTACTTTTTCCACTGCTGCCGGGTCAGCAGAATCAACCTTGTTGATTATAGCTATATCAGCCATTCGCAAATTAGCTTCTCCTGGATGATAGGTAGTTTCATGCCCGGCTCTATGCGGATCTACTACCACTATATGCAGATCTGGGTTATAAAAAGGCACGTCGTTGTTGCCGCCATCCCATATAATCACATCGGCTTCAGTTTCGGCCTGACGCAATATTTTTTCATAGTCGACGCCGGCATAGACTACCATACCCAGGTCGATATGGGGCTCATATTCTTCCCGCTCTTCAATAGTACAGCGATGTTTATCCAAATCGGCATAGCTGGCAAATCTTTGCACCACCTGATCAGCCAGGTTGCCGTACGGCATTGGATGCCTGATGATAGCTACTTTTTTACCCATTTCAGTGAGTTTTTTAGCTACATAGCGAGTAGTTTGACTTTTGCCGCTGCCGGTTCTTACTGCAGTAATTGCAATTACCGGGGCTTGGGATTTTATCATGGTAATATTTGGCCCCATAAGGCGGAAATCAGCACCACAAGCTAATACTTCTGATGCTTTATGCATTACGGTTTCGTGAGAAACATCGCTGTAGGCAAAGACTACCTGGTCAACATTATATTTCTTGATTAATTCTGCCAGCTCTTCTTCGGGATAAATGGGAATTCCTTGAGGATAATTCTCTCCAGCGATACTGGCTGGGTATACTCTTCCTTCAATATCCGGTATCTGAGTAGCGGTAAAGGCTACAACCTCATAGTCATCATTGTTACGAAAATAGGTGTTGAAATTGTGAAAATCTCTTCCTGCTGCTCCCATAATAATTACACGTTGTTTTTTCATACTACTTACTCCTTTGCTTTTTATTTTGTTACGTCAAGAGAATATATATTAATATCATTTCGTTTAATCCATCCCTGCTTTTCGTATAAAGCCATGGCTAAAGAATTATTATTAAAAACGAAAAGATGAATTTTCCCTGCCTTTATTGCCTTAAGTTGCATAACAACTTCCTGCAGCAGTCTTTTTCCATAGCCTTGGCCACGAAAATCACGGTGGACAACTAAATGATAGATATAGCCGCGCCTGCCATCAAATCCCGCTAAAACTGTTCCAATTATATTATCTTGATATTTCATCACTAGACAGGTGCTGGGATTTTTTCGCATAAAGGCCGCCAATGAGTCTTCATCATCCCCTGCTCCCAATCCTACTCCCGGGCTATCTCTCCATAATTTAAGCATAAAAGGTATATCAGTTTCCTTAGCTAATTCAATTGTTATATTTTCCATAGCACCTTCACCTTACATGGTCAGAGCCATTATAGCTTTATGGGCATGAAGCCGGTTTTCGGCTTCATCAAAAACGACTGACTGCGGTCCATCCATAACTTCATCGGTAATTTCTTTGCCCCGCTTAGCAGGCAGGCAATGCAAAACAATTGCATCTTTTTTAGCCAGACTCAAAAGCCGTTTGTTTACCTGATATGATAAGAATTTTTTCTCCTTTTCCTCGGCTTCATTTTCCTGCCCCATACTGGCCCAAACGTCAGTATAAACAACATCAGCCCCATCTACGGCCTCTTCCGGGTCTTTAATTACAGTTAAAGTTGCCCCGGTCTCAGCGGCATCCTGGCGGGCAGCAGCCAGGATCTTAGCATCAGGTTCATATCCTCCCGGGGAAGCGATAACTACATCCATGCCTACCTTGGCTCCGCCAAAAAGCAGGGAATGAGCTACATTGTTACCATCACCTATGAAGGCTAATTTCAGGCCCTTTAGTTCCCCTTTATGTTCTTTAATCGTCATAAGGTCGCCTATTACCTGGGTGGGATGCAGGAGGTCAGTCAAGCCGTTTATCACTGGAATATCAGCCCAATGTGCCAGCTCTAATACCTCATCATGGTCAAAGGTGCGTATCATAATACCATCCAGCATCCGGGAAAGTACCAAAGCCGTATCTTTTATAGTTTCGCCCCGGCCTAGCTGGATATCCCGGGGGCTTAAGAAAAGCGCATGGCCACCCAATTGGTACATTCCTACTTCAAAAGCAACCCGGGTACGAGTAGAGGATTTCTGAAATATCATGCCCAGAGTTTTCCCTGCTAAATAGTGATGGGTAATACCCTGTTTCTGCATTTTCTTGAGTTCCGCTCCAACTTCGAGTATGTAGGCAATCTCTTCCCGGGTAAAGTCATGAATACTTATAAAGTCACGTCCCCTTATAATATCCTCTATTACAAACATCATCCCACTCCTTTTTTAGCTATCGTCTACCATTCCATCAGGGCTTGTTTGAGTATATTTATGGCCTGGTTTACTTCGGTTTCATTAATAGTAAGTGGTGGTACCAGACGTACTACCCTGTTGCCGGCTCCCGCTACCAGTAAACCTTTATTAACACAAATATTTATCAATTCCTTTACATCGGTGTCAAATTCAATTCCCAACATAAGTCCGCATCCCCGGATATTGACTATGCGAGGTTCGCTGATATCCTGCAAGGCTTTTAAAAGGTAGGCAGCAATACTATTTACATGCTCCAGGAAACCTGGTGCTGTAACTATATCCACTACCTGATTAGCTACAGCTGTAGCCAGGGGATTGCCACCAAAGGTAGAGGCATGGTCGCCAGGTGCAAAGCCTTGCGCTGCTTTATTGCTGGCAATCATGGCTCCAATGGGTATTCCCCCTCCTAAGCCTTTGGCTAGAGTTACGATGTCGGGGACTGCCCCTAAGGTCTGGTAAGCAAAAAATTGACCGGTCCTGCCCATGCCGCATTGAACTTCATCAAATATCAGTAATATCCCTTCCTGGTCGCAAATTCTCCGCAAACCCTGCAAAAAAGAGCGCTCTGCCGGTTTTATTCCACCCTCTCCTTGCACGGGTTCCACCATTATGGCACAGGTCTTATCATCTACCAATTCCTTTACCGAAGCCAGGTTATTAAATTCAGCGTACTTAAAGCCAGCCGGCAGGGGAGCAAAACCTTCATGGTATTTCTCCTGGCCGGTAGCCGTTAGAGTAGCTAAGGTTCGCCCGTGGAATGAACTCTTAAATACTATTATTTCGTTTTTGCTGCCTTCTTTTTGACGGTAAAAGTATTTGCGGGCTAGTTTAATAGCTGCTTCATTGGCTTCGGCCCCACTATTACAGAAAAAGGCTTTACCTAAGCCGGATACTTTAACTAGCTTTTGCGCCAGGTCCACCTGGGGTTTTATCCAGTAAAGGTTGGATACGTGCCATAGCTGTCGGGACTGCTTCTCCAGGGCATTTATGAGTTGATCATGACAGTGTCCCAGAATACACACAGCAATACCGCCGACAAAATCCAGGTATTGCTTGCCATTAGCATCCCACAGGTAACTGCCTTTGCCCTTGATGGGTGCTATAGGGAAGCGTCCATAGGTATTCATAACAAATTCCTGGCCCTGGCTGGCAATTTCATTGTTAGTCATAAAATCTCCCTCCCTTTTTAAAAATAGCAATAACTTAATTAAACACCGGTTTCTTTCACTGATTAATACTATCTTTTGTACTAATGAATTGGGTTTTTTACAATAACTATTCGAATGCATAATAGTGAATACCGGGCCTAAAGTAAGTAGATTTTCAATTAATAATCCGTGTGCCCTTTGGGTACGGGCTCCGCGTCTAATTATTCAACTTTATACATATTTATTACTTTTTACAGTGGAGCACTCGTAGCGGAGACTTAAGTCTCCGCTAAAACTAACCTTCACGGATTAGAAGATTAGTATATTATCAAGGCAATTTTCCTCTATGTGCGGAACTTTAGTCTCCATCCCTAATAAATTTCCCTTTTGTAGCGGAAACTTAAGTTTCCGCTACGGAAGAAAGGTAACATAGCTTCTGAGTTTTTACAGTGGAGTCAAAATTAAATCTTGCTCTAAACATTTGCTGCATCACTAAGCATTAATTAATTCTTAATTCTTCATTATTAATTCTTAATTTAAAATTATCCATTTATTACCATGGTGCCTATGCCCTGATTGGTAAATATTTCTAATAATATGGAGTGCGGCAAGCGTCCATCGATTATATGCGTGCGTCCGACTCCTCCCAGAACCGATTCCATGCAGCACTTAACCTTGGGCAGCATTCCTCCGGCTATTATACCTTGTTTTATATAATCATCTATTTCACTTACTTTAAGAACGGATATTAGTGACTCAGTGTCATCCGGATCTCTTAATAAGCCAGGAACATCAGTTAGTAAGACTAGTTTGTCCGCTTTCATAGCTACGGCAATAGCGGAAGCCGCAAGATCTGCATTAATGTTATAGCTTTCATTCTGGCTACCTCTGCCAATGGGAGCTATTACTGGTATGTAACCATTTTCTATTACTGTTTCTATTATCTGCGGATTTATACATTTTACTTCACCTACAAATCCCAGTTTTTCTTTGTCTATAGCCTGGGCTTCGATAAGGTTTCCATCTTTGCCGGATATGCCAATGGCTTTACCTCCTGCACTGGTTATACCGCTGACAATTTCCTTATTTACTTTGCCTCCCAGGACCATTTCTACTATCTCCATAGTTTCCTGGGTAGTCACCCTAAGACCATTGATAAATTGGCTGCTAATGTTTAGACGAGTAAGCATTTGATTAATCTCTGGCCCTCCGCCATGTACTACTATAGGGTGCATACCGACAAATTTCATAAGTACTATATCCTGCATTACTTTTTGCTTAAGATCACAGTCGGTCATGGCCGCACCGCCATATTTTATTACCACTTTTCTTCCGTAAAAATCTTTTATATAAGGCAATGCTTCGACCAGTATTTCTGCCTTTTCCATGGCCGATACCAGCATTTGTTTATCCTCCTTAACTTAGTTTAATCCTATTTAATAGACACTGATTTCTTATGATTAGCGCTGATTCTTAAATTATGATTCCTGTAAAACACCAACAAAGTCTTAAGTTAATAAATCAGTGTGATTCATAGTGTTCAGTGTTCTTCAGTGTCTATTCCCGCACTATGTTGTTTAGGTTCGATAGTCGGCGTTAATGCGTACGTACTCATAGGAGAGGTCGCAGCCCCAGGCGGTAGCTTCATAGTCACCAGATTTCAGATCAACTGTTATGTAGACTGTTTCCTGTTCCATAGCGGCCCGTGCCCGCTCTTCATTAAATACCAGTCCCGTTCCGTTCTCCGCCATCTTTTCTTCTCCCAGATATATATCTACTTTATTGACATCAAATTCTGCTCCAGAGTAGCCGGCGGCAGCTAGTATTCGCCCCCAATTAGCATCTTTGCCGAATATAGCCGCTTTAGTCAGGTTAGATGATGTAATGGAACGGGCAATAAGCCGGGCCGTTTGTTCATCAGCAGCATGCTTAACCTTTACTTCAATCAGATGGTTAGCCCCTTCACCGTCACGGGCTATCATCTTGGCAAGGTATATATTTACATAGTCCAGTGCTTCTTTGAATTTCTTATATGCATCTGAGTTTTCATCGTCAATCAAAGAATTACCAGCCAGGCCATTGGCTAATACTACTGCCATATCATTAGTAGAGGTATCGCGATCAACACTGATCATGTTATAAGACCTATTAGTTGAGTCTTTCAGAGCTAGATCTAAACATCTGCTGCTAATAGCCGCATCTGTTGTAATAAAGGCTAGCATAGTGGCCATATTGGGATGTATCATGCCGGAACCTTTGGCCATAGCCCCAATGCGTACGGGCTTGCCGTGTAGCTCAATTTCAACTGCTATTTCTTTACTTACAAGATCGGTAGTCATTATGGCCTGGGCGGCATTATGACCTCCCTCAGGACTTAAGGTTTGAGCAGCTTCCCCTATCCCTGCTTCTATTTTATCCATGGGCATAGCCACACCAATAACTCCGGTTGAAGCGACTATTACATCTTCTGGTTGAATATTAAGTAGCTGGGCACTAAGTTCAGCCATACGGCGAGCATCAAGCATACCCTGCACTCCGGTGCAGGCATTGGCATTGCCGCTATTTGCTACCACTGCTTGAGCTTTGCCATCCACAAGGTGCTGTTTACTAAGGTCAATGCAGGCTGCCCTTACCAGGTTACTGGTGTATACCCCAGCGGCATTACAAGGTACAGCAGCATAAATTATAGCCATATCAAGTTTATCTTTATTTTTTATAGCCGCCCTCACTCCCTGAGCGTAAAAGCCCTGAGCAGCAGTAACTCCACCTTCGATGATTTTCACAATTATTATCCTCCAATAGACATTCTTTTATGGGTGAACTCCGGGGAAATATAAGGCTTTGTCTTCTTTGAGACCCAACATTATATTTAGGTTTTGTATAGCCTGTCCGGATGCCCCTTTGGTAAGGTTATCAAGAGCGGAAATAAGTATGACCCTTCCGCTGGCCTCATCAACATAAGTGCCAATTTGCACTATATTACTGCCATATACCCATTTGGTATGGGGTGTTACTCCAGGAGGCAGTATTTTAACAAACTTTTCCCCCTGGTATTTCTCCATTAAACACTCCCGGACAGCTGAGGCACTTATCCCCGGTTGCAGGCGAGTATAGATAGTGGTAAGAATTCCCCTGTTCATAGGTACCAGATGGGGAGTAAATATCATCTCCACTGGTTTGTTGGCAGCGAAACTTAATTCCTGGGCTATCTCGGGACCATGACGGTGATTCCCTACCCCATAGGCATGAATGCCTTCATTTACTTCACAGAAATGGCTGCTTTCTTTAGGAGTGCGCCCCGCTCCGGTAACTCCAGTCTTCGAATCTATAATGATCCCCTCTGGCTGTACTACTCCTGCTGCCAGCAAAGGGGCTAAAGGTAATATGGCTCCGGTAGGGAAACAACCTGGATTAGCTACTAATGAAGTATTTTTTATTTTTTCCCGATAAAGTTCCGGCAAGCCATAGATAGCCTTCTCTAATAATTCAGGTGCCTCATGGACTTTATCATAATATTTCTCATAAAGTTTGGCGTCTTTGAGTCTAAAATCAGCACCCAAATCAACACATTTGATGCCGGCAGGCAATAGTTCCATAGCCATTACTGCTGATAATCCATGGGGAAGAGCAAGAAAAACTGCATCGCATTTTTCCTTGATAATATCTATTCTGCTTTCCTGGCAAACCAGATCCGTAAATCCGGTAAGTTCTGGATATAGTGCATCAATTCTACGCCCAACGTTTTCCGTAGATAGAATACATACTACTTCTAATTCATCGTGACCGGCAAGCAAACGTAAGAGGTCAGCAGCGGTATACCCATCACCAACTATTCCTACTTTATACACTTAATAAGACCTCCCTTAAAAAATTACAGCTTAATGCCTTTGCTGGTAACAAGTATTTATAATTATACATCCGAGTGCATAAATTTGCAATGACTAATTAAATTTCGATTCTTTAATTTTGTTTCCAAAGCCAAGAAGTTATAAATATGCATATTGATGAATAAGTTTTTACCGCGAAAATCTGTGGATTTAAAAAGGAGATACGCAGGTATGAACCGGATGGAATCCGGCCAATATGTGATAAGGCGAGAAGAGTAGTACTTGAACTACTCTTCTCCATTTTTAAAGGGTAAAAATATCAATTTCCTTACAGGTAAATAAAATTAGGTGTAACACATCAAAGCAGGTATTCATATTATCGATTATGGGTAGAATAATAATGTGTGAATAGCCTGCCGGTAAATACCGGTGGCTTTCATATATATCTGGGAAGGGCAGTGTATGAACATTGCTCTTCCCATTTTTTATAAAATTAAGTTATAACATAATCAATAAAACTAGCACATTGCTTACAGTGACCATGCTGAAGGCCAATCAGCTCAACATTATAGATATTACGCTTAATTAATAAAGCACCACATTCCAGACAGAAGGTATTATTTTCCTCTCCAGGGACATTACCTACGTAAACAAAGTTTAGGTGTTTTTTAGCTAATTCCTGGGCTCTCTGCAGGCTGGCTACCGGTGTAGGTGCTTTATGAAATTTATAAGCTGGATAATAGCGTGATAAATGTAATGGGATATTGGGATTTATGGCAGCCAACCAGGTGCTTAGGTTTGCTATTTCGGTAACATTATCATTTTCTTCAGGAATAAGTAAGGTAGTTATTTCCACATGGGTATAGGCTGCGGCCCTTTCCAGCGTATCTAGGACTGCTTTGAGTTTGCCTCGACAATGGCGATGGTAAAATTCATTATTAAATGCTTTAACATCAATATTAATAGCATCAATTAAAGGTAATAGTTCCATAAAAGGCTTTTCTTCGATAAAGCCATTACTCACCAAAACTACCTTAAAATCCTGTTGTTTAAGCTTTTCGGCTGTTTCCCGTATGTATTCAAACCAGATGGAAGGTTCATTATAGGTAAATGCTACACCTATGGAGCCTTCGGGCTTTAGCTGCCGGGCTAAGTTAACTAATGCATCTGGCTTTAACGGGCTAGTGTGAGGGTTTTCATGGGCCAGGGAGTAATTCTGGCAAAAAACACAGGCTAGGTTACAGCCAAGGGTACCAGTTGAAAGGATCTGACTTCCAGGATAAAAATGATACAATGGCTTTTTCTCAATCGGGTCCAAAGCTAATGCAGCAACTTCCCCATAGTTAAGGCTAAATAAGCGTCCTTCCCGGTTTATCCGTACCCGGCATAAACCTTTCTGACCTTCTTTCAGGTTACAATGGTGAGGACATAAAAAGCATTTAACCTTGCTATTTTCACCTTTTTCATAGTATTGCGCTTCAATTTCCGGCATAATATCTCCTTTGAATTTAGAATAAATTTATGGAAATAGACACAGGTTTTTTTAATGGTGAACACCAGGCCTAAAGCAAGTGGGTTTTTTGAATTAAGAACTCAACTTTCGTAGCAGAAATTACTAAACAACCTCTGAATATATAGGGGAAGAGCAGCAATCCAGTACTTAACTTGACATAAAACAGTTTTTGCTACTTCCCCGGGAACGTGAT
>Ga0134092_1001922_pt1 | contig 16925 bp, 16 predicted proteins | sample 3_6taG_FD_94454 | JGI IMG/M metagenome (GOLD analysis project Ga0134092, IMG submission 94454) | Switchgrass degrading microbial communities from high solid loading bioreactors in New Hampshire, USA - 3_6_20_6_A3 metaG | ecosystem: Engineered > Bioreactor > Semi-continuous > Anaerobic >... | reverse complement strand
CGAGGATGAGGAGGACGGGGTCAAGACCGGCACCGTCAACGCCTCTTCGCTGAACATGCGCGCCGTTCCGGCGTCCACGGGCGCGATCGTCGCGAAGCTCCCCCGTAACACCGTGGTCACCGTCACCGCCGCGTATGAGGACGGGGACGAGGTGGAGGGCGTGACCGTCACCGGCAAGTGGTACGCGATCACCTACAACGGCAAGAAAGGCTACGTCTCCGCGGATTACATCCGCATCCTCGCCTCCACCGGCACCGCCTCCACCGTCAAGGTGCCCCTCAAGACCACCAAGACGGTCTACAAGACCACCCAGAAGGTCACGGTTTACAAGCTGCCCACCACCATGGCGTCCACCAACGGCACTTTGAGCGCGGGCAGCACCGTCACCGTCCAGAAGACCATCAGCGACGGAAGCACGTTCACCGGGCTTGCCGCGAAGGTCTCCGGCAAGTGGTACCAGATCGGCACCAGCAAGTACATCCAGGCGAAGTACGTCACCACTTCCACCGCCAGCGCCAAAACCGCCGTGGAGATTCCCCTGGGAACCGCACTGGTGACCACCACCGCAGTGCGCCAGCGCGCAAAGCCCTCCACCTCCGCGGCCCAGCTGGGCAAGCTGGAAAAGGGCGCCACCATTGTCATCGTCGGCGCCGTGCTGGACGGCGAGACCTACAATGGAACGAAGGTGACCGGCAACTGGGTGCAGATCAAGGGCGGCGGATTCATCTCCGCGGATTACGTGGCCCTGCCCTGACGCGCCCTTGCGCGGTCATGCGAAGGAGTATACAATGAAGGAAGCGGCGGTGCAGCCGCTTCTTTCAAAATGAAGCCAAATCGGACTTCACCGGAGGATTGGATGGATCGAAAGAAACTGCTCGCAATCGTACTCGCCCTGATGGCGCTGGCTGTGCTTCTGGCCGCCTGCGGTTCGCAGGGCGAAGCGGAACCCACCCCCACGCCGGAACTGACGGAGGACGTGCTCCCCACGCCCACGCCGGTGCCGACGCCTTCTCCCACGCCCACCCCCACGCCTTCTCCCACGCCCACGCCGGAACCCTTCGCCGCGACGGGCGTGCAGGGATACATATCCATGCCGAACACGAAGGTGGACTATCTCATCACCCTCGCCGAGGACAACGACTACTACCTCGAGCACGACATCAACGGCAAGAAGACCGTTTACGGCTGGATCTATTTTGACTACCGCAACGCCGACCCCGCCCGCCGCAGGAACGTCATCGTCTACGGCCACAACATGAAGGACGACACCATGTTCGGCGATCTCCACAAGTACCAGGACAAGGACTTCTTCCAGAAGAACATGGAGTTCGAGATGGAGATGTTCGGCAAGCGATGCCGCGTCCGTCTCGCCTATGTGGGGATGATCAACTACAAGGAGTACAACTTCATCAAGACCAAGTTCAAGAGCGACGAGGACTTTTTGGAGTTCATCAACGCCGCGCTGACCACCCAGGCCCGCTTCAAGGACGAAACCTACACCCCCAGCGCAGAAGACACCTTGGTCACGCTGGTGACCTGCGTCTCCCGCCGGGAACAGGACAAGGAGCTCAAGCGCTGGGTGGTGGTGGGAAGGGTGGTCGAGGACCTCGGCCCCGCTCTGCACGAAACGGCGGGCTACGCCGCCGCCCAGAACTGACCCGCCGGAACGGAAACGGCCTGAATCGACATGCAGAGATTCGCAACGGTATTATGCACCATCGCCTGCGCGCTGTTCGTGGTGTGCGCGCTGCTCTCCTGCGTGGAGTCCGCCTGCTTTGACAGGGACTTCTATGAACAGGAGTACCGCAAGCTGGACACGGCGCGTTCCATCGGCATGAAGCACTCCGCCCTGATGACGGTGACCAACCACCTTCTGGACTATACCGAAGGAAAGGTGGAGAAGCTTTCCATCAAGGCGGAAATCAAAGGCAGGAAGGTCAACGTTTTTGACGAGAGGGACACCGCCCACATGGCGGACGTGAAGGCGCTGTACCTCGCCGCCCGCACGGCGCGCAATTGGATGATTCCCGCCATACTGCTCCTCGCTCTGGCGTCCTTCTTTCTGGTAGCGAAGGACCGGGCGCGCCTGTTCGCAAAGAGCTGCGTCATCGGCTTTCTGATTGCCGGCGCTGTGGTGGGGGCAATCGCCATTTGGGCGGCTGCGGACTTCAACGCCTTCTGGAACAGCTTCCACAAGTTCTTCTTCACCAACGACCTGTGGCTGCTGGACCCGAAAAAGAGCGTGCTCATCAACATGGTGCCCTCCCAGTTCTTCTTCGACCTCGTGATGCGGATCGCCGGGCTTTGGGGCATCTTCGCGGGCATCCCGCTGCTTGCCGCGGTGACTTACCTTCTGGTCAGCCGCATCCGCAGGCATTCGCTTATGACCATCATCGAGGAATAACCAAAATGCAGCTTCCAGAACAAGACGTCGTCCTGCTTTCCATCGAAACCTCCTGCGACGAGACGGCCGCCGCCGTGGTGAAAAACGGCAGGGAGGTCATCAGCTCCGTTGTGTTCACCCAGATTCCGCTGCACAAGGTGTACGGCGGCGTCGTGCCGGAGATCGCCTCCAGGAGCCACGTGGAAAAGATCGGGACGGTGGTGAAAGAAGCCCTTCATCAGGCAAACCTTTCCGTCCGGGATGTGGACGGCATCGCCGTCACCGCAGGCCCCGGCCTTGTGGGGGCGCTGCTGGTGGGATTGTCCTACGCCAAGGGCCTCGCCTTCGCCGCGGGAAAGCCCCTGATCCCCGTTCACCACATCGAGGGGCACATCGCCGCGAACTACATCGCCCACAGCGATCTTGAACCGCCCTTTGTGTGCCTCGTGGCGTCCGGCGGGCACAGCCAGATCGTGCTGGTCAAAGATTACTGCGACTTTGAAGTGCTGGGCAAAACCCGGGACGATGCCGCTGGCGAGGCGTTTGACAAGGTGGCGAGGGTTCTCGGCCTGCCCTATCCCGGCGGGCCTGCCCTGGAAGCGCTGGCGAAAGAGGGGAACCCCCATGCCTATTCCTTCCACAGCGCATTCAACGCCGGCGAGCACTTTGACTTTTCCTTCAGCGGCCTGAAGACCGCGGCAATCAACCTTTTGCACAACGCGGAGCAGAAGGGCGAAACCGTCAACAGGGCGGACCTTGCGGCGTCCTTCCAGCACGCGGTGAGCGAGCTGATGGCCGCCAAGGCTGTGCGCGCGGCAAAGCAGTTCGGATGCGCAAAGCTCGCCCTTGCGGGCGGCGTCGCCGCAAACGGCACGCTGCGCCGTTCCATCGAACAGGCCGCCGCGGCGGAAGGGCTGGAGTTTTTGGTTCCGCCGCTTTCGCTCTGCACCGACAACGCCGCGATGATCGGCGCCGCGGGGTACTACCGCATGGCGGCGGGCAAAACCGGCGGCCTTTCCCAGAATGCGTACCCTTCCATGCAAATGGGAGGATAGAACAGCCGCCGCAGACCAAAGCTATTCCGTGACGGAGGTGTATGCCATGGAGCTTACCGTACTGGGGAAATACGGGCCGTATCCGGTCGCCGGCGGGGCGACCAGCGGCTATCTGCTCAAGGCCGGGAACACGAGGCTGCTGCTGGAGTGCGGCAGCGGCGTGCTGTCGCGGCTGATGTCGCACCTTTCACTGGACCGGCTGGACGCCATCGTCATCTCGCACCTGCACAGCGACCACATCGCGGACCTTCTGATTCTGCGCTACGCGCTGCAGTTCATCAAGATGCCGCCGCTGAAGGTGTTTTTGCCCAACAGGCCGTACGCCGAGTACGACATGCTCAAAGGCAGCGGCGTGTTCGAACTCATTCCCGTGAATGACGGGCTGCGCGCCAAGTTGGGGGACGCGGAGCTGGAGTTCTGGGAGATGACCCATCCCGTGCCGTCCTTCGGCGTGCGCATCACGTCCGGGGGGAGCACGCTGGCGTACTCCGGGGATACCAACCTGAACCAGCGCCTGCCGCACTTTTTCAACGGGGCGGACGCCGCGCTGGTGGACGCGGGGCTGATGTCCTTCGAAAAGAGCGGGCCCGCAGCGCCCCACCTGACGGCGAAGGAAATCGGCGCGCTGTTCTCCCAAACCGCCTGCAGGCAGGTGCTGCTCACCCACATCAGCCCGCGGGTGACGGACGAGCAGGTGGAAAGCGAAGCCCGGCAGGGCTGCGCCATCGCCAAGGTCGTCAAGGAAGGCGAGACGTACCGCATCTGAACGCCCTTTTAGCAACGAAAAGTGAAAAGCAAACCGTTTCCGCGCTGCGGGAGCGGTTTTTTATTTGCCTTTCACCCATGTGCCGCTGCCGGGGATTTGGTTTTTCGAACAAGAAGGGTATGCCCGTCGCATACGATAACCCAAGAGGACGATTCGGAGGGTTGTCATGAAGCCAAAGTACATCTTGCTGAGGCTCGCGGCGCTGGCGGCGGTGGCGGTGTTCCTCATCAAGGCGCCGCCGCTGATCGGCGCGCAGCTGGAGCGGAACTTCTACGGCGAGTGGGTCAAGCCCAGGCTTTCCGAGTGGAAGGGCGTTATTTACCTGATGAACGTGTACACCGACGCGCGCTTTGACGCAAAGCTCCTCACCTCGGCCGTCAGGCGGTTCGAAAGGCAGAACCGGGGGGCCTTCATTTCCCACTCCACCGTGCCGAGGGACTCCGTGGAGGCGCTGCTGCTCCGCAAAAAGCCGCCGGACATCTGGATTTTCCCGGAAGGGTACATGACGATGCAGGAGGGGGACGTCGTCATCGTTCTCCCCAAGCCGCCGGGGGAGAACGTGATTTCCGAGGACTTCGAGTTCGACATTCTGGAGCCCGACACGGAGCAGCCCGAGGAGGACACCAAATTGCGGTTTGTGGTGTCCGTCCGGGCGGAGGGGGAAAAGGGCGCCTACGCCCGCGCGTTTGTGGACCTTTTGTGCGAACTGGCGACCGCCGCCGGCAGCTGAGCGGGTGCCAGTTGTGCTGCATCGCCCAAACATGATAAAATAAGTTCAAGTAAACGCTTTGGAGGTTTGTCATGGACGTCATGCCTGTTGTCAACGCGCTGAAAGGGAGCGAAATCCAGACAGGCGTGCCCATGAGCAAGCATACCTCCTTCAGGCTGGGCGGACCTGCGGACGCGATGCTGTTCCCCAGATCCGACGATGAAATCCTGCGCGCCTTCGCGCTGTGCAAGGACGCCGGCGTGCCCGTCACCGTCATCGGCAACGGCACCAACCTCGTGGTGCGGGACGGGGGCATCCGCGGCCTTGTGATCAAAATCGGGCAGGGCATGGGGCGCATCGCCTTTGAGGGGACGCGGGCCGTCGCCCAGGCAGGGGCAAGGCTGATGACCTTTGCCTCCACCGCCATCAACGAAAAAAAGCTTGCCGGGCTCGCCTTTGCAGGGGGCATCCCCGGCAGCGTGGGCGGCGCCGTGGCGATGAACGCCGGCGCCTACGGCTCCGAGATCAAGGACGTGGTGCGGAAGGTACGCTACGTTGACCCGGAAAGCATGACCGTCGTGGAGCGGAAGGTCGAAGACGGCGATTTTCGATACAGAAGCAGCGTGTTCCTCGAACGGGGCTATGTGGTGCTGGAAGCCGAGTTCGAACTTGCTCCGGACGACGGCACCGAAAAGCAGAAGCTGGAGGAATACCTCGCCAGCCGCAAGAAAAAGCAGCCCGTGACCCTTCCCAGCGCGGGCAGCGTGTTCAAGCGGCCCCAGGGGCATTACGCCGGCGCGCTGATTGAGCAGGCGGGGCTGAAGGGCGTGTCCGTCGGCGGGGCGCAGGTGTCCGAACTGCATGCCGGCTTCATCGTGAACACGGGCAACGCCACCGCAAGGGACGTTATCACCCTCATCGAGCTGATTCAAAAGCGCGTATACGAGCATTCCGGCGTGATGCTTTGCCCGGAGGTCCGAATCATTGGGGAGGAGCGGCCATGGAACTGATCGTCATCACAGGCATGAGCGGTGCGGGCAAGAGCCACGCGCTGAAAAAGCTTGAGGACATGGGCTATTACTGCGTAGACAATTTCCCGCTGGCGCTGATGTCCGCCTTTGTGGACATGGCCGCCGAAAAGAGCGTGGAGCGCGCCGCCATGTGCATCGACTGCCGGGACAGTTCCTCCATCGGCGGCCTGTGGGACGCCATCTGCTCGCTGCGCGAAAAGGGCGTGGATGCCAGGCTGCTGTTTCTGGACGCGCGGGACGACGTGCTCGTGCGCCGGTACAGCGAAACCCGCCGCGCCCACCCCATGGCGGGGGACGGGCCGGTGACGGAGGGCATCCGTCGGGAGCGAGAGCTTCTGGCGCCTTTGGTGGAACGCGCCGACCATTTCATCGACACCAGCGATTTCAAGCCCGCCCAGCTGGGCGCGGCGATTGACGGCATCACCCGTTCCGGCGCAGAGCGCACCGGCGTCATCGTGCAGTCCTTCGGGTTCAAGCGGGGCATCCCGCCGGAGAGCGACATGATGTTCGACGTGCGCTTCATCCCGAACCCCTTCTGGATCGAGTCTCTGCGCCCCCTTTCGGGATTGGACAAACCCGTGGCGCAGTACGTCATGGGCTTTGACGAGGTGCTGGACTTCGTCTCGGACGTCGCCGGGCTTGTGGCGCGGCTGCTGCCCTGCTACGCCCGGGAGGGCAAGCACCGGCTGACGGTTTCCATCGGCTGCACCGGCGGCAGGCACCGCTCGGTGTGCGTGGCCTGCGCCCTGGCGGAGATGCTCAAAAAGGAAGGCATCGCCGTGACGCTGGTGCACAGGGATATCGACAGCGACCTGCAGGGGAGGTGAGGCGGGTGTCCTTCTCTTCCCAGACCAAGCTGGAGCTGGCCAGCGAGCGCATCAAAAGCGAGTGCTGCAGACTGGCGGCCCTTTCGGCGCTGATGCGCATGTCCGGCTCGCTGCAGCTGATGGGCGGCGGCAAACGCCGCCTGCGCATCGTCACCGAGAGCTACGCCGTCGCCCGCTGGACCGTCCGGCTGGCGAAAAGCCTGTTCCCCCTGGAGTCCGAGATCCTCATCCGCGAGCGGAAGCGGCTGGGCAAGAACAGGAGCTTCGCGATTCTGCTCTTTGGCGAGGCGCTGGAACGGGCTCTGCTGGAGACCGGCTTTCTGAAGGAGACGGAGGAGGGCATTTCCCTGGGCGACGGGTTCCCGCAGGGGATGCTGGAAAAGGACTGCTGCAAGCGGGCTTTTTTGCGCGGCGCATTCTTGGGCGGCGGCTCCATCAGCAACCCCGAGAAGGGGTATCATCTGGAGTTCGTCGCGTCTTCCGAGCAGCTGGCAAAGGATTTGTGCAGCCTGCTCAACGGCTACGCCCTTAAAGCCAAAATGATAGCCCGAAAGGGCTCCCATGTGGTATACTTGAAGGAAAGCGAAAAGATCACGGAATTTCTGGCATTGATCGGCGCAAACGGCGCGCTTCTGGATTTGGAAAACGTACGCACGGAAAAGGACTTCACCAACAACCTCAACCGAAAACTCAACTGCGAAACCGCCAACATCCGCAAGTCGGTGGAGGCAGCCGTCCGGCAGAACGAGGCGATCCGCTACCTGCTGGACCACGGCGTGTTCGCAAAACTTTCGCCGGAACTGCGCGCCGTCGCGGAGCTGCGGATCGACAATCCGGAGCTTTCCCTGGCGGAACTGGGCAAGCTGATGGACCCGCCCCTGGGCAAGTCCGGGGTGAACCACAGGCTTCGCAAGCTGGAGGAAATCGCCCTTTCCACCAAACAGCAAAAGGGGGACGCATAATGGCCATCCACAAAACCGTCAAGATCAAAAGCCCCGGCGGACTGAAGGCCCGTCCGGCGGCGCTGTTCGTGGCTGCCGCAAGCCGTTTTTCCTCTCAGATACTCGTCGAGGTCGGCAACAAGAAGATCAACGCCAAATCCATCATGGGCGTCCTGTCGCTGGGCGTTTCGGAGGGGGACGAAGTCCACATCTTCGCCAGCGGCGAGGACGAGGAGCAGGCGGTGGAGACGCTGGGCGCCATGCTGCAGGGCAACGCATGAAGAATATCGGAGTACGTATGACACATGAGTGATTTCGTTCATCTGCACGTCCACAGCGAATACAGCCTGCTGGACGGTGCCGCGCGCATCAAAGATCTTGCAAAACGCGCGGCGGAGCTGGGTTTTGATTCCCTCGCGTTGACCGACCACGGCGTCATGTACGGCGTCGTGGCTTTTTATCAGGCCTGTAAGGAGAACGGCATCAAGCCCATCATCGGCATGGAGGCGTACGTCGCCCCGCGGGACATGCGGGACAAGCAGGGCAAGGCCGACCGCGAGTACGCCCACCTGGTGCTGCTCGCCAAGAACCAGACCGGTTACCGGAACCTTTCCCTCCTCAGTTCTCTGGCCTTCACCGAAGGGTTTTACTACAGGCCCCGCATCGACTACGACACGCTGGAAAAGTACTCAGAAGGCCTGATCTGCACGTCCGCCTGCCTCGCGGGGGACATTCCCCAGCTTCTGCTCGCCAACAGGTATGAGGACGCGAAGGCCTTGGCCCTGCGCCTGAAGGGCATATTCGGGCAGGATTTTTACATCGAGCTGCAGGACCACAGCATCGCGGCGCAGCGGCAGATCATGCCCGACCTTCTGCGCCTTTGCCAGGAGACGGGCGTCCAACCGGTCGCCACCAACGACGTGCACTACGTCAACGCGGAGGACGCCGAGGCCCAGGACGCGCTGATGTGCGTCCAGATGGGGCGGTATGTGGACGAGGAAGACCGCATGCGCATGGAGACGCAGGAGTTCTACCTCAAGTCCGCGCAGCAGATGGCGGAGATCTTCGCCTTCTGTCCGGAGGCGCTGGCCAATACCGTCAAAATCGCTCAGCAGTGCAGCGTCGAGTTCGAATTCGGCCACACCATCCTGCCCCATTACGACGTGCCCGAAGGCATTTCCAACACCGAGTACCTGCGAAAGCTTTGCGAGGAGGGCATGGCGAAAAAGTGCCCCAACTGCACGAAAGAGTACTGGGACAGGCTGAACTATGAGCTCTCCGTGATCGACAGCATGGGGTACACGGACTATTACCTTATCGTCTGGGACTTCATCCATTTCGCCAAGAGCCGCGGCATTGCCGTCGGCCCGGGCAGGGGCAGCGGCGCGGGATCGCTGGCGGCGTACGTGCTGGACATCACCGACGTGGACCCCATCCAGTACAACCTGCTGTTCGAGCGTTTTTTGAACCCGGAGCGCATCAGCATGCCGGACTTCGACGTGGACTTCTGCATTGAGAGAAGGCAGGAGGTCATCGACTACCTTTCCGAAAAGTACGGCGCCGATCACGTCGCCCAGATCATCACCTTCAACACCCTCGCCGCCCGCGCCGCCGTGCGGGACATCGGGCGGGTGCTTCGCGTGCCCTACGACGAGGTGGACAGGCTGGCAAAGCTCGTCCCCAAAGAGCTGAACATCTCCATCGAACGGGCGCTGGCCACCAGCAGGGATCTGCGGGCGGTGTACGACTCCGACCCCAACGCAAAGAGAATTATCGACCTTGCGATGAAGGTGGAGGGAATGCCGCGCAACACCTCCACCCACGCAGCGGGCATTGTGATTTCCGCCCGCCCCGTGGTGGAGCACGTGCCATTGCAGAAAAACGGCGACGTGGTCACCACCCAGTTCACCATGACGGAGGTGGAAAAGCTCGGCCTTCTGAAAATCGACCTGCTGGGTCTGCGCACGCTGACGGTGATCCGGGACACGCTGGAGGAAATCCGCGCCATGGGTGAAACGCCGCCTGTGATGGAGGAGCTGACCTTCGACGACCCCGGCGTTTACAAGATGATCGCCAACGGGGACACGGACGGCGTGTTCCAGCTGGAATCGGGCGGCATGCGGGCGTTCATGCAGCAGCTTTCCCCCGACTGCTTTGAGGACATCATCGCCGGCATCTCCCTGTTCCGCCCCGGCCCCATGGACCAGATCCCGCGCTATGTGGCCTGCAAGAAGGACCCCAGCCTCGTGCGCTACGCCCACCCGCTGCTAAAGCCCATACTGGAGCCCACCTACGGCTGCATGGTGTATCAGGAACAGGTCATGCAGATCGTGCGGGACCTGGCGGGGTATTCCCTGGGCAGGAGCGACCTCGTCCGCAGGGCGATGGCCAAGAAGAAGAAAGACGTCATGGAGCGGGAGCGGGGGGACTTCATCGAAGGCTGCCTGAAAAACGGCGTCCCCCGGGAAGTGGCGGAGGAAATCTTCGACGAGATGATGGACTTCGCCCAGTACGCCTTCAACAAGTCCCACGCGGCGGGCTACGCCGTCATAGCCTATCGCACGGCGTATTTGAAGCTGCATTACCCCGAGGCCTTCATGGCCAGCCTGATGAACAGCTTTCTTTATAACATCGACAAGGTGGCGGAATACATCCGCTCCTGCAAGGAGCATGGCATTCCCACCCTGCCGCCGGACATCAACGCCTCCAGGACCCGCTTTTCGGTGGAAACCATAAAGGACGGCAAAAAGGCCATCCGCTTCGGCCTGGGCGCCATCCGCAACGTCGGCGTGAGCGCCTGCGAAGCCATCATCAAAGAGCGGAAGGAAAACGGGCCGTACCGGGACTTTTTTGACTTTCTCAAGCGCGCGGGCGCCTTCGTCAACCGCCGCATGGTGGAGGGCATGATCAAGGCCGGCGCCTTTGACTGCTTCGGGTACCGCAGAAGCCAGCTGATGGAGGGCTGCGGCAAGGCGATGGAAGCCATGGCGGAGGAGCGCAAGCGCGAGATGAGCGGCCAGGTCAACCTGTTTGACATGTTCGCTGACGAGCCGGACGTGGCGATGCAGGTGGAACTGCCGGACATTCCGGAGTATTCCGCTCAGGTGCGCTACGCCTTCGAAAAGGAAGCCACGGGGATGTACATCTCCGGTCACCCCCTCAGCGACTACGAAAAGGCCCTCTCCGGCCTGAAGCTGACGATCTCCAAAGTGCTGGAGGCGGACGAGCTGGAAGGGGAGGTGAAGGAGGGCGAGCGCATCCGCATCGGCGGCATCGTCACCGCCGTGCGCAAGAAGGTGACCCGCTCGCAGGCCACCATGGCGTATGTCACCGTCGAGGACCTGACCGGCTCCATCGAAATCGTGGTATTCCCGAAGGTGCTGGAAGCGGCGAAAAGCCTTCTGGTGGAGGACATGCTCATCCTCGTCAGCGGCAAAGTCAACATCCGGGACGACGCCCCCAACGTCATCGTCGCGGAAGAAATCTCGCCCCTGCAGGCTGAAAACCTGCCCCGCCCCAGGGAAATCAGCGCCGCCACGAGCAAAAACGGCGGAGGAAATGGCGGCGGCAATGGCGGGAAGAATATCCAGCCAGGGCTTTACGTGAAATGCGGCAGGGAGAAGATTGACGAGGTCATGCGCGTGGTCGCCCGGTACCCCGGAAGGCTGCCGGTGGTCATCGCGGCGGGCGGAAAGGCGCTCAAAGCCCCGCCGGGGTTTGACGTTTCGCCGGACGAGGCGCTCGTGCGCGCCCTTTCCGATCTTCTGGGAGCTGAGAATGTGAAACTGGTGCGGCAATAAACATTGTGATATAATCCTCTAAAGGCACGGCACGAGAGGGGTGATCCTGTGCAACCCAGGAACTTGATGGAGGAACTGGTGAAACTGCGCGTCGATGAACTGATGGACTATGCCAGCGTGTGCAAATGTCCGCAGTGCCGGTCGGACGTCATCGCGCTGGCACTGAACCGCCTTCCGCCGCGCTACGTCACCTGCATCCAGGGCGACGTGTTCACCCGCTTTGAAGCGCAGACGTTTCAGGAACGGGCGGAGGTTGTGAGCGCCATTTTGCGGGCTGCGGAAACCGTGCGCCAGAACCCCCGTCACGGGTAATCCCCGATTACCGCTAAAACGCCGACTTTATACGAATCGAATCTGAAGGGGAATGGCAATGAGCGAAATCATCGATGCCAGTGGGCAGTATGTTGTCGTCAAGGCGCTGGAGAACGGCGTCAGCATCATCGGCATGACCCGCGGGCGGGAAACGAAGCTTTTGCATACCGAAAAACTGGACAGGGGCGAGGTCTGCATCCTGCAGTTCACCGAGAACACCTCCGCCATGAAGGTGCGCGGAAACGCGGAGATTTACACCCAGTTCGGCATGGTCAAGGCGGAATCGTCGCTATGAGAAGGGACACCATCAAGACCATCGCGGTGCTGACCAGCGGCGGCGACACCCCCGGCATGAACGCCTGCATCCGCGCCGTATACAAGACGGGCAACTACTTCGGGCTGAACGTCATGGGCGTGTACCACGGTTTTGCCGGCCTGATGACCGGCAAGCTGGAGCGGCTGACGGACGCCGATTTTGAGGACTCCATCGACAAGGGCGGTACGATTCTGCGCACCGCCCGTTCGGAGATCTTCCGCAGCGACGAGGGCCGCCGCCACGCCATGCGCGTCGCCGAGGCGTACCAGATCGACGGTCTTGTGGTCATCGGCGGGGACGGCTCGCTGACCGGCGCCCGGGAGCTTTCCAAGCTGGGCATGCCGGTGATCGGGCTTCCCGGCACCATCGACAATGACCTTCCCTACACCGATTTCACCATCGGATTCGACACAGCCGTCAACTCCGTGGTCAACGAGATTTACAAGATCCGCGACACCATGCGTTCCCACGACCGCGTCGGCGTCATCGAGGTGATGGGGCGAAATTGCGGGAACATCGCGCTGCACGCGGGGGTCGCCGGCGGAGCGGACTACATTCTCGTGCCCGAGGTGGACGCCAAGACCGGCTACGAAAAGGCCTGCGAGACGCTGATCGCCAACAAGCTCCGCGGCAAGCTCACCAGCATCGTCATGATCGCAGAAGGTGCCGGCGGCGCGAAGGATTTCTGCGACTACGTGCGCGACCAGACGGACATCGAGGTGCGCCCCATCGTGCTGGGGTATACCCAGCGCGGCGGCAACCCTTCCGCCTTTGACCGCGTCATCGCTTCCCGGATGGGCGCTCACGCGGTGCAGTGCCTGCTGAACGGGCTTTACAACCGGGCCGTAGGCATCAAGAACAACCGCATTTACGACATGGACCTGGCAGAAGCCCTGGAAGTCAAGCGGGACTTTGACTACGATCTTTACAATCTGAACAACATACTGGCGATGTGCTAGTAGGAAACATAGCGGCGCGGGTAAACAGCCCGCGCAAGCTTTTCACCGGAGAAAGGGAAGCATGGCAGCACCAGTCAGGAAGAATCAGGATATCGAGCTGTACATCACGGCTCTGGGCAGCGAGGGCCAGGGCATTGGCAGGTACGAAGGCTACGCCATCTTTGTGGAAGGGGCGCTCCCCGGCGAAAGGGTGGCGGCGACGGTCATCAAGGCGGGCTCCTCCTACGGCGTGGGGAAACTCCGCCGCGTCATCACGCCCGCAAAAGAGCGGGTGGCGCCGCCCTGCCCGTATTTCGGCAGGTGCGGGGGCTGCACCCTGCAGCACATGAGCTACGAGGCGCAGCTGGCGTACAAGACCCGGCTGGTCAAAGACGCCCTTGTGCGCATCGGCGGGTTTTCCGACCCGAAAGTGCTCCCTGCCATCGGCATGGGCGACCCGTGGCGGTACCGCAACAAGGCGGCTTTTCCCGCGGCGAACACGGATGACGGCATCGCCTTCGGCCTGTTCGCCGCCAGGTCCCACCGGGTGATTCCCATTGCCGACTGCCTGATTCAAAAAGAAGCCGGTGCGCTGGCGATGCATGCCGTCCGCCAGTGGGCGCAAGAATGCTGCCTGCCCGCGTACGACGAAACGACTGGCAGGGGCGCCATCAGGCACGTGGTGGTGCGCACGTCCTCCTTCGGGAAAACCATGGTGATGGTGGTGACCACGGGCCCTTTGCCGCGCCTGGAAAGGCTGGTGGACCTTCTGCAAAAGCAGCTGCCCGGTTTCTGCTCCCTGGTGCACAACGTCAACCGGGAAAGGACCAACGTGATAACGGGGGAGAAGTACCGCGTGGTCTGGGGGGAAGAGGCGCTTTCCGAAAGGCTGTGCGGTCTGGACTTCTCCGTCGCCGCGGCGTCGTTTCTGCAGGTGAACACGGCGCAGACGGAAATCCTGTACGACAAGGCCATCGAGTTCGCCCGGCTGACAGAAGACGACGTGGTGCTGGACCTTTACTGCGGCATCGGGACGCTTTCCCTTGCCGCCGCGAGAAAGGCGAAGGAGGTCATCGGCATCGAGATCGTGCCGGAAGCCATCGAAAACGCCCGGGGAAACGCGGCACAAAACGGCATCCCAAACGCCCGCTTCCTTTGTGGCGCCGCGGAGGAGGTGCTGCCCGAACTGGTACGGCAGGAAAGGCTTGCGCCCGGCGCCGTGATCCTCGACCCTCCGCGCAAGGGCTGCGAAGCTCCGGTGCTGCGCGCCATCGCGGAGACGGGCGCGCCACGGATCGTCTACGTTTCCTGCAATCCCGCGACCCTCGCCCGGGACTGCGCGATCCTGAAAGAGGCGGGTTACGAGCTGATGCAGACGCAGCCGGTGGACATGTTCCCGCAGACGCATCACGTTGAGACGGTCGTAATGATGTCGCGAGAAAAAAATCAAGTGTAAAAAAGGCCTTGATATAAGGGCATTTCGAGGTTTTTACCTCAAAAACCACTGCACGTAAATTGCCTGGTTTTTACTTCGTGAGAACAGGTCGAAACAAGCAAAATTCCTTGTGACAGAGCGATTTAGATGTCATAGCTTTGCGAGTGGTCAGGTTAGATGTCAGCCTTTGCGAGTGTACGATTTAGATGTTTTTTCGGAATTTTTTGAGGTTGAGTGGTCAGGTTGGATGTATGCATAAATTGGTCAATAAATAGGCTAATCATCATTCCGGATTCCGACTAAATGTTTATTATACAAATTAGAAAGGAATTAAAATAATATGGATCTTTCGAATGTAAAAGTAAAACATAAAACTTTCGGAATTGGCACAATTATTGAATTTGATAATAAATACTTAACTGTTCAATTTGAAGGAAAGATTAGCAAGTTTGTTTATCCTGATGCTTTCGAAAAATTCATAGAGGCTGAAGATCCAAAGATACAGGAAATAATCATTACTAACATTATTTCAAAAAAACATTCTGAAGAAGAAAAACGCAGGGCTGAACTTTTAGCTCGTAAATTTGAAGAAGAAAGAAATAAACAGACTGCTGAAGCAGGAAATAAAACTAGGAATATAGAAGAAGGCTTTGGCAAGGATTATAATGTCCAACACCTTGCAAGAAAACCAATTCTGACATACCAAGAAGTTGAGAATCAATTTGATATAAGAATAGCTGGTTTTGGAAAAGGTATTAATGTTACTCCTTCAAGCGTTGTTTTAATTTCCTCAGTTGATAAAAAGAAGTCAGGCTTTGTTTATCATGATCGTTGGACTGCTGATGGCGATTATATTTATTCTGGGGAAGGAAAAAATGGAGATCAAAAAATGACTCCTGGCAACAGGGCTATTAAGAACGCTGCTGCAGAAGGAAAAACTATTCATCTTTTTGTTAAGTTTTCACCGCAAGAGTATTACTATCAAGGTGTATTTGAGCTTAAAGACTTTACATATGAGGACGATATAGATGAAAACGGAGACACTAGAAAAGAATATAAATTTAGACTTCGCAAAGTAAACAGAGGTGAAAACTCTTGATTCAAGTTACTGCCGCAATTATACATAATGATGGAAAGCTACTTCTCTGTCAAAAACCAAAAGGAAAGCGCTGCGAGTTATTATGGGAATTCCCCGGTGGAAAAATTGGCGAGCCAAAATGTATCGAACATAACGATGTCAGATGGTTTACTTTAGATGATATATTAAAAATGCCTCTATGCCCTGCTGATAGAAAAATGTTTAATCAATCTTTTGATAAGATTAAAATGTATTTGGCCACTCGTGAAATATAAATCAACTCAAATAGGAGGTTTATCGTGGCTGATAATAAAACTATTCACTTCATACCCCCCTTGCCTCCGAAGCGAGAAAAGCGTGTCGGTATTTACTGTCGCGTGAGTACAAACAGTGCGGATCAGTTAAAAAGTCTTGCTGCTCAAGTATCGGCGCTAACAAGATTAACGGCAGCCAATCCAAAATGGCTACTCGTTGATGTATATATTGACGTTGCCTCTAGTAAGACCGGTTCTACCAGGAAAGAATTTACCCGTATGCTGCAAGACTGCAAATCACGCGATATAGAAATTGTTTTGACAAAGAGTATCAGCCGGTTTGGTCGTGATACGGTGGAAATTCTTGATGCATTGAACCAGCTTAGGGCTCTCGGTGTTCGTGTAATATTTGAACAGGAGGTCCTTGATACAGCTGATACTGATAATGACCTCTTGATTTCAATTATCGAATCAATAGCGCAGGCAGAGAATGAATCACGCAGTGAAAATATTAAGTGGGGAATCAAACAGCGTGCTGCGCAAGGTACCTCAAAGCTTTATAACAGAAAATGCTATGGATATTACAATGATGAAGAAGGCAATCTGGCTATTAATGAGTCAGAGGCAAAAAATGTTCGATTAATATATAACCTATACCTACAGGGCAAGAGTGTTATAGGTATTGTAAAAGAACTTGAACGGCTGGGGATCAAATCCCCTACCGGAAAGGACACTTGGCCCAAAAGATCAATTGATGTAATCCTTAGTAACGAAAAGTACATCGGAAATGCTCGGCTGTTGGATGACGGAAAACATAGCTCATATTATTTAGCTGAAGACAACAATCCGGCGATAATTTCTAAGGAAACATTTCATGCGGTGCAGATTGAAAAACAGCACCGAAGTAATGTTATTAAAAGCGAAGAAGGAGTCCAGAGAAAAAGCAAAAAATACAGTTCAAAAAAGTAAAAAAACAAAAATAGCCTAATTGAAAATCATTTCTTGAGTGCACAGGTTGGATGTAAAAGCAGCTAAAACACAGCATTTTCCCTTTATTTATGGGAATGTGGGAAATAGCCT
>Ga0134092_1001920_pt1 | contig 16932 bp, 15 predicted proteins | sample 3_6taG_FD_94454 | JGI IMG/M metagenome (GOLD analysis project Ga0134092, IMG submission 94454) | Switchgrass degrading microbial communities from high solid loading bioreactors in New Hampshire, USA - 3_6_20_6_A3 metaG | ecosystem: Engineered > Bioreactor > Semi-continuous > Anaerobic >... | reverse complement strand
CTTAATAACCTCATGGTTAACTTTAACCAAGATATTATACCTATTTTGAAAAAGTTCCGGTGTCATTAAAAACAACTGGTCTCTTTCCTTAATATCTCTACCAATGTAATAAGGTAAACCACAATTAGCAAAAGATACATAAGGTCCTTTCTCATAGATTACGATTTCCGCATTTTCATCATCTCTTCTTGCCTTAGCTGCTGCCGAAGCACCTGCCGCAACCCCTCCGATAACAATAATTTTTTTCTTCAATTTACTTTCCTCCTTTTCGGAAAAATTTATTTTTAATATCTATGTATAATTATTCGTTGTTCACCAATGTTTTCCTGTTTTGATACATAGTTAAAGCTTATTCTGCATATACCTGATAAAAGCAGTAAATTTACTTATGAGCAAATTACAGATAGGTGGTAGTTAGAGACAGACAATTGATTTAATAAAGAAGGGAAGTGTAATTATGGGTAAACACCTGGAAAAAATTTATCGTGAGGAATTTATCCGCCAAAAAGCAAGACACGACTATGAAAAAATTCTAAAAGATAAAGAAGCTAAAGCTAATTCCTCAAAAACACTAGTGCAAAAGCTTACCGAAGTATCTATTAGCATTTTTTGGGGAATTTTAGGTTTTTATTTATTATATAAAATTAACGAAATCTTTATGTAATCCCTTTAATCTCATTAAACTAATTACCTATACAGGAACAATATGGTATAATTTAATAAATTTACTTATAAATTAGTTTCTGAAGGGAGAAGATTAATGAGTAGAACTAACGGAAAAATCATCTTTTTATTTGCTTTAGCTTTCACCATTTTACTCTGCAATTTAACCTTTCCTTCTCTGGGACAAGCTGCCAGCTTAATTGATATTTTTATCGAAGGAGAACTGGAATATAGCACATCTCCTGTCTATTTAAAAGCAATTGGTTTATACAGTGACGGTTCCACCATGGATATTACCGACATTGTAGGGGGAGAATGGAGAACCAGTAACTCGGACATTGCTACGGTCTATGGCGGCAAAGTGAAGTTTAAAGGAGAAACGGGCCGCGTTAGAATTTCTTTTACTTTCCACAATATTACTGATTATGTGGAAACAGATGTAACTGAAGAAGATGTTGACGAAGAGAGTTATGTCTTAAAATTCGATGGGGAACTAGATCCTGATAAAAAATCGAATACTCTAAAAGTTTATAAACTATATCACGATGGCCGCAAGGTAAATCTAAAAAATACCGATGTAGAATGGTCCAGTTCCAATATTTTTGTAGCCACTGTAGATGAAAAAGGTAAAGTCACTTTTACCGGACAACCGGGCCAAGTAACCATAAAAGCCCACGATGGAAAACGCAGTGTTTCCCAAACGGTAGTAGTTCCCTATGAATTGGTAGAAATCTCGATAAATGAAAGTTTAAACTTTACCTCCAGTTTTTTCACTAACCCACCTAGACTTACTGTAACAGGTAAAAATAACAGCGGCCAGACTCAACCTGTGCCCAACCCGGTATGGTCCTCCAGCAATGAAAATATTGCCACTATTAACAGCCAAGGGCAAATTAACTTTACAGGTCAACCAGGTAAAGTAACTTTTGAAGTCAAAAGCGGAAATCTTAAAGACAGTATTGACTGTACAGTACCTGAGCCTGAAAGAAAGAATGTTCAAAAAATATATATTGCGGAGAATCTTTTTTACGGAAAAGAACCGCAAACTTTAACAGCATTTGCTTTATATACAGACGGAACGAAAGAAGAAATAACTAAGAAGCCCAGTGGACTTCCAGTAATGAAAATGTAGCTTCAGTCCGGGAAGGACAGGTTTATTTTACCGGTGGGTATGGACCTGTAGAAATAACCTGTAATTATCAAGGTTTTACAGACCGTGTACAAGCATTGATAACAAAACCGGAAAAAAATCAACTTCGGGAAATTAAATTTGCTGACCATTTCCTTACCGGTAACGATAATGGTAAAAAATTAATCGTCTACGGTGTATATACAGATAATTCGAAAAAACCTCTGGCCAATGTTTCCTTATCCAGTTTGCATCCGGACATTGCCTATATAAGAAACAATACCCTGTATTTAACCAAAAACCTGGGCAAAGCAACCTTAGTGGCGCAAGCGGGTAAATTCCGTGATACTATGGAGGTAGAAACAATCAGTTCTGAAGAACGTCTCCCTCTCTTTATTAAAATCATTGGTACTCTTGATGATCCCGGCCGAACTAAAAATTTAAAAGCGGTTGCTGTTTACTCTGACGGTGTGCAAGAAGATATTACTGCAGATGCTGTCTGGAATACTTCCGACCGCAAAATAGCCAATATCACAAATCAAAATAAAATAGAATTAACAGGTGTCGGTCCAGTAAAAATAAGCGCATCTTATAAAGGTCTACAAGCATATTTATCAAATAAATCTTATTATCAATTTGGAAAGATTCATCCTTTAAAAGCCAATTTAATTTCTTTGGAAAACCTACGGCAAAAGCTTGAAACCAAATTGAAGCAAGCTTCTTTTCTGCCAACACCTCCTGATATTTATGGCCATTGGGCCCAAAAAGATATTGAATTAGCCCGGCGGTTAGGATGGCTTGGTGGATACCCTGACGGAACCATGGGACCTGATAAAATTATCAGCAGAGGAGAGTTTGTCTCCCTTGTACAAAGAGCTTTAGACCTTAAAGCTACCAGTCAATATATAAATTATACGGATATTAATAACCATTGGGCCCAAAGCAGTATTAGAATACTAGCTAACTTAGGCATAATACCCCTTAAATCTAATTCCCCTTTCCGACCCGATGACCCTCTTACCCGGGAAGAAATGGCCCAAATGCTGGCTAATCTCATTGAAGTGAGAGCTGACAACTACTATAACTACCTAGATGTACCACCTAGTCACAAATCGGCTGCAGCTATTGCTAATCTAAGTCAAGTAGGCATAATGAAAGGAATGGATGACCTTTATTTTAAACCTACGGAACCGGCAACACGAGCTCAAGCATTAACGGCCATACTGAGATTACTTAAAACGGAACCTCTAATTGAAGGAGTATTAACTAACCAGGGAAAATAGCTATAAATAAAATTTAAGAAATTTTGTGAAGGAATAGCAAATTTTAAAGCGAATAAACATAAGCAATATACTGAAAGGAGTGATTAAGTGTATAAAAAAATCCTTTTCCCTACAAGTGGTTCTCCTATTTCAGAAAAAATTGCAGAAACTATTATCAAATTGATTAATAACAAGGATGAAGCTGAAATTACCATCTTATATGTAATGAAAATCCCCCAAATGTATGGTGACGTTCCCTATCAGTTAGAAGGGGAAGGCGTTGATACCAGTCAAATTGCTCTGGAAGATGCACAACGGGTCTTAGCTAAAGCTACAAAAGTCTTTGATGATAATAAGGTACCTTATACAATTAGAATTGAATTCGGTGACCCTGTAAAGAATATTATTAAAGTAGCCCAAGAAACAAACAGTGAATTAATGGTAGTAGGCCATCATGGTGAAAGTAAGTTAAGTGATTATTTATTCAAAGGAAATGTAACCAGCCAGTTAATCAATAACTCAACCTGTCCCGTATTAGTAGTTAAGTAAAAAACCTGCCTCAGGCAGGTTTTTTACTTAAAATCTTGAATTAATTCGCCATATAATTCCGGCCGGCGATATTCCAAATAGAAACTGTTGCGCATTGATTTGCGTTCTTCTTGACGTATTTTATTAATTTGTTCACTGGGTAAATCAGCTATTAATATTCCTTCTTTATTACTAAAATCCTCTGCAATTATCTGCCCTTTCGGGCCAATTACTAATAGCCCTCCGCAGAATTCCGATCCTGTTCCGTTTTCCCCGATTAGGTTGCAAACAGCAAAAAATACTGAGTTATCATAAGCCCTGGCTTGTAAGTACCTTAACCAAATTTCCCGCCGGTCTCCCACTATTGTCGGGGAAGCGTGAGGAGCAAAAATCACTTCTGCTCCTTTTAAAGAATAAATTGTGGAAACCTCCGGAAAATGACAATCCCAACAAATTTGCACCGCAAAGTTGGCTTTACCTGCTTCAAAAACAGGCAGTTCATCCCCTGGAGAGAAAAAAGGTTTTTCACTGGCTCCTAAGTGGGTTTTCCTATACTTAAAATATCTTCCGTCAGGATAACAGATTAAATGCGTTATATAAGGTTTTTGATTTTCTGCCGATTTCTCTATAATTCCGGTTAAAATTATAATTTTATGTTTTTGAGCCAGGTTAAGTATAAATTCACTGCTAGGACCCGGGATTTCTTCTGCTAAATCAACTGCCTGTTCACGATTATAGCCGGTAATTGCTAACTCCGGAAAACAAATAAAATCAGCGTTGGCTAAGCCGGCTTTTTGTACAAACCTACTCATTTTCTCTAAATTATTTTTTGTATCTCCTATTATTGATTGCATCTGCACCAGGGCTAGACGAAGTTTCTCCATTAATTTCCACCTCAAAATTTTAGCCAATAATAATATCTTTTAAAGCTCTTTTAGGAACATGGTGAACCTGATTCTCATCGCGCCAGTATTTAATATCACCATCAGGCCCTACTTCCTCAATAACCACCTCTTCTTTAGGTTTGCCTAAAGCAACAACATATAAAATTTCATACCTTTCCGGTATATTGAAAATCTCCCTGATTTTTTTTCTGTTAATAGAAGCTAAGATACAACCGCCTAAACCTTTTTCTACAGCACCCAGTAAAAGATTCTGACAGGATAAACCGGGGTCAATGCCAAAATCTTTACTAATTTCCGTATCCCCTAAGATTATTACATAACCTGTAGGTCTTTCCCCTTCTTCCGGTCCTGACCAATCTTTTAAATATGCCGCCCAAACCAATTGAGGAAATAAAAGAGCATTTTTTTCCGGTTCACAAACGAGTAAATACTTTAATGGTTGCCTATTACCTCCTGAAGCCGCCAGACGGGCCAAATCAACCAATTCCTCCAAAGTTTCTCTGGTAATAGGAACATCCTGATAAAACCTGCGGTATGTCCTGTTTTTTCTCACCAGTTCCGCTAACATTTTTCTACCTCCTAAAAAATTATTTTTAATTAGCATTAATCCTAGCGAACCTTCCTTATGTAAAGAACGTTTTTCTTTATCATCAATTATAACATGAGCTGTCCCGGAAAAGCTATCTCTTAAGAATCCAATGTATTTTTTGCTTAAAAGCCTAATAACTTGTAAAATATAGGTAGTTTAAAATTTGGAGGTGTAACAAAAAACATGAACAAAAATAATCAGCAATACACCTGGGACTTAACCCATATGTATAAAGATTTACAAAGCTGGCAAGAAGATTATGAAAAAGTTATAAAATTAACTGAAGAAATCGAAGGTTTAAAAGGACAAATTACAAAATCTGCAGATAACCTAGAGAAAGTACTTACTTTACATGAGCAACTGTCCATTAAACTAACCGGCATATTCGTTTATGCGAAAATGTTCTTTGACCAAGATATGAGTAATCCCCAAGCCAAGGAATTATATGAAAAAGCTGATGCTCTACATACCCGTATCCAAGATAGATTAGCCTTTTTACAACCGGAATTGTTAAAATTGGATCCGGAAAAATTCAGCGAATTTGTAACATCCAATCCCCAACTGAAAATATATAACCATATGTTTGAAAAACTTTTCGCCCAAAAAGAACATGTGCTTACACCGGAAATTGAAGAAATACTGGCTAAAATGAATTCTCTGGGGGGTTCCTTTGAAAAGGTCTATGATGACCTTACTATAAACGACATTGAATTTCCTCAGGTAAAAGGTTCAAAAGATACCGAGACTATAATTGCTAACAACGCAAATTACAGTAAGGCTTTGGTCAACCCCGACAGGGTTTTACGGAAAAACTTTTTTAAAGGTCTCCTGGGCACTTACGGTAAGCACATAAATTCGCTTACTTCAGCCTATTACGGTTCGGTAAAACATAATGTTTTTTTGGCTAAAACCAGGAAGTACCAATCAGCTCGACAAATGACTTTACAAGAAAACTTTATTCCTGAAGAGGTCTATGATAATTTGCTAGAAACAGTCCGTAACAATACCCTTGTCCTACATGACTACCTTAATTATAGGAAACAAAAATTAAAATTAGATGAGCTGCATTTTTATGATTTATTCGTTCCCATCGTTGAAAACATTGACCGCACCTATACCTTTGCCGAAGCTCAGGAAATTGTACTGGAAGCAACGGCTATCTTAGGAGAAGATTATACCAATGTCCTGAAAGAAGCCTTCACTAACAGATGGATTGACGTCTACCCGGGCAAGAACAAAGCTACAGGAGCCTATGCTATTGAAGCCTATGGTCACCACCCCTACTCCCTGTTAAATTTTACAGGTACTCTAAACGATGTTTTTACCCTTGCCCATGAACTGGGGCACGTTATGCACAGCTACTATAGCTCCCAAAATCAACCTTATGTTTATTCCAACTATACTATTTTCACGGCGGAAGTAGCCTCAACAGTTAATGAACAATTGTTGTTCGATTATTTGCTAAAGAAAACCACTTCTGCACAAGAAAAAGCTTTCTTACTGAGCAACCATCTGGACAATATCCGTTCTACCCTTTACCGACAAACCTTGTTTGCTGAATTTGAGCACCAAGCACACAAAATGGTAGAAGAAGAAAAACCTTTATTACCGGAAGTTTTATGTAACCTCCATGAAGAGCTTTACCAAATTTACCATGGAAAAGAATTTGTTATTGACCCGGAACTGAAATTTGAGTGGGCACGAATTCCCCATTTCTATAGTGCCTTTTATGTCTACCAATACGCTACCGGAATCTCTGCTGCTATCAGCATAGCAAAAAAGATTTTAACGGAAGGCAAACCTGCAGTTAAAAAATACAGAGAATTTCTTACCAAAGGCGGTTCTGATTATTCCTTGAATCTCTTGAGGTCGGCCGGAGTAGATATGACCACTCCCCAGCCCATTCTGGATGCTATTGAAGATTTTCGACAAACTTTAAAGCAGTTAAAAGATTTATAATTTCAAAAGCCGCCTAGGGGCGGCTTCTTTACACTAAACTGGAGAGAACTGAAACCCTAACGATTATTCCTAGCAGTCGGTCATCATCATCAACTACGGCAATAGGGTATTTACTCTTCGTAGCTATAGGAATCAACTCATGGACATATGTTTCCGGCTTAGTTGTATAAAAAGTCTGTTGTAAAATGTCAGCTAACCTTTTATTTTCCTTTAAAGCTTTGATAGCATCATCTATAGTGACCAATCCCTGTAACCTCCGGTCATTATCCACCACAAAAATACTGGAAATACCGCTTTGTTCCATTTCTTGAATAGCTATTTTTAGCCCGTCCTTCAAAGAAACCAGCGCTGATGGTCTAAACATCACATTTTTAGCTTGCATAACTTTAGAACGATCAATATCCCGGACAAAGTTTTTAATATACTCATTTTTGGGATTAGCCAGAATTTCTTCCGGTGTTCCGATCTGCTCAATAATCCCGTCTTTCATTATAGCTACTCTGTCCCCAAGCTTAAATGCTTCATTAATATCATGGGTAATAAAGATAATCGTCTTTTTTAGTTTTGATTGAAGATCCAATAGTTCCTGCTGCATCTCTCTTCTTATTAAAGGGTCCAGGGCACTGAAAGGCTCATCCATTAAAAGAATATCCGGATCATTGGCTAAAGCCCTAGCTAAACCTACTCTTTGCTGCATACCTCCACTCAACTGTTTTGGATAATGACTTTCCCATCCTTTTAAGCCTACGATTTCTAAAGTTTTTCTAGCAATTTTATACCTTTCATCCCCAGGGACTCCTCTGATTTCTAAACCATAAACCACATTATCCAACACTGTCCTATGGGTAAACAAGCCAAAATGCTGGAACACCATGGCTACTTTTTTTTGCCTGAATTCCTTTAATTGTTTTTTATCATATTCTACAATATCCTCATTATCGATATATATTTTTCCTTCTGTAGGCCGGTTCAAAAGATTTAAACAGCGAATTAAAGTAGATTTTCCGCTTCCCGAGAGACCCATTATTACAAAAACTTCTCCCTCTTTTACCTCAAAAGAAACATTACAAACTCCTACAGTGTGTCCTGTTTCTTGAAGGATTTTATCTTTGGGCATACCGCTTTTTAATTTGGCCAACACACTTTTGGGATTCCTGCCGAATATTTTAGTTAGATTTTCCACCTTTATTTTAGGATTCATTCTATCCCTCTTTTCTATTCAGGATACTCAAACTTTTTCGCTATACCTTGAGTCATCCGGTCAATGATAATAGCTAGAAAAACAATACTGATACCTGCTTCAAAGCCTTGGGCAATATCAATATGTTGGATTGCCACCAATACCTCCAATCCTAAACCTTTAGCCCCAATCATTGAAGCTATAACCACCATAGACAAAGCCATCATGGTAGTCTGATTTATCCCGGTCATAATAGTTGGTAAAGCCTGAGGCAACTGTACCTTGACTAGGGTTTGCCACCCGGAAGACCCAAAGGAATGGGCGGCTTCCACCATTTCCTGAGGTACCCGGCGAATTCCTAAATCCGTTAACCTGATAACAGGGGGTAATGCATATATGGTAGTTGCAAAAACCGCCGGTACCTTACCCATGTTAAATAACATTATGGCAGGAATCAAATAAACAAAACTAGGCATTGTCTGCATGGCATCTAAAATAGGCCTCATAACTATACTGAATTTATCACTGTAGGCTGAAAGTATTCCTAAAGGAATACCTAGCAAAAGGGAAATAATAACGGAAGTCAGAACAATAGCCAGAGTCATCATCATATAATCCCAAAGCCCAAAGGTTCCTACTAAAAATATTAATACAGCAAAAGTTAACCCTATTTTAAAATTTCGCGCCTTCCAGCCTAGGAGGAAAATCATTAACAAGAAAACCCACCAAGGCAACCATAAAAGAAACTTTTCCATTTTAACTAAAAACCAAAGTATCCCGTCGGAAACCCCATCAAAAAAATCACCGAAATCACGCATCAGCCACTTTACAAAATTGTCCACATATATACCGATTTTTAATCGAAAGAACTCTGGAAAATTATTCATAAAATCATCCCTTTAATGAATAAATTTGGAAACTGCTTTCCCAAAACCGGTTAAATTGATTCTAAAACTTTAGCCGCTATTGCTTCCGGCACCCATTTTGACCAAAGATCCTGGTACTCTTTTATAAACCATAAAGCAGCATCCATGGGGGTAGCTTCATTTCCCTGCATATAAGCCAAAGCTTCATTAGTTAGAGCACTGCTGGTTTTATAGTTCTTTAAAAATTCCACTACATCCGGGGCCATTTCCGGCACTTCTTTATTCACCACAACGGTACAGGGAACAGTCGGAAAAGCACATTTATACCCATCATTCCACAATTCATCACTATAGGGGGCATCCTCTAATAAAGTCATATCCAGTAAACCCATTACCCAGGTTGGCTCCCAGTAATATCCCAACCAAGGCTCACCTTTTTCATAAGCCTTGACCATGGAAGTAGCTAAGGCCGTATCGGAACCGGGGCTAAAATAGCTGTAATATTCGTCTAAACCATAATTGATTATTTTTTGACGAAGGATGGTATCTACTTCCCACCCGGGTATAGCCCCATAAATTCTCCCTTTTGTAGGTTCCTCAGGATCCTTGAATAACTCCCAGTACTTAGGCAAATCTTTAATACTTTTTAAATCAGGAGCCATAGGCTCAATCCCTCTTTCAGGATCTCCTTTTATCAGATACGTGGGGACATAAAGGCCTTGTACGTTATCGTCAAAATTAACACCAAGTTCAATTACATCACCACTTTCAATAGCAGGCTTATATAACTCAATAATATTAGACGTCCAAGTTTCCATATAAATGTGTATATTTCCCCTTGTTAAACCATCAAAAGTGATTGGCGTAGAGCCGATCATAGTATCAGTAGGATAGCCATAACCCTTCTCAACGATGATTTGGGCCACACTGTTATGAAATTTCATACTATCCCAACCTGCATCCGCAAAAATCAGAGTTGGCTTTCCTGTATCACTTTGTTGCTTATCACCAGAGGCACAGCCTGCACCAATCAAAACCAAAGAAAAAATTAAACTAAAAATAAGCAATCTACCAAAAGCATTCTTACCAAGACTAATCATTTTCCTAACCTCCTTCAAGATAAAGAAATTAATTTATTTAATTTTATGAAAATTTCTTAGATAAAGCAAACGCGTGGTTTAAGGAAATTTGGGGATATAAGTTTCTGACATACTATATGACCTGATTAAAGTTGTCATTCATTGAATTCTGCAAACTCCTGTCGATTTGCTATGCAACTTCTAATCATTTATGAAGTTGTCTGTAAGATTTTTTTAAAATCTGCCCATTACCGGAAATTTGTAAATTTCCAGTAACAGGCAGTTCCTTTATACTTAATCGAAAAACAAAGATAGCAGTTCTTCTCTGTTTATATTACCAAAATACCTGGTGAAATCAACGTTTTCCAACTTTTTTCGTATTTCTTGCCGATCATACTTACAACCTAGAATAAGATTTTCCAATTCTTCTAGGTTTTCGGTGCCGAAAAAATCTCCATAAATCTTTATTTTGTTAATTAAACCTTTATTTACATCTAAGCGAAGATCAATTTTGCCTACCGGAAACCGTTGCTCTTTCCGAAAGTTAAAAGCCGGTGATGAACCATAATTCCATTCCCAGGTATCGTATTTCTCCTCTTTCAGTTTATAAATAGCTTTTAAATCTTCCTCCCTTAATTTATATTCCACAGGAAAATCGGGTGCAAATAAACTCTGTAAAAGTATTTCCTTAAACTCTTCAATTGTAATCTTTTCTTTTAAATAATCACTTACATTAGTGACCCTACTCCGTACCGATTTTACACCTTTTGAGGTAAATTTGTCTGCATTTACCCTTAAGGCAGCCTGCACATCTTCCAGATTTGAGTTAAAAAGAATTGTACCATGATGCAAAACTTTTCCTTTATAAATAAACTGGGCATTCCCGGAAAATTTCTTTCCCTCAATGGCTATGTCATTTCTGCTGTTGTGTTCTGCTTTTATGCCCAGCTTTTCCAGGGCAAGAACAATTCTCTCATTATATTTACGAAAATCAATACTATCCGCATCAGTTTTTTCAATAAAAGAAAAATTCAAATTTCCCAGGTCATGATAGACCGCACCTCCACCGGTAATCCTTCTTACTACATTTATACCTTTTTTTTCAATGTATTCTGTATTGATTTCTTCTACGGTATTTTGAAAGCGTCCGATAATAACTGAAGGTTCATTTTGCCAGAGCAAAACAAAAGTATGTTCAGAATCTAAATATTTTACTACATACTCTTCCAAGGCTAAATTAAACCTTGGGTCTAAAGAGTCATTCTTAATATAAAACATCACCAATTTATCCGTACCTCCAGACTAAAAAACCCTAATTTTCCTTTGACTTTTGATTTTAATGATAACAATAATTGGGGTAGAGGACAACCATTTAATAATCTTTTAGATGATAATAAAACTCTTCCGGATTGTCTACTTCCTTTAGAAAAAATTTAAAAGTTTCCCGGGCTTCAACAAATTTCCGATAATGTATTTCTGACAATTTTCTACTACCGTAATACCGCCAACCCTGAATATCCACTAGTTCTAGAGAATATTCCCCCATAAATCCTAAAACGTCTTTTAAGGGATAACCTAAAAAAATACCGATTTCGTGAGGGAATTCCTCTGATAACAGCTTTTCCTTTAAAATTTGTAAATACCTGTGTAAATTAAATTCAGCAGGATAACCAAGATTGACTAAAAAATCTCTATTAACCTTTTGGGACAAAATTTTAGATAAAGCTTCTTTGTGATAAAAAAATACCTGCATCCGCCGATACTTTTCCATTTCTTTTATTTCGAAAAAATCTATTTTTGGATAATTACCCATACATTCTTTCACCTTATCTAAAAGAGTTCCCAACTTAATATTTATAATCTCGGCAGGCTTTACTCCTAATATTGTCGGCCCTAATTTTATCAATATCTCTATAAATTCATCTCTTTTATCTTTCTGTTTCATCATCCACCCGACCGGATAAGTAATACTACCTTTAATATAAACAGGGCCCAAATTTTTATCCCATAACTCACAATTTAATTATAGTTACTGAATACCTTTATGATTTGGGGTTTTCGAAAATTAGTGTATATGATAATCTTAAAATAATTATATTATTAGATTCAGGTGGTTCTAATGATAAAAATTGTAACGGACAGTGTAGCAGACATTCCCCGTCAGGTTGCAGAAAAATATGAGATAAACGTACTGCCCTTAAATATAAACATTAATGAAAATACATATCAAGACGGAATAAATATAACACCGGAACAAATTTGTAATTATATCAGGAATGACCACATACCTAAAACCTCGCAGGTTACTCCCAGGGATTTTTTCCAAGCCTTTGAAAGGTTAACTTCTAACGGGGATGAAGTAATTGCTATTACCATGTCTTCTCAGCTTAGCAATACCTATAATTCTGCCCTTATCTCTTCTCAACAGCTTCCTGATAGGAAAATAGCCGTCCTGGACAGCATGGGGGTATCTTTAGGCCAGGGACTGCAAGTCATTGAAGCAGCCAAAATGGCTTTCGCCGGACGTAGTTTTGAAGAAATAATTGAAAGAATAAAAATTTTACGTCGGCGAATGAACTATTCGATTATTATTGATACTTTAGATTACTTGTTTAAAGGAGGAAGAATCAGTAAAGCACAGTACATAGCCGGCAATCTCCTTAACCTTAATTTAGTCTGTGGCTCAGACGGTACCGGCAAAATTATGGTTAAAGAAAAATTTCGCGGTAATGAAAAAAGTATTCTCCGTTGGATCTCCCGACATATAGCCAAACTTAATCTAACTAACAAGATAGTGGGTATTAATACAGTCAATAATGATAAGCTACTCAATGAAGTAAAAATACTTATTGAGAAACATAATCCGCAAGAAATTATTATGTCTCAAATCGGCTCCACAGTAGCCTGTTATGCCGGCCCTAACGCTATCGGTGTATTTGCCGAAGAATAGTACCTTGCCATAGTTGCACTAATCTTAGTATAAAGATATACTTTTCTTAGGTTTATATAATTTAGGGAGGAAAGCATGAGTTTACAACACTTAATTTACATAGGTTTAGGTCTTTTATTAATCTACGGCTTATTTACCGTGGGCCTACCTTTTCTCTTGGCATTATTTTTAGTAGTGCTTTTGGAACCACTAGTGCAAATTTTAGCGAAAAAGCTGAAAATCAACCGCCCTATATCCGCAATTATAGTTAGTTTTACTTTTACCTTTGTTTTCTTTTTGTCATTTTTTCTTGTAATCTTGCAAGCTTCTAAAGAAGCAGTAGGTTTAAGTGTTTTCTTAGTAAAACTCATTAAACGAATGGCTGCCAATATAGAGGTTTTTATCAATAATGCTGAGGTTTTCATTCAGTCTTTAACTCCAGAATACCAAGCAGGTATCAGCCAAGTTTTAGAAGCCAGTGTAAATACACTACAAGGCTTTTTTGCTTCCCTGGCAGAATTCTCCATTAATATTGCCGCAACTATTCCCAACTTTTTTCTGGAAACACTTATCTTCTTCATTGCTTTTTATATCATTAGCTTTAAGCTGCCTGATTTAAAAAAAGGTTTTTTAAGCTTATTTGACGAAAGCACACACACTAAAGTAGAGAAACTAATGAATACTTTGTATAGAGCAGTCATTGGCTTTATTGGAGCTCAGATTGTTATCAGCATCCTAATTTTCATCATAACAACTGTCGGACTTTCTATATTAAAAATAAGGTATGCAATCGCAACAGCCTTATTGATCACTATTGTTGATATTCTACCAATTCTGGGCACAGGTTCTGTTCTTATACCTATGTCCATTTACCACTTTATTCTTGGTGATAGTTTTACATCTATAGGTTTGCTGATATTGTATGGCACTCTTGTTGTTTTCCGCAGGATAGTGGAACCTAAAATCCTGGGGGATGCTATCGGTATTGGCGCCTTCAGTACTTTAGTAAGCATGTACTTAGGTTTTAAGTTTGTCGGATTTATAGGTATTTTTATGGGACCTGCAGTTATTATTATTTTTAAAGCTTTGCTTAATGAAGAGATTATCAAAATTAATATTAAATTTTAATATTGACAAGCTATATATTTTTTTATTATTATCAGATTACAAAATTGAATATTCTGCCAAAGGGGAGTAGCTGGACAATAAAATCGTCATTACGAGAATTTTTTCTCCGGTTTTATTGGCAACTATTAGTTGTTAGCGAGACCTTTGCCTTTATTTTCATAATAGGTAAAGGTCCTTTTATTTTTGACCTTTACCGATATTTGGTAAGGGTCATTTTAATTTAATTGCACAAACTATTACAAGAAAGAGAGGAGAAAAAATGGAATTATCATTATTACTGGAGTATGGCATTGTCTTACTTGTGCTAATAGGAATGGAGGGACTATTAGCCGCCGATAACGCCCTGGTCATGGCGATCCTGGTTAAACACCTTCCGGAAAAACAAAGAAAAAAGGCACTCTTTTACGGTTTAGCTGGGGCCTTTGTCTTCAGGTTTAGTTCTCTATTTGTAATTTCTTTTTTATTTAATGTTTGGCAGATCCAAGCCATTGGTGCCATTTATTTAATCTTTATCGCTGTAAACCACCTCTTTAAAAAATTTGTTTTGCATAAAGAAGAGGATAAAAATATGGAAGATAAACCTGCCAGCACATCTAGCTTTTGGTTAACCGTACTCAAGGTGGAAATTGCCGATATAGCTTTTGCGGTAGACTCTATTTTAGCTGCCGTGGCCTTAGCCGTAACTCTTCCAGCAACTCCTTTACCTAAAATAGGCGGGATGGACGGTGGTCAATTTTTAGTTGTCTTTACCGGCGGCTTTATCGGTTTAGTGATTATCCGTTTTGCTGCATCACTTTTTGTAAATTTACTACACAAAAGGCCAGGTTTAGAAACAGCCGCTTTTCTTATAGTTGGCTGGGTTGGTATAAAATTAATTGTTTTGACTCTATCTCACCCTCAAGTAGGAATTATCGCCGAACACTTCCCCGAATCTTCTCAGTGGAAACTAACCTTCTGGACAGTTTTATTTACAATTGCCGCTCTGGGCTGGTTTTTATCCAAAGATAAAACTGCAGGTCCTAAAGAGAAAGAACCAGAAAAAGCCTTGGAAGGTGCAAAATAGTCCTGGAGTAAAAATAACCCCCTAACCTTTAAGGTTAGGGGGTTGTTTTTATTGAGAAATTTAAAGCTTTAATATTCTTTTGATTATATCTTTTATTTCTTCTTTGCCACAAACCTTTTCATGTAAAACAGGCTTCATGTCTAAATCCTTCAATCCAGGATGTATTTCCTGGCCACTTACTTTACTTAATTCTTCCAGGATCTGAAATTCATCTTTATTTTCTACCGCCTCCGGTCCTTTAATGGCCTCCAGAACACTGGCATTAAATTTAAAAGGACTGGCAGTAGCATCAATAATAGTTTTGGTTTTATCACCTGTAGCCTGTTTGTAATCCTCATAAACTTTAACAGCCACAGCCGTATGGGTATCTAGGGTATAACCGGTTTCTTCAAAAGTCTTCTTTATTGTAGCTAAGGTTTCTTTTTCTCCGGCAAAACCACTTTCTAATATTTCAGAGATAGATTCAAATGTGGCTTTATCTACGGAAAATTCACCTTTTTCCTGTAGTTCCTTCATCCACTGGGTTATTTTCTCCCAGTCATGGTTGGTAATTTCAAATAGGAAACGTTCTAAATTACTTGAGATAAGGATGTCCATGGAAGGACTGTTTGTCTGCTTAAACTCCCGGTTACGGTTATAGATACCTGTTTGGAAAAAATCAGTAAGCACTTTATTTTCATTAGAAGCACAGATAAATTTATTTACCGGCAAGCCCATCTTATAAGCATACCAGCCGGCCAGGATATTACCAAAATTGCCGGTAGGTACTACAATGTTAACCTTTTCTCCGAAAACTAGTTCACCGGTGCTAACTAAATTAAGGTAAGCAGAAAAATAGTATACTATTTGTGGTAATAAACGACCCCAGTTAATGGAGTTTGCTGAAGATAACTCAAATCCCTTTTCCTCTAAAAGAGATTTAAATTCTACATCTGCAAAAATCTCTTTAACCTTGCTTTGACAATCATCAAAATTACCTTTAACCGCAACTACATGAGTATTATTACCATCAGTGGTGCTCATTTGCAATTCCTGGACTTTACTAACCCCTTTGTAAGGATAAAATACGATTATCCTGATCCCGGGAACATTTTTAAAACCTTCTAAAGCAGCCTTTCCTGTATCACCGGAAGTAGCAACTAAAATTACTACCTCTTTAGTATGCCCTAATTTAGAAATGGCTTTTGACAAAAGATGGGGCATTATTTGTAAAGCCATATCTTTAAAGGCGGCTGTGGGCCCATGCCATAATTCCAAAATAAAGGTATCAGGATAGATTTTTCGTACAGGAGCAATCTGGGGGTGTTGAAAATTTTCCTGGTTATAAGCCTTTTGCACACACTCCAGGATTTCTTCCGGAGTATAATCATCAAGGTATAAAGAAATGACTTTTTGAGCTATTTCTTGATAAGATCGACCTACTAAATCACTGATTTCTTTTTCAGATAAAACAGGAATCTTTTTCGGGACGAACAGTCCACCGGTGGGGACCATGCCCAATTTAATGGCTTCAGCTGCAGAAACCTCTTGATAGTTATTACGTGTACTAATATACATTTTCTAATCCCTCTCTATCTTACAAACATAATTACTCATAAAGTATTCGATTATCTCTCTGCGTCTGACAATTCCTATAAATACGTCATTATCAT
>Ga0134092_1001918_pt1 | contig 16944 bp, 14 predicted proteins | sample 3_6taG_FD_94454 | JGI IMG/M metagenome (GOLD analysis project Ga0134092, IMG submission 94454) | Switchgrass degrading microbial communities from high solid loading bioreactors in New Hampshire, USA - 3_6_20_6_A3 metaG | ecosystem: Engineered > Bioreactor > Semi-continuous > Anaerobic >... | reverse complement strand
TCGGTTTACTTCATCATCGTTTCCAGCACTTCGTCCAAACGCTCGTCGGTATAAAGGCTGATGGCTGCGATCCCATGGTTGTTCAGTTCGCCCATCATGCGCAGAAGTTCCCTGTTATCGGCTTCCCTGGGCCTTACGAGAAAGACCGTGCAATCGATTCCCGATTGCTTATAGATGCAGAGCCGGTTGTATAGATCCGGCGTCATCTGATGAACCACGAGAATGATGCTTCCGCCCCGCTTAAATCCGCCGGATTCCATGGTCAAAATATCGGTCATGGAAAATGCACCGTCAAACTCCAGCTCAGACAAAAAATTGAAGATGTGTTCAAAGTCATATGGATTCTTTCCGTTCATTTGATACCGTTCTTTATTATATAGAATCAAAGAAAGGGCGAGCCATTTGGACAGCATGTGTTGAATGATTGCCGTTGTACATTCTATGATTTGATCCTCAACCTCATAGCGGGTGATTCCCTCTGTTCCGTAAGGCCTTGTATCCATGAAGACGATGACCTCAGGCTGGCTGGTTGTTTCATAGTTTTTGACATAGAGCTCCTGAAACTTGGAAGATACATTCCAGTGTATTTTCTTTAGCGGATCGCCGTATCGAATCTGCCGGATATCTGCTATCGTTGCTGCTTCCTCGGTATTTAAAAGCTGCTGGTTTAAAGAACCCTCCTGCTGGATATAGGGCAGGGGCAGACGGGATAAGGACAGGATGCGGGGTTTGACGTTCAAATAAAGTTGCTTGTGGTATACTTTTTTCTCTAGGTTGATGGAAAAGGTAAAAAGTCCGAAGAGATCTCCCACTTCGACACGGACAAGGCCTAAAGGGTATCGACCCCGAAGCTGGCAGATAAACCCTTCCTTGAGCTCCTGATAGCTGTATGGGAGAATAAAGAAGAGATGCTCTTTTGTATTGCCTGTCATGACATCTTCCGGGGTTTTGTAGTAGACTTTCAAAAAAGGGTATACAAAAGGCTTATCGTTGTGGATTTGAATCAAAAGCTCGGCCTTCTGTCCCTTTGTGGCAGTCTCAGGAGAGACGGCCTGCAGGTATTTAAAATCCAAGAGCACCCACAAATTGCTCAGGATGGAATAGAGCATCATGGAGAATAAAATGAAAAGGCCCACAAAAAAGATCTTTTCACCGGAATAGAGTCCCAGGGCAAGAAGAATCAGGATCCAGCCGGTGACCCAAAAAGCTCTTGGTCTCATTCTTGCATCACTGGGACAAAAATGGTATTGAGTATGGATTTTATGACCCTTTCTGCGGTCATCTCCTTCAACCGGGCCTCAGGTTTCAGGATAAGCCGGTGGGAAAGGACCGGGATCGCCATTTTTTGAACATCGTCCGGAATGACATAATCCCTGCCCTGGAGCACTGCATAGGCCTGGGCAGCCCTCATTAAAAAGATGGATCCACGGGGGCTGGCGCCTAAGGCGAGGTCTTTGTGGTCCCGGGTTCTGCCGGTGATTTGAGCGATATATTCCTGGATGGGATTTGCCACCTTTACCTGGCGAACCAGTCTTTGCACTTCCTTGATATCCTCGGCGTTTGCAACGGGTTCCAGGCTTTGAAGGGGATTATCTGCCTGAAAACGGGAGAGAATGGTCATTTCATCTTTCTTGTCAGGATAGCCGATGGAGACCTTTAAAAAAAAGCGGTCCAATTGGGCTTCAGGCAGGGGATAAGTACCAATGTATTCCACCGGATTCTGGGTTGCCAGCACCATAAAGGGCTGAGGCACGGGATAGGTGATCCCGTCGACGGTGACTTGATTCTCTTCCATGACTTCAAGGAGGCTGGATTGGGTTTTGGGAGAGGTACGGTTAATCTCGTCGGCTAAAATGATCTGGCTCATGATGAGGCCCGGATGAAATTCCATTTTCCCTTTGTTGAAGTTGTACATGGAAAAACCCGTAATATCAGAGGGCAGTACGTCAGGGGTGAACTGGATTCGCTTAAAGGAAAGGTTCAGGGATTTGGCCAGGGCTGAGACCATTGTCGTTTTTCCCACTCCGGGTACGTCTTCAATAAGCACATGCCCCTGGCCCAGAAGGGCTACCAAGATGAGCTGTATCGCCTCTTGCTTGCCTACAATGACTTTTTCCATGTTGCTCTGGATATCTTTGATGAGCCGGTTGACCTTATCCATAAAATCCCTCTTTTCATAATAGGAATAAAACCAATGTGCTAACCTAATCTTATTAGAAAAAAGAACTTTTGACAACTGTTTGTGAAACAAAACAGGGCTTTTGACAAATATCCTTTGAAGTTTTTTTGAAAGCTGTTACAATAGAGAAGAATGAAGAACTCAGAAGCAAAAAGGGAAGGATTGGCAGATGAGGGAAAAGGTTTTGGAAATTCTTCTGAAGAACAGAAATGAGTTTATTTCAGGAGAAAAGATAAGCACCCAGCTGGGTGTGACGCGGGCCGCAATATGGAAGTACATCAATGCCCTCCGGGAGGAGGGATACGTGATCGAATCATCCTCTAAAAAGGGATATATTATGAAGCGGACCCCTGAAATCTTTGAGGCAGCTGTCCTGAAACATGGGCTGAATACAAAAGTCTTTGGCCAGAACATGGAGATTCACAGCCAGATCGACTCGACGAACAAAAGGGCAAAGGAATGCGCTTTTGACGGGGCACCGGAGGGGATGTTGATCCTGGCGGACGAACAGACCCAGGGCAAGGGAAGGCTGAATAGGAGCTGGATCTCTCCACCGGGTACCGGTATATGGTTCTCATTGATCCTAAGACCTCCCATTCCACCCGTCGATGCACCGAAAATCACTGCCATGGCGGGGGCGGCGGTAGTCAAAGCCATAGAAAGGGTTACCGGCCTTGCAGCAGGAATCAAGTGGCCCAACGATATCGTGTTAGGGGGGAAAAAGGTCTGCGGCATTCTGACGGAGATCAATGCTGACCTGGATCTGATTCATTATGTGGTGGTGGGCATTGGGCTCAATGTCAATATGAGGCCGGAGGATTTTCCCGATGAGATCAGGCCGATTGCCACTTCCCTCAGAATTGAGAAAGGTACGGTTGTCAACAGGAATCAAATGATTCAGGCAATTTTGGAGTCCATGGAAGAGATCTATTTGGAGTACATCAAGGATCGGGATTTTAGAAGGGTTTTGGAAATATGCAAAAGCCGCTCGGTCATTTTGGGAAAGCAAGTTCGGGTCTTGGGGTTGAATGAAGAATTCCGGGGCACTGCCGTTGATTTGGACGATGACGGCTCCCTGCTTGTAAAGAAGGATGACGGTCAGGTATGCAAAGTGCTTTCAGGAGATGTTTCGGTGAGGGGGGTTCACAGCTATGTTTAAAGGCGGAATAACGGACGTTCCCGGGATTCTGGTAGGGCACGCCCAGAGCGAGGGCGGCCGGACAGGATGCACGGTGATCCTTTGCCCGGAGGGAGCGGTGGCCGGAGTGGATGTCAGAGGCTCAGCTCCCGGAACAAGGGAGACGGATCTCCTTCGCCCGATGAACCTGGTAGAAAAGATTCATGCCGTTGTCCTGTCCGGAGGCAGTGCCTTTGGACTGGCTGCTGCCGACGGCGTGATGCAGTACCTGGAGGAGCAGGGGATCGGCTTTGATGTCGGGGTGGCAAGGGTTCCTATTGTATCGGCGGCGGTATTGTTTGACCTGGCAGTCGGAGATCCGGGCATTCGACCGGATAGGGCCATGGGATACGAAGCCTGTAAAAACGCTTCCTCAGGCCGGGTCCTGCAAGGATCTTTTGGGGCGGGAACCGGGGCTACGGTTGGGAAAGTGCTTGGGATGGAGGCCAGCATGAAAAGCGGCATCGGTACAGCCAGCTTAAGGCTCCCCGGCGGAATCCTTGTGGGCGCCATTGTTGCCGTGAATGCCTTTGGAGACGTCGTTGAGCCCGGGACAGGAAGAATTTTGGCCGGAGCCCGGAACCTTGAAAAGGGAGGTTTTTTGAACACGAAGGAATACCTTTTGGCCGGAAATACGGCCATGGGCTTTGCCGGGACCAATACCACCATAGGTGTGGTTGCCACCAATGCGAGGCTGAGCAAGGAGCAGGCCAATAAACTGGCCTCTATGGCCCATGACGGTTTGGCCCAAACCATTCAACCGGTTCATACCATGATGGACGGGGATACCCTTTTTGCACTTTCTGCAGGGCAGCTTACCGGGGATTTTACCGCAATCGGGGCGGCAGCCGTAGAGGTTACGGCACGGGCCGTTGTCAATGCCGTGCTCAGCGCGTCAAGGGAATGAGCCAGAAGTCCTGGAAGCAAGGAGCCCCATACGGGATTTTTTAGGTCATTTGCAGGAGTGGTTTTTGGACTTTGCAGGAATCTTGACCAAAGCTGCAAATTATAAAGGAGTAAGGGGAAAATGCTTACATTGCAGGAATGGCAGGGCTTTTTGCCATAAAATCTTTATAATTCCTGATTGACCAAAACCGAAAACAACATTAAGATGAAATAAACTTGACAATACATTAAAATGGAGTATTGTCAAGTTTTATTTTTTTATATGGCAGTTTACAGCTCAAGGTACCAGCGGACGGAAATGTTTATTCAGCCTAAAGTAAAAAGGGATAGGAGTGTGACCCATGTAAAGCATTAGGATGTACATGATATAGCAAAAGATGGTGGATGGAACGGCTTACATAACGTGGCAATAAAAGTCATTGAACGGGGGGTCTTTTTTGGAAACCGTAATACGGATATTTAAGTATGCAGCCAAGTACAAGTGGAAAGCGATCGGAGCGTTGTTTTTGCTCATATTGTTTATTGCCATCAATCTGACACAGCCAATGCTCACGAAAATCATTATTGATAAAGTCATTATGGGAGGCGAGCGAGCATTACTCCCGTGGGTCCTTGTTTTAATTGTAAGCCTGTCGCTTATTAAGGGCCTCATGACTTACTCTAGATCTTACCTTTTTGAGGAGGTATCCCAGGGATGCCTCTATGATTTGAGAAATCAAATGTACCGGCATTTGCAGTATTTGCCCTATTCCTTTTATGACAACAACCGTATCGGAGAGCTGATGTCACGAATGACCGGTGACCTGGAAGGAATTCGAATGCTCCTGATCGTCGGAGCTCCCATCCTTCTGGAAAACGGAATCTATTTTTTTGGCTCGATCATTATTTTATTCTCCATGAGTGCAAAGTTGGCCATCGCTTGCTTTTGCCTGTCCCCGCTTTTGGCATGGGGAGCCTTTCGCTATGATAAGGTCATAAGGCCGATGTTTAGCGAGATAAGGGAGCAGCACGCCCATTTAAACACCGCTGCCCAGGAGAATATCTCGGGTGTCAGGGTTGTAAAGGCCTTTGCCCGGGAGGATTATGAGATAAAGAAATTCGAAAAGGAAAACGCCGCCACCCGGGATATGAACATCAAGCTGTCCGGGTTGACTGCCAGGTTCTTTCCCACAATGGACTTTTTAAGCGGCTTAAGTGCCGTCATCTTGATCGTATATGGCGGCTGGATGGTGGCCAATGGGACCATCTCCCTGGGTACTTTGACGGCATTCAACGGATATGCCTGGATGCTCATACAGCCGATGCGCATGCTGGGATGGATGATCAACGTGCTGGCCCAGGCCGTGGCATCGGGACAGCGGGTGTTTAATGTGCTGGATACGGGCTCAGAGCTGCGGGAGCCGGAGGAGCCCTACTCCCCCGATGAAGTCCGGGGAGACGTAAAATTTGAGGATGTTTGCTTCTATTACAGGGAGCAGGAGGTTTTGCATAACATCAATTTTGATGCTCCGGCAGGAAAGACCATTGCCATCATGGGTGAGACGGGTTCCGGCAAAACATCCATCATCAACCTCATCGGCCGTTTTTATGACGTCTACAGCGGCAGAGTACTGGTGGACGGGGTGGATGTGCGCCAGTGGGATCTGGAGAAGCTGCGCAGCATGATCGGAATTGTCATGCAGGAAACCTTCCTCTTCTCCGATACGATTGAGGGCAACATCCTGTACGGCAATCCCGATGCAAGCCATGAGGAAGTGGTCCGGGCAGCCAAGATTGCCCATGCCCATGACTTTATCATGGAAATGCCCGACGGTTATAATACCATCGTCGGTGAGAGGGGAATGGGCCTTTCAGGGGGCCAAAAACAGAGGATTGCCATTGCCAGGGCTATTGTGAAAAACCCGCGGATTCTCATCATGGATGACTGCACTTCAGCGGTTGACATGGAGACAGAAGCGGAGATTCAAAGCGCCCTGAAGGACGTCATGAAGAACCGCACCACCTTTATCATTGCCCATCGAATATCCTCTGTTAAAAATGCCGATGAGATCCTCGTCCTTGACAAGGGACGCATCGTGGAACGGGGCACCCATCAAGAGCTTGTTGCGAAGAAAGGAAGATATTACGAGATTTACCGTCAGCAGTACAAGGATCTGGACGATCAGACCCTTGGCCTGGTAGCGGATGAAAGGACGGTGATGCAGCATGCTTAAGAAAAGACTGATAGAAGACGAAGATCTGGAAAAGCCGTTTAATTGGGAACAGTTTAAGCGACTCATGTCCTATTTGAAGCCTCATCTGAAATATGTTCTTTTTACTCTGTTTCTTATGCTTGTTGCATCCCTGGTGAGCTTGGCCGGGCCGTACCTTTTTCAGATTGCCATCGACAACTATATGGTAAAGGGAAAATTCCTGGAGCTGTCTATGGTTGCCCTGGCCTATCTGGCATGCAACTTCATCGGCATGATCTGTGCGCGCCTGAGAATTCAGACGATGTCGACGGTTGGTCAGAAGGTTTTGTACAGGCTGCGCCAGGATTTGTTCAACCATATTCAAACATTGTCCTTCACCTTTTTTGACAGCCGCCCGGCCGGGAAAATACTGGTCCGAATCATCAATGACGTAAACTCCCTTGGGGACTTGCTTACCAACGGGATTATCAATGTATTGACCGATGCCTTTACCCTGGTTGTGACAATCTTTATCATGATATCCATCCATGCCCGCCTGGCTTTGATTACCTTTTCTACGCTGCCATTGCTGCTGCTTAGCATCATGCTGCTTAAAAAGCACATCCGCAAACGATGGCAGACCGTCAGAAAGAAGAACTCCAACATGAATGCCTATCTGCACGAGAGCCTGGCCGGCATGAGGGTTACCCAGGCCTTCGTCAGGGAACCGGAAACCCGGGAGGTATACCACTCCTTAAGCGGCGATATTCAGGACTCCTGGATGGGTGCCATCAAGGTACAGAACCTGTTCTGGCCTTCGGTGGAGCTGGTGGGAGCCCTGGGGAGTGTCCTGGTCTATTGGTTCGGAGTCCAATTCCTGGATGACGGATCGGTGACTGTCGGTATTTTGGTGGCCATGACCTCCTATGTATGGCGTTTTTGGGCGCCCATCAACAACCTCACGAACTTTTACAATTCCTTGCTCTCAGCCATGTCTTCAACGGAGCGGATCTTTGAGATGCTGGATGTGAAGCCGGATATCAAAGATGAGGAAGATGCCGTTGAGATGCCTGAAATAAAGGGCGAAGTGACTTTTGATCACGTAAGCTTCTATTATGACCCGGAAAAACCGGTATTGGAGGATATCAACTTTACGGTGAAGCCGGGGGAAACCATCGCTCTGGTAGGCCCGACAGGGGCGGGAAAGAGCACGATTGTATCCTTAATCAGCCGCTTCTATGATCCTGTGAAAGGCCGGGTACTGATAGACGGCTATGATATCAAAAAAGTAAAGCTGAATTCCCTGCGCCGGCAAATGGGGGTTATGCTGCAGGATACCTTTATCTTCTCCGGCACCATCATGGACAATATCCGCTACGGCCGGCTGGATGCCACCGATGAGGAGGTCATGGAGGCGGCTCGGCTGGTCCATGCAGATGAGTTTATCCGGCAGATGGAAAAGGGCTATTATACCGAAGTCCAGGAGAGGGGTTCGCGCCTGTCTCAAGGTCAGAAACAGCTGATTTCCTTTGCCCGTGCTTTACTAGCCGACCCCAGGATTTTGATCCTGGATGAAGCCACTTCCAGTATCGACACCAAGACGGAACAGCTGGTCCAAAAAGGCCTGGAGCAGCTTCTAAAGGGCAGAACCTCCTTTGTCATTGCCCACAGGCTGTCCACCATCCGAAATGCCGACCGCATTATGGTGGTGGATCAAAAGGGAATCATTGAGTCCGGAAGCCACGATGAACTCATAAAATTAAAAGGCCATTATTATGAACTGCACCAGGCACAGTATAGATTCCTGCAGGCGATGTAACAACAAGGGAGTGTCGTAAACTTCTTTTCAGGGAGCGGCACTCCCCTTTTATCTGAAAATAATAAAGATTGAAAAATGACTCAGGCTGCTGCACTGATGCCATCCCAGTGCGGCAGCCCCTTTGATTTTTTGGCGGTCGGGACACGGGCTTTTTTATTTGCCCCTTAAAGTTTTCCTTTTTATGATGTAGAATGATACTGTAAGCACATATTCGGAGCATTATAAAAAGGCTGGTTCAGCCTGCTAAGGAGGAGTGAAACTTGGAAAAACAGGGAAACGGAAAGACGGCCCTCATTACCGGCGGGAGCAGGGGAATAGGCAGGGGGATCGCTCTGGTCCTGGCCTCAGAGGGCTATGATGTGGCGATTACCTATTCGACCCAAAAAGAAGAAGGAGAAAAGGTCGCAAAGATCATAGAGGAAGAGTATGGAAGACGCTGTATGGTCTATCAAGCCAGCATGGAGCTGGAGGAGACCCCCGGGAGAATTGTTGACCAGGCTGTCAGGGACCTGGGGAAACTCGATGTACTGGTAAATAATGCAGGCATTACGATATTTCAGAGTATTGTCGAAATGGACCTGCAAAAGATGAATTTCTTGATCAACCTCAATTTCAAAGGCTATTTGCTTGCCATGCAGGCAGCGGCAAGGCATATGATCGAGCGGGGGATCAAAGGGAATATAGTCAACATCACCTCGACAAGGGGAGAACGGGCCTATCCCAGGGATTCGCTGTACGGCGGCTTAAAGGCCGGAATCAACCGGGCGGTGCAGTCCATTGCATTGGACCTGGCGCCGTACGGAATCCGCGTAAACTGCATCGCTCCGGGGGCAACGGCGGTACGGGATACGGAGGAGAGCAAGGCCTTTTATGAGAGCCTGGGTCCCAGAATACCGCTGGGAAGGATGGGAACGCCCATGGATATAGGCCATGCCGTGGCCTGGCTGGTATCGGACAAAGCCTCCTACATAACCGGGCAGACCATCAAGGTGGACGGCGGTCTCATTTTGCCCGGTATGCCGGAAGTCAAGAATGGGGATACGGACAACGGATGGGGATTTGTTTGGAGAAGGAACAAAAAATAAAAGGGGGAGTATTCTATGTCATTAAAGATTACCGATGTGCGCGCAATACTGACCGCTCCGGAGGGAATTGACCTGGTCGTTGTTAAGCTGGAAACCTCCGAACCCGGCTTGTACGGCCTGGGCTGTGCAACCTTTACCCAGCGGGCTTTAGCGGTCCGGACTGCCATTGAGGACTATCTCAAGCCCTTTTTAATCGGCAAGGATCCGCAACGGATCGAGGATATCTGGCAGTCGGCCATGGTAAGCAGCTATTGGAGGAACGGGCCGGTGCTCAACAATGCGATTTCAGGAGTCGATATGGCCCTTTGGGATATCAAGGGGAAGCTGGCCGGTATGCCCCTTTATCAGTTGCTCGGCGGCAAGTGCAGGGAAGCGGCCGCCCTTTACCGGCATGCTGACGGCCGCTGTGTAGAAGAGGTGGAGGATCGGGTGCGTCAATACATGGAAGAAGGGTATCGCTATATCCGCTGTCAGATGGGCGGCTACGGCGGAAGGGGCCATAAGCTCTCTTCCCCTGAGAATGCCCTGCCCGGCGCCTATTACGACCCCGATGCCTATGTAAGAAGCGTGAAGCAATTGTTTGCCCACCTTCGAAACAAACTGGGCTATGAAATCGAGCTGCTCCATGATGTTCACGAAAGAGTCGCTCCCATTGACGCAGTCAGGCTGGCAAAGGATCTGGAGCCCTATCACCTGTTTTTCCTGGAGGATCCCCTGGCACCGGAACAGATTGAGTGGTTTAGAATGATCAGGCAGCAGTGTGCAACTCCGATTGCCATGGGTGAGCTTTTCAACAACCCCAATGAGTGGAAGGAGCTGATTATCAATCAGCTGATTGATTTTATCCGGGTTCATATCAGCCAGATCGGCGGAATCACTCCGGCCAAAAAGCTGGCTTCCTTCTGCGAGCAGTTCAGCATCAGAACGGCCTGGCACGGGCCCGGAGATGTTTCGCCGGTTGGGCATGCGGCCAATATCCATCTGGATGTGAGCTCGCCAAACTTCGGGGTACAGGAATGGCCGGGCTTTTCCGATGCGCTTTTGGAGGTGTTCCCCGGCTGCCCTGAGGTCCGGAAGGGCTATGCATATCCCAATGACAAACCGGGCCTCGGAATTGATATCGATGAAGAAAAGGCTGCAAAGTATCCCTGTTCCCACAGGCTTCCCACCTGGACGATGGCAAGAATTGTGGATGGAACGGTGGTAAGACCGTAAGAGGGAACAGGTAAAACTGCTCATTTTAGCAGGATGCCTGAAAGGCGCAGTGAATACAGGCAACAAAAAGGATGAGAACTCAATGGTTACACGCAAGGATGTGGCCAGGCGGGCCCATGTTTCAACGGCCACCGTTTCCAATGTGATCAACAATAAGCCGGGTGTAAGCCAGGACCTGAGGGATCGGGTGTGGAAGGCCATCGAAGAGCTGGGATACAGGCCAAACCTGATTGCCAGGAGTCTCAAGACCAGGCAAAGCAGGCAGATAGCCCTGGTAACAAACGGAATTTCCAATCCCTATTTTGCAGAGGTTGCCCGGGGAATGGAAAAGGAAGCCTATGAAGAAGGATATATGATATCGATTCTAAATGCCAGGGCGGATGAGGGTTATATCGATCAGTTGATCATGCGCCAGTTCGACGGAATCATCCTGGATACGGACAAGATTCCTGTTGAGCAGGTGAACCGCCTGGCGAAGTATCACCTGCCGACGGTATTTATAGGCAATGAGGGGTATTCCGGCTTTGATCAGGAGATCATTTTCGTCAACATCGATCTGTATGCCGGAGCGGTTAAGCTCTTTGAATACCTGATAAAATGCGGCCACAGGAGAATCGGCTTTCTATCCGCCCGAAAACTGGGCAGCTTCAGGGAACCGGACTACCGATTGAAGGCATACCGGGAAGTTTTAAAGAAGCATTCCATCGAATTTGACCCTTCCATTGTTTTTATTGACGGGGATACCCCTGAATACGCATACCTTTGCACCTGCCGGATGCTCTCCATGGAAAATCGGCCCACTGCGATTTTTACGGGGAATGACTACTTATCCCAAAGCGTTTATGCAGCGGCTGCCAATTTTGGCTTAAGCATCCCCGGCGATCTTTCCGTAGCAGGTTTTGACAATTTAAATGCAAGCCGGTACATGGTTCCGCCTCTGACGACGGTGGCTGTACCCAATTTTGAACTGGGGAAGACCGTTATTCATCTTCTTTTGGAAAGGATGAAAGGCCGGCAGGTGGACAACATCAATATGGAGACCAGGCTGGTGCTGAGGCAGTCGGTGAAAAAAATAGCTGAGTAGTACCTTGCGATATGCGGAGTATTCTGCTAAAATATTGCACATATAGCTGGCATCGCCTTTTGAGCCAGACTGTTGATGATATCTTTGATGAAAAGAATATCGTCAGGTATCCATTTATGGAACTTGAACGGAGGTGAGTAGGATGAAGTTGACCACACGAAGGTTGGCAGTCATCGGCATGCTGGGAGGTATTTCCATCCTGTTGGGAGCGACGCCTTTGGGCTTTATCCCCATTGGACCGACAAAAGCGACCATTATGCATATTCCCGTGATTATCGGCTCCATCATGGAGGGCCCGGTTGCCGGTTTGCTCATTGGATTGATTTTCGGCGTATTTAGCATGTTCCAGGCAGCCGTTATGCCAACTTCGCCCGTACAAATCGTTTTTTTGGATCCCCTGGTAGCCGTTTTGCCCAGAGTGCTCATCGGTTTGGTTGCCTATTATTCCTATGCTGCTGTCAGAAAATTGACCGGTTCGATACTGAGTGGCAGAAAATCGGTTATCACTGCTACGGTTGGGGCTGCAACTTTGGGTACGCTGACCAATACCGTAGGTGTACTGGGCATGATCTACATTCGGCATGCCGCAGTATTTGCAGAGAAGTTAGGCATCGATCCAAATACGGTTGGAGTGGCGATCTGGGGAACAGCCGTTACCAACGGCATTCCTGAGATTATAGTGGCTATCCTTATCGTAACTGCAGTCGTTCAGGCGCTGCAGAAATTGACGCAAAAAGAATTATAAAGGATGGAATAGAATTGGTTTAGGCAGGGTTATCCCTGCCTAAACTAATGTCATAAAGGAGAGTGATCCTATGCTGTTAGTCATGGATGTGGGAAACACGAATACGGTTTTGGGAGTTTATAAGGGAAAAGAGCTTATCACCAACTGGCGAATTGCATCGGAGAGGGACAGTTCCGCTGATGAGTTTGGTATACTTATATTAAATCTTTTTCACTATAGCGAGATCTCCCCTAAAGAGGTAGACGGCATCATCATTTCCTCTGTAGTGCCAAGTATGATGTATGCCCTGGAGAACATGTGCCGAAAATACTTTGACCTGGAGCCCCTGGTGGTAGGGCCGGGAACCAAGACGGGAATCAATATCCGATATGACAACCCCAAGGAAGTGGGGGCGGACCGGATTGTCAATGCGGTGGCAGCTTATGAGAAGTATGGCGGGCCCGTCATCATTATAGATTTTGGAACGGCAACCACTTTTTGCGCAGTTTCGGAAAAGGGAGAATACCTGGGAGGCTGCATCTCTCCGGGGATTCAAATCTCAACGGAAGCCTTATTTCAGCGGGCATCAAAGCTGCCCCGAGTAGAACTGGTGAAACCCCCGGCCCTGGTTTGCAAAAATACCGTAGCCAGCATGCAGGCCGGGATCATTTACGGCTATGTCGGCCAGGTGGATTATATTGTGCAGCGGATGAAAGAGGAACTGGGATGGTATAAAGCCAAAGTGATAGCCACAGGCGGGCTGGCATGGCTCATTGCCGAGGAATCGAAAACGATTCAGGAAGTCAATAGCCTCCTTACCCTGGAAGGACTCCGAATCATCTATGAAAGGAACCAGGAATAAGGCCGAAAGAAGTACTTTTTCCAAGTACTTCTTTTTTTGTGCACACAAACATAGATTGGTATGGGAAGATCTTTCATGATAGGAATGATAGAATGGGTGTGCACAATTTTATAAAAAGGCTGATGGATGATTTTGTTTCCACGATTCAAAGGAAGGGGCTGTTTGAAAAGCAGCCAAAGATGCAAAAATTGCTTTTTTCTCTGCTTCCTATCCTTTTGTTTGCCATATACCTGTTTGGATGGCGGGTTCTGTTCCTTTTGATTTTCGTGAGTGCTTTAGGTATGCTGGCAGAATATCCTTTTGAGAGAAGGAGGGGCAGGAAACCTTCTGAATCGATCCTTGTGACCTGTGCTTTATATACTTTGACCCTGCCTCCCTCCGTCCCCTTTTGGACGGCGGCGGCCGGGCTCCTTTTCGGCGTTATTCTTGGAAAACAAGTTTTCGGTGGTTTTGGCAGGAATATTTTCAACCCTGCCCTCCTGGGAAGGTTTTTTATCTATCACTGCTTTCCCGTCATCATGACGGGCAGGTGGGTTCATCCTTTTTCAGGTTTTCCCGGGGGTTTTGCAGCATGGACACCGGTGCCGATCGATGCGGCATCGGCGGCCACACCGCTTTTTACAGCCGAACTGGGCACGAAATTCTTCAGCTTCATAGAGATTTTTTTCGGCCATATACCGGGCTCCATAGGGGAGACCAGCGCTTTTTTCATATTGCTGTCCGGGCTTTATTTGATTTTCACCGGTACAGCTTCATGGAGGCTCATAGCATCCACACTTTCCGGGATGATGCTTACGCAGGGGCTTTTTTATTTTACCGGGGCCGGTTTCATGGATCCCTTCACAGCGGTTATTTCAGGAGGTTTCCTCTTTGCATCGGTCTTTATGGCCACGGATCCGGTTACAGCCCCCATCTCCTCAGGAGGGCAAATACTATACGGTATGCTCATCGGAGCATTCACCGCCCTCATCCGGGAATTTTCCCACTTTGCAGAAGGGGTCATGTTTGCTGTCCTCATCATGAACTGTTTTGTTCCCTTGATAGATTACGCAAGCCTGGCTTTAAGAAGGATAAAGCAAAGATGGGACGGTCGTTTGCGGGGGATATCGATAAATTCCTGCATAAAATCGTAACAGTTATTTTAGAAATTTGATAGGTTTTGAAAATTTACAAAGCCTGCTTTTTATGCTATGATGTAGAATGTACTTTGAACTTGACGGATATTGGGACTACCGGTTGGTCTCCTATTTTCTTCTGGTGGGGGTTTAAATGTGGGACTTAAATTATTGATCTATCTGATTAAGCGAATCACAGCTGCCATAGTGATCATTTTTTTGATAGCCCTGGCTTTCACAATTGGGTATGATTGGGCAAATGTGTATGTGATACTCAATGAGGGTTTGACGAAGCAGGCCTCGATTGTATTAAATCGGGGGGTTATTTATCAGCTGAGTGACTTATTTACCCATAACTATATCGCAACAGAGCCTTTATTGAACAATAACCCTTTTGAGAACTTCATTATCACCGATTATGATCAAAGGATCAAGGTAAAATGGCTATGGGTATGGCCCTGGGAAAATACAGTAGAGGTAACCGTTGACGAGGAGATATTAAACATTCACGGAAAAGCGGAGAAAACGCAAGGGGAGGATCAGGACGAAGGCGAAATGAAGCTTCCCCAGTGGGAGAACGGTGAAAAACTTGTGGTACTCAAGAAAAATCAAAGAAGATGGAAAATTGATAAGATCCTTTTAAAGGAACCTATCCAACAAGCGGAATAAGCTTTAGTCGGACGGATGATGGCGAATACGGGCTGCAGATGCAGCCTTTTTTGTTCTATGGGTTTAATCTTTCATAATGGTGGAAAAATGATACATGGGGTGGGTTACATGCGAATAGGGAATGTGGAGATTCCGAATAACATTTTTTTGGCACCGATGGCCGGAGTAACGGACCTTGCCTTTCGGCTTCTATGCAAGGAGCAGGGAGCGGGTATGGTATATACGGAGATGGTAAGCGCCAAAGGCCTTTATTATGGCAGTGAAAAAACCAAGGAGCTATTGAAGGTTTATCCCGGTGAACATCCCGTCGGTGTGCAAATTTTTGGATCAGAGCCTGACATCATGGCGGATATCGCCCGGTGGCTGTCAGAGAGCGAGGTTGACGTGATCGATATCAACATGGGATGCCCGGCTCCCAAGATCGTGAAAAACGGCGAAGGCTCTGCCCTGATGAAGGAGCCGGAGCGGGTTCGGGCCATTGTCAAGGCTGTGGTGGCCGCATCCCAAAAGCCTGTGACGGTCAAAATACGAAAGGGCTGGGATGATTCCCATGTCAATGCAGTGGAAATCGCCAGAATCGCTGAAGGAGAGGGAGCCATGGCGGTAACCGTCCATGGGCGGACCCGTGAGCAGTATTATTCCGGAGAAGCCGACTGGACCATCATCGGAGAGGTAAAAAGGCACCTGTCGATTCCTGTTATAGGCAACGGAGATCTGTTTACGCCCCAGGCTGCCCTTCAGATGCTTAAAGAGACAGGTTGTGACGGGATTATGGTTGCCCGGGGAGCCCAGGGGAATCCCTGGATCTTCCGAGATATCCTTCATTATTTGAAAACGGGAGAGATTTTACCGCCGCCGACGCCCAGGGAGAAAGTAGAGATGGCCTTAAGGCATATGGATCTGGTGATTCAGTTAAAAGGAGAAAAGGTCGGAATACCGGAAATGCGCAAGCATATAGGATGGTATATAAAGGGACTGCGGGGGGCTACCAGGACGAAAAACCTTGTCAATCAGGCATCAAGCAGGGAAGAAATATATGGGCTGTTGAACGCTCTGATTGATGAGCTGGAAGAAAAATAACTTTCGAAGCTATCCCAATTGCGTGAATATTGGAGAAGTGCTATGATGGTGCTGAGAAAAACGGCCTACCGGAGATTGGGCAAAGGTGCAGGAATTTAAGCAGAGACAGCGGGCTTTGGGCCGAAGTTAGATTTGGACCGAGAATGAGGACAAGCAGCACTGCATAAAATAGTACAGGAGGTTTTTATGAAACGAATAGTCAGCGTAAGCATCGGCTCTTCCACACGGGACCACCGGGTCTTTACCCGTATCTGTGGCATCGATTTTCAGATTGAACGGATAGGGACCGATGGGGATATTAAAAAGGCCATACGGCTTATTCAAGAACTGGACGGTAAGGTCGATGCTTTTGGGATGGGGGGGATCGATCTATATCTCTATGGAAAGAACCATAAGAGGTATATGATTAGAGCAGCCTTCCCCATAGCGAATGCAGCGAAAATCACCCCCATAGTGGATGGATCGGGGCTGAAGAATACGCTGGAGAGGAATCTGATTCAATACGTCAATGATGTCTACGGAATCCCCTTGAAGAATAAAAAGGTGCTCCTGGTCTCCGCTTTGGACAGATATGGCATGGCAGAAGCCTTTCATACCTACGGATGCCAGATGACCTTCGGGGATGTGATGTTTGCACTGGGAATCCCCATTCCCATACGCAAGCTTGACCATTTGTACAAATTGGCCGGCGTTTTATTGCCGATTTTTTGTCAAATGCCCTTTGAGTTTCTTTATCCGACCGGTCAGAATCAGGAGAAAAGTACCCCGAAATTCGAAAAATATTATAAAGCAGCCGATATCATTGCCGGGGATTTCCTTTATATAAAGCGATATATGCCGGAGCGCCTGGATGATAAG
>Ga0134092_1001907_pt1 | contig 17024 bp, 18 predicted proteins | sample 3_6taG_FD_94454 | JGI IMG/M metagenome (GOLD analysis project Ga0134092, IMG submission 94454) | Switchgrass degrading microbial communities from high solid loading bioreactors in New Hampshire, USA - 3_6_20_6_A3 metaG | ecosystem: Engineered > Bioreactor > Semi-continuous > Anaerobic >... | reverse complement strand
GCGGCGTAGAAACGAATATGAATGTAAACAACAATAATGAAAATGTGGTAAAAAGGCCCGCTGATGATGAACTTGGTCATAAAAAGCTGTATAATGAAAGTCAGTATTTTGCAGTGCAAAATGATAATTCTTCGAAAACATCGATTCTTCGGATTGGTATTGACCTTGTTTATTATACAAAGGGCACCGGTAAGAAAAACTATGCTGAAAAACTGGAACTCTTCGATAGTGAAATAAAAGAGCTAATAGGTACATATTTTCAGGATAAAACCCTTAGCCAGGTAAAGGATATAGAGTTTAAGAAACAGGCGAAGGAAGATCTGAAAAGGATGATAAATGATTTGCTGAATTCAAATGAAAAAGTGTATACTGAATATATTTATGAAGTTGTTTTCTACGACTGGTTTTATCAATGAGGGGGGAGTGGTTTGACCGAAATTTTATCGCAAAGTGAAATTGACAAGTTGTTAAGGGATCTGTACTCTGGGGAATTAAACGAAAACGAACTTAATAAGCAAAAGGAAGAAAGAAAAATCAGGGTTCATGATTTCAGAAGGCCAAGCAAGTTCTCAAAGGAACATATTAAGGCTTTAAGGAGCATTTTTGAGAATTATGCCAGGTTGGAAACTAACTATTTAACAGCATATTTAAGGACTTTGGTGCAAATTGACGTGCTGGAAGTGGAAGCACTGGTTTACAGTGATTTTGTTAATTCGCTTGCAAATCCTGTAATATTCTGTATAGTTAATTTTTCTCCGTTGGAAGGCAATATAGTTTTTCAAATGTCTCCTAATATTGTGTTTGCCTTTATTGATCGCATATTGGGGGGAAAAGGTGTAGCAGCTGAAAGGGAAAGGGATTTTACCGAAATTGAGCTTGTGATAATTGAAAGGGTTATTGTGCAGATGTTAAACAGTTTAAAGGAACCATGGAAAGACGTGATTTTACTGAGACCTGTACTGGAAAGAGTGGAAACAAGCGCACAATTTGCACAGGTAGTCTCCCCGAATGAAACTGTTGCATTAGTAACTTTTAATGTAAAAATAGCTGAAGTCGAAGGAATGTTGAGCATATGTATACCGTATATTACAGTTGAACCCATAATATCCAAGTTAAGTACAAGATACTGGGTATCCAATAAGGAAAAACAGGGCGACAGCAAGTTTAAAGAAGTAATTGAAGCTGGAGTGGAAAAAACCAAGGTTCCTATAGATGTGATATTAGGGAAAACAAGTATAACAGTTAGTGATTTGCTCGGGCTTCAGATTGGTGATGTTTTACCTCTCGATAAGAAAATAAATTCCGAATTGGACATGCTGGTTGGGGGATTACGTAAATTCCGATGCACAGCTGGCATACATAAAAACAGGATTGCAGTAAAAATAACATCCAAGGTAGGAAAGGAGGACGAATAGTTTTGGACAAATCGTTGTCACAAGCCGAAATAGACGCTTTACTAAAGGGCATAGTAACATCTGATATACAAAATGCCGAAAGCGAACCGAATAATACAACTACTAATACAAGTGATGATGAAATCAATTTTGCTGATGATGTGGAATTTACTCCCGAAGAAATTGATGCTTTGGGAGAAATAGGTAATATTTCAATAGGAACATCAGCTACAACTCTATTTACTTTGTTAAGACATAAGGTTGTCATCACTACTCCCAAAGTAAGTGTAACAACCTGGAAAGAGCTTGCGAAGGAATATCCGTTACCTTATGTTGCAGTAAGAGTGGAATATACAAGTGGACTCAAAGGCATAAACCTCCTTATCTTAAAAGAAAGTGATGTCAAAATAATAACCGATTTAATGATGGGTGGTGATGGAAATGCGGATGAGGGTGAATTGAACGAGCTGCATCTCAGTGCTATAAGTGAAGCTATGAATCAAATGATAGGCTCTGCTGCCACTTCAATGTCGTCGATTTTTAATAAGACAATAGAAATATCCCCACCAAGTGCTTTTATAATAAAATTTAACTCGGATGAAGCTTATGATGGTTTTAATGATTCTGAAATAATTGTTAAAATATCATTTAAAATGGAAGTTGGAAACATGATCGATAGTGAGATAATGCAGCTGTTGCCTGTTTCATTCGCTAAGAGCATGGTTAAAAACTTGTTTGATATTGCCGGCAGTAGTAATACGAATATAAATGAAAATGAAGTTGGTGGTAAGGATATGAGTGTTAGTGTAAAAGAAGTAAACAGTACTGCTTACCAGGAAAGCGAAATACGGCGTAACAGCTCAGATGACGGTTATCGGCAAAAAGAAAAAGTAAATGTTCAACCTGCCCATTTCCCCACTTTTGATGGAGAAACAAAAGTTGCAGAAAGACAAAATATTGATTTGGTAATGGATGTACCGTTGCAAGTTACCGTAGAGCTTGGAAAAACCGAAAAACTGATCAAGGATATACTGGAGTTTACATACGGTACAATTATTGAACTGGACAAGCTTGCAGGTGATCCTGTTGACATTGTAGTAAACGGCAAAAAAATCGCACGAGGAGAAGTGGTTGTTATTGATGACAGTTTCGGTGTAAGAATAACTGATATTGTAGATCCAAGTAAAAGATTTTAATTATTTGATATAACAATATTAAAAGGGAGGATGTTACAGTGGATAAGAAAATTTTAATAGTCGATGACGCTGCATTCATGAGGATGATGTTAAAAGATATTCTTACCAAAAATGGGTATAAGGTTGTAGGTGAAGCCGAAAATGGTGCTCGTGCCGTGGAAAAATATAAAGAGCTATCACCCGATTTAGTTATAATGGATATTACAATGCCCGAGGTTGACGGTATTCAGGCAGTGAAACTAATAAAGAACATTGATAAGTCAGCGAATATAATTATGTGTTCTGCTATGGGACAGCAAGCAATGGTTATTGAGTCCATACAGGCAGGAGCACGAGATTTTATTGTAAAGCCATTCCAGGCAGATAGGGTTGTTGACGCTGTTAGAAGAGTTCTTGCTTAAAATAAACGTGTATTCGGAGATGCTAACTGTAAATGGATGATTTATTTAATATAATTGGGGTTATTATAATATTTGCCTCAATACTGTTTCTTGCTTATGTTACAACTAAATATTTTGCATCCAGAGCCGGAAAGATAACAAACGGAAAATATATGCACATTGTTGAAACCCTTTTTTTAGGTAAGGATAAATATCTTCACCTTGTGAAGGTAGGAAATGAGTTTATACTTGTTTCTTCTTCACCTAAGGGTATAGAGTTACTTGAAAAAGTAACTATTGAAAATTATGAAGAAAGCATGGAAAAGGAACAGAAATTTTCCACTTTTAATAATATACTGAAAAATAACCTAAATAGCATCAAAAACATAATGAATGAATTTGAATATAAAAGGAATAACAATGAATAGGGGGGGGGAGAGATGAAAGGAAAAGCTAAAGTTAAATACTGTAAATTTAAATGGGTAGCTTTTGCTTTATCTCTCTTGACGGTAATAATGGCATCGAAGTCGATTGCCTTTGCCGATTCAATATTCCCCTTTAAATTTACATTCGGTGTTGAACCTGCTGATAGTTCAGCCGAAGTTTCATCAAGTATCAGGTTGATGGTGCTGATTACATTACTTTCATTGGCTCCGTCAATTATTATAATGATGACATCCTTTACAAGGATTGTTATCATACTTTCTTTTATGAGAAATGCTCTGGGAACGCAACAGATGCCACCTAACCAGGTTTTAATTGGGCTGACTCTTTTTTTAACATTTTTTATTATGCGTCCGGTATTTGCGGATATAAACCAAAATGCCATACAACCTTTGGAAAGTGAAGAAATTACGCAGCAGGAAGCTCTGGACAGAGCTTCGTTAATTATGAAGAAATTTATGCTGGCACAGATGAGGGATGAAAAGGATCTGGAATTGTTTGTAAAACTGGGGAATATCGAAACTCCAGTAAGAAATCTGGAGGAGCTACCTCTTACAGTAGTTGTGCCCGCATTTTTAATAAATGAACTAACTATAGCATTTAAGATCGGTTTTCTGATATATATACCGTTTTTAATAATAGATATGGTCGTATCAAGTACATTGATGTCAATGGGGATGATTATGCTTCCCCCTGTAATGATATCATTGCCCTTCAAGGTGTTGCTGTTTATTATGGTGGGCGGATGGAATCTGGTAGTTGAATCAATACTTAAGAGCTTTATGGTATAGTTTTGGATGATTGATGATGTAGAAGATAAAATTTAGTTGGAAAGATAAGGTGAAATAACAATGGATCAAGGAACGGTAATAAATATTACACAGCAGGCCCTTTTGACAATGTTGTATGTATGTGCTCCCATACTGGGAATAAGCTTAATAGTCGGACTTGCCATTAGTATATTTCAAGCGACTACGCAGATCCAGGAGCAAACACTTTCCTTTGTACCTAAAATAATTTCGGTAATTGTATCTCTTGCAATATTTGGTCACTGGATGTTGACTAAACTGATAGAGTTTACAAGGGGATTATATCTTAACATAAACCAGTACATCAAATAGCATTGCAAATAAACGGGCAAGTCAGACTGCAGCAACACCAAGATAGAATATATGAACAACATGAAGGGCGGATGAATTCGGAAAATATGAAAACGGAAGAATAATTGGAAGGGGCGTTTAATTGGAAATAACGGATTTATTGAGTTTGGATAATATAGGAAGATTCTTTCTGATATTCATACGAATGACTGGATTTTTCGTAACAGCTCCTGTATTTGGAAGAAGGGACGTACCTTCGGTTGCTAAAATAGGTTTTTCACTGTTAATGGCAATTATTGTGTATAATGCAGTAAGCTCGGCTAATGCAAATAATGTTATGCTGGGTGGATACGGTGAAAACATATATGGTTATTCTTTACTTGTTATAAAGGAGATGATTGTAGGGTTAACACTGGGTTTTGTTTCATTCGCCATGTTTACCGGTATATATATGGCAGGACAGCTTATTGACATGCAAATTGGGTTTGGAATAGTGAATGTATTAGATCCTGTAAGTAATATACAGGTACCTATTACATCAAATTTTTATTTTATACTTGCAATGATGACGTTCCTGGCTTTTAACGGCCATTATTCACTGATAAAAACTTTATTTGACAGTTATACATATATACCGCTGGGAAATCTGGAATTTAATGAAAATTTGCTTGAAATAATTATAAGGTTATTCGGTAGTGTTTTTATACTCGGATTTAAAATAGCAGCACCTATAACGGCAGCAATACTCATAACGGATATAGCTTTAGGAGTAATATCAAGGGCTATTCCTCAATTTAATGTATTTATTGTGGGTATGCCTCTAAAGCTGGCAATAGGCAGTGCCGTTTTAATGTTGTCCATACCGATGTTTATTAAGATATTATCGGAGCTTTTTAATGATATTAATACGGAAATGATTAATATTATAAAAGGAATGATAACAGTATAATGGAAAGCAGGACAGGTAGGCCAGGCTCGATAGAGAAATATCGCCTTAAGGTTAATTTGCAGTTGTTTGCTGAGGATAAGGACAGTAAAACTGAAAAGGCCACTCCTAAAAAGAGACAGGATGCCAGAAAAAGGGGACAGGTATTTCAAAGCAGGGAAATTATCTCTGCCCTTTTGCTGTTATTTGTGTTCCTTTGTCTTAAGCTGGTTGGGAACAATATATATAAAGAAATAGCGGTTTACACGGAAAAAATCATGCTTGATCAGACAAGTATGATTGACAGCATGTTCACGATAGACGGAGTATCCCTCTTATTTACCAACATTTTATTGGTTACGGTAAAAATGGCCGGGCCGATAGTGCTGGTAGCACTAATAACAGGTTTAGTGGGATCATACGCCCAGGTGGGATTTTTGTTTACTTTAAACGCAATATCAATGAAATTGAGCAGAATTAATCCGATAGAAGGTTTTAAAAGGCTGTTTTCATTCAGAAGCGTTATTGAGCTTATAAAAGCGCTGATTAAGATAATTATTATTATTTATATGGTATATGAATCTTTTAAAAATGAATTCTATAATATTATGAAGTTAATGTACCTGAATATCGAGAATTCTGCGGGATACATAGTAAATATATGTATAAGTACTGCATTAAAAATTTGCTTGATGCTGATTGTTTTTGGTATAATTGATTATTTATATCAGTGGTGGGAATATGAGAGAGGCCTTAGAATGACAAAGCAGGAGTTAAAGGAGGAATATAAACAGGTTGAAGGTAATCCTGAAACCAAGTCAAGAATAAAGCAAAAACAAAGGCAAATATCCCTTAGGAGAATGATGCATGAAGTACCTACGGCTGACGTGGTAATAACAAACCCTACCCATTATGCCGTTGCATTAAAGTATGACGCTAAAATAAACGATGCACCGGTTGTTATTGCCAAGGGTCAGGACTATATTGCACTGAAAATTAAAGAAATAGCTAAAAACAGCGGGGTTGAAATAGTAGAAAATAAGGAACTTGCAAGAACATTATTCAATACAGTTGATATTGGGCAGGCTATACCACCTGAACTATATCAAGCAGTTGCCGAAATCCTTGCATTTATTTATAATTTGAAGGGAATTGTAAATACTTAAGCTGATTTACTGTGAAGCAGAAGGGAGGTCAAAATGTAAATGAAGTTTAAGGATATATCAGTACCGGTTGTAATAGTTATCGTTACACTTATATTTATCTTGCCGATACCTGCTACTTTGCTTGATATACTAATGGCAATAAGTATAATGCTGTCAGTAATTGTTCTGCTTAACACTATTTATTTGAAAGATGCGTTGCAGCTATCCATTTTCCCTTCCTTGCTGGTGTTTTTAACGGTATTTAGGCTTTCATTAAACGTTACCACTACCAAACTGATACTTGCTGAAGGACAGGCAGGCAAAGTTATTGAGGGCTTTGGAAGATTTGTTGCCAGAGATAACCCCATTGTGGGTTTTATAATATTCTTTATTATAATGATTGTGAATTTCCTTGTTATTACGAAGGGTGCAGAAAGAATTTCGGAAGTGGCCGCAAGGTTTACACTTGATGCTATGCCTGGAAAGCAGATGGCAATAGACGCAGATCTTAATGCAGGAATGATAAGCGAGAGTGAAGCAAGGGAAAGAAGAAAGAAAGTCCAAAGGGAAGCTGATTTCTACGGTGCGATGGACGGTGCAAGCAAGTTTGTAAAAAACGACGCCATAGCCGGAATAATAATAACCATCCTGAATATTATAGGCGGAATTATAATCGGTATGGTTGTCAGGGGCGAAGAGTTTTCGGATGCGGAGAAATACATTATATTAACAATAGGAGCAGGTCTGGTAAGCCAAATTACTGCCCTTATGATATCAACAGCCACCAGCTTTATTGTCACAAGGGCAGCTTCCGAATCCAATATAGGTGACGACATATATAAACAGGTGTTTTCAAATAGCAACGTAATGTATATAGCAGCGGGGATGAGTTTTGTTCTTTCTTTTTTCATGGCAACAATACCATTCCTTTTACTGGCTGCCTTGTTTGCTTTTATCGGTTATTCAATTTCAAAGCAGAAAAAGGTGGAAATAATGAAAGAAGAAGAGGAAGAGAAAGAAACAGAAGCAACCGAAATAAGAAAGCCGGAAAGTGTTGTACCCTTATTGCAGGTGGATGTAATTGAACTGGAATTCGGTTATGCTGTAATAGCTATGGCAGATGTAAACCAGGGAGGAGACCTGCTTGACAGGGTAGTAATGATAAGGCGCCAGCTGGCCCTGGAAATGGGGATAATTGTTCCGACAATAAGACTGAGGGACAATATTCAACTAAATCAGAACGAGTACATAATTAAAATAAAGGGTGTACAGGTTGCGAAGGGTGAGTTACTGCCTGATCATTTCTTAGCGGTAAATCCCGGTACCGTGGAAGAAGAGATAGATGGAATAAAGACATTTGAACCGGCGTTCGGATTACCTGCTTTGTGGATAAGGCAGGAGCAAACGGATAAAGCCGAAATGCTTGGGTATACCGTAGTAGATCCCCCGTCAATCATAGCAACCCATTTAACGGAAGTTATCAGACGAAATGCACACTTAATTCTCAGCAGGCAGGATGTCCAGACATTGATAGATAACGTAAAGCAGAATAATCCTGTTCTTATAGAAGAGCTTGTGCCTAAATTACTGACAGTAGGTGAAATACAGAAGGTGCTCGCCAACCTGTTAAAAGAAGGAGTTTCAATAAGGGACATGGTTACCATTCTGGAAACACTGGCAGACTATGCTCCGATTACAAGGGACACGGATATGTTGACGGAATACGTAAGGCAGGCCCTTGGACGAGCTATTTCGCAAAAGTATTTTAACAGTGAGAAATCCATGGTAATTACTCTGGATCCTAAACTGGAAAAAATCATTATAGATTCCATACAGAAAAATGAAGCTGGTTCATACCTGGCGTTGGAACCCGGAATTACCGATAGAATAATAAACAGTGTTTCAAGACAGATACAGAAACTGGTTGAAATCGGACAGCAGCCTATTATTCTGGCCTCGCCTGTAGTTCGTTTATATTTTAAGAGGTTAACCGAGCATGTCCTGCCTGACCTGGTGGTATTGTCGTACAATGAGCTGGCGAATACCGGAACTGAAATTCAATCTATAGGGATGGTGAGCATTTAGAAATGAAAATAAAACGGTATACGGGAAGCAATTTACAGGAAGCCATTCTTAAAGTGAAGACCGACCTGGGAAACGAAGCAATAATCCTGAATACCAGAAATGTAAGGCAAAAGGGGTTAAGAAAATTCTTTTCCAAACCGATTGTAGAAGTTATAGCGGCACTGGACGAGTCCAAGGCTGAATCGAATTCTAACCTTGAAGCCAGGGTAAACAACATGGAAGTAATGCTGAATAAAATATACATGATGCTGCAGGATGATTCCAATAAGCCGGGAATCAATGCTTCTCCTAATACTGGTTATACAAATGTTATGAATCTGTTTTATAATAACCTGGTAAAAAACGATGTTGAGGATGAAATAGCGGCGAAACTTATTGAAAGTGCAAAGCAGAAATCGGGGGATAAAAACATAAACAGCGTAAATGAGTTCGTAAAATCATTATATGGCAGTATATCCGAAATATTGAAAACCAATCCCGGCATTTCATTGAAAAACAGGATCAAACCGACGGTAGTTTTGTTTACAGGTCCGACGGGGGTAGGTAAAACAACAACGTTGGCCAAAATTGCAGCGCACTTTACTATAAATGAAAAAAAGAGTGTTGCCTTTGTAACGACTGATACTTACAGAATAGCAGCAGTTGAACAGTTGAAGACATACGCGGATATTCTTGGTATACCCTTGTCAGTAATATATTCGGGTAATGAAGCTGAAAATGTATTGAAAGAATACGGGGATAAAGACCTGATACTTGTAGATACGGCAGGTGTCAGCCATAAGAATAACAAGCAGTTTGAAGAACTCAAAAACATTATAAATGATATAAAAGCAGATGAGGCATACCTGGTGATAAGCATGACTTCAAGCAGGAAAAACTACAGGGAAGTAATTGAGAACTACAGTTTTTTGAAAGATTACAAACTGATATTTACTAAGGCGGATGAGGCAACTACACAGGGAATTATAATCAATACCGCATTTTATACAGGAAAACCTGTATCTTATATTACAACAGGGCAAAATGTTCCTGATGATATTGAGGTTGCAGATGTAAATAAAATAATAAAAAGTCTTTTAGGGAGTTCGAAATAAATGAAGGACCAGGCTTATAAATTGAGAGAAATGATAAATAACTTAAAAATGATGCAGCTTGAGCAACAAACAGAAACTGAGAATTATGAAAACAAGAACTCCAGGGTTATAACTGTAACCAGCGGAAAAGGCGGCGTAGGAAAAACAAATTTTAGTGTAAACCTGGCTATAGCTTTACGGGAACTTGGTTATAAAGTTATAGTAATTGATGCTGATCTGGGACTGGCTAATGTTGACGTGGTACTGGGCTTAATTCCGAGGTATACATTGGTGGACGCATTGAACAGTGAAAAAAACATCCTGGAGATTATATGTGAAGGGCCAAGCGGGATAAAATTCATTTCGGGAGGTTCTGGTATAGAGGATCTTATAAAACTTAGCGGAGAAAAATTGGACAAGTTTATAAATAATATTTCCCAATTAGACAGATATTTTGATATTATAATATTTGATACAGGCGCCGGTTTATCCGACAGTATTGTTAGATTTGTGATGGCCGCCGATGAAGTTATTGTCGTAACGACGCCTGAACCGACCTCAATTACCGATGCTTATGCTTTGATAAAAACAATTGCAAAAAGAGGAAAAAAAGATAAAATAAAGATAGTTGTAAATAAAGCAGAGAGTGTAAAAGAAGGGGACGAAGTACTCTCGAAAATAATGCTTGCGACCGAAAAATTTCTGGATATAAAGCCTGAACCTTTGGGAGTACTGCTTTACGATGAACTTGTTGTAAAAGCGGTAAAGATGCAGCAGCCGTTTTACTTAAGTTTTCCTAACAGCCAGGCTTCAAGGATGATGAAGCAAATAACTCGCAAACTGGTTAATATCGATAATAAGGATGACGGTTACAGGGACAGGGGGATTAAGGGTTTTATAAAACGATTGGCCGGTATTGCGGGAGTTTCTCAGTAAATTTCATCTTTATTTTATGGGGGGTTATTAAGGAGGAATGCTGCTGGAAGATATAAAGACCGGTGTTAAGTTAAAACTGGATGTATATGATGAAAAGGGGAATAAAGTCCAGGAAAAACTGATAAGTCAGTTTGACCATGCAGTAGGTGAGAATTTTGCACTAATTAATGCTCCTTTTCATGAAGGGGTTCTCTATCCGATCCATATAGGATGGAGTTTGGATGTTTTCTTTAACCATAATGACAATTTATATATGTTTAATTCAAGGGTCGTTGACAGGTTGGTTAAAGATGATATAGCCTATCTCAAAATTGAAAAGATAACTGATATTACAAGAATTCAAAGACGGGATTATTTCAGATTGGAGTATAGTTTGCCGATAGAATACAGAAAGATTGAATATGAGGACGTACTGAAGTATAAGAAAAGCAGGAGATATGGAAACCAATCGTTCCATGGCGGCGTAACCAAAAATATAAGCGGCGGGGGAATATGTGTACTCTTAAATGAGGAATTTGAAGTTAATCAGTTTCTTGAATGTAGGCTGAGCCTGGAAAATGACAAGGAGATAATATTTGTCGGCCGCATCCTAAGGTGTAACAAAATGGATAACTATACAGAGTATTTCAGATATGAAGCGGGCATGGTATACGAAATTATAGACGATACAGATAAAGAAGAAATAATAAGATTCATATATAAAAAGCAAAGAGAACTGCGAAATCGAGGTTATATTTAAGCCGGTAACATGAATATACATTCAAAATTATGTTAAAGGAGAGAAATACATATGGATAAAAACCAGTATCTCAATATTTTTATTGAAGAAGCGAGTGAAAATCTTCAAAACTTAAATCAATCTCTGCTGGAGTTGGAAAACAATCCGGAAAATATATCCATATTAGACAGCATTTTCAGAATAGCCCATACATTAAAAGGTATGTCGGCTACAATGGGATTTAATAGAATGTCGGGACTAACACATGTAATGGAAGACGTTTTACAGGGTATAAAGGACGGGAAGGTTAAAGTAACCGAAGAAATTATTAATTTGCTGTTTAATTCCTTCGATGCCCTTGACGGTTATGTTAAGAGTATCATTGATACAGGGGATGAAGGCGACGACGATAATACTGATTTAATAAATGTATTGAGAAACGTGTTATCTTCGGGGAAATTGTCGGAAGTTGCAGGAAATACCCGGAAAAATGATGAGCAAGGTATAAGTCAAAGTAAAATAAATGTGGATGCATTTACTCAAAACGCTATAAATAAAGCACGGGAAATGGACATGAACGCATATGAAATAACCGTGCATCTTGATAAAGGATGTGTACTGAAATCTGCCAGGGCATTTGTCATATTCAAAACCCTGGAAATGTATTCCGACATTATAAAATCGGAACCTTCCGTAACTGATATAGAAGATGAAAAATTCGAATTTTCATTTACAGTAATTGTTATATCTAAATATGACCGGGACTTCATTGAAAAAGAGCTGAGCAAAATAACCGAAGTGGAGAAAGTAGAAGTAAATTCGCTGGAAAAAACAGGGGAAATGCTAGTAAAGACCGCTAAAGCAGATTTGAAGACTACCACAGCAAGTAAGCATACATTGGATACGGGAGCCAGGCAGGCTGATAAAACCCCATCCAAAAATATAAGGACAAATAAAACTGTAAGGGTAGATATAGAAAGACTGGATGTCCTGCTTAATCTGGTGGGCGAATTAATAATTCAGAAGAGCAGGCTTGAAGATGTATACAAGGATGTCAGCAAGGATAAAAACCAGGTCCAGGTATATGAAGAGACTTTAAAACACCTGGAGAGGATTATTAACAGCTTGCATGATGCTGTCATGAAGGTGAGGATGGTACCTGTAGAAGTAGTATTTAACCGTTTCCCGAGAATGATTAGGGACCTGTCAAAAGAACTTGGCAAAGAAATAGTACTGTCCATGTCCGGTGAAGATACAGAGCTGGACAGGACCGTAATTGATGAAATAAGTGAGCCCCTTGTCCATATTTTAAGAAATGCGGCCGACCACGGCATTGAAAAGCCTGAAAAACGTCTTGAGCTTGGAAAGCCTGAGCAGGGCCATATCAATATGAGGGCTTATCAGGAAGGAAATAATGTTGTAATTGAAATAGAGGATGACGGACAGGGAATCAATTTCGAAAAGTTGAAAAAGAGTGCTGTGGAAAAAGGACTGGCAACAGCAGAACAGGTTCATAATGCAACAGAAAAGCAATTGCTGGATCTTCTGTTCCTACCGAGCATGAGCACCGCTGACACTATAAGTGATATATCCGGCAGGGGTGTGGGCCTGGATGTGGTAAAAACAAAAATAGAATCCCTGAGTGGAACGATTGATATTGAAACCGAAGTCGGAAAGGGGACCAAATTTATAATCCGGTTGCCGTTAACTCTTGCAATGATACAAGCTCTGCTGTTTTATATAGGAGAAGAAAGGTATGCTCTTCCTATTAATAACGTTAAGAAAATAGTTAAATTAAAAACCGATGAAATTAAACTGGTCCAGAATAAGGAAGTCTGGTTAATGGATGAAACAATTGTGCCGATAGTAAGACTTGATAAAGTTTTAGGAGTTCCAAGAGAAAGCCAGCCTGAGAATACCGTACAGACCGTGGTAGTTGTAAATAAAGGCGATAAGCTATACGGTTTAACTGTGGACAGGCTTGTGGGCCAGCAGGAAATAGTAATAAAGAATATAGGTAAGTACTTGTCCAATATAAGGACAATATCCGGAGCGACTATTCTGGGAGATGGAAAAGTTGCTCTAATATTAGATATAAACTACATTGCACAATAAATAATACAATGAATAAGTAATTAAGTACGTGAAGGTAATAAAGTGCATAAAGAAGGGGGAAAGGTTTATGGAAGATCAGAAAACCATAAAATATCTTCAGGTCTTAACATTAAAATTAGGAGATGATGAATACGGTATTGATATTAGCAAGATAACTACCATAATTGAAAACAATTACTCGGTTACCCGTGTACCCGGCGCACCGGAATACATTCAGGGTGTTATAAACCTGAGAGGAGATATAGTTCCTGTAATGGAACTCAGGAAAAAATTAAAGCTTGCTCATGCCGAGGATACAGAAGAAACAAAAATTATAGTAGTTAACGTGGAAGATATGATGGTAGGGATTAAAGTGGATAAAGTGCTTGAAGTAATCCAACTTGATAGAAAATCTATTGATGAAATATCAAGTGCGGATGATGAAGAAGTTAAAGGTTACTTTATGGGATTAGGAAAGTATAATGATAGAGTGATTATATTGATAAATGCGGAAAAACTTGTAAAAGAATAAGGACAGGCTTGAAGCCGGGGAGTTTGGTATGGAAATAAAAGATTTTAAGCAACTTGATGATTTTTATTTGGATGTTTTAAAAGAAGTAGGAAACATAGGTGCAGGAAACGCAGCTACTGCACTTGCTAAACTTATGGGAAAAAAAATAGTAATGGATGTTCCTGATATTAAGATTATAGAATTTAAAGAAGTAAATGAAATGTTTGATAATGCAGAAAGGCCTGTAGTAGGGGTACTGGTTAAAGTAGCCGGTGATTTGCCTTCTTATGTAATGCTGATAATGGAATATGAAACTGCCAAATTAATACTGAATGTTCTTTTAGGAATTTCCCCGGATTCGGAAAAAGCTGCCGATTCAAAGAACAATACGGACGAATTAACTGACTTAGAACTGTCAGCCATAATGGAAGTGGGGAATATCCTTACAGGTTCGTATCTTTCAGCATTATCGGAACTTACGGGACTGAATGCGCAGCCCTCTGTTCCTGCTATAGCTATTGATATGGTCGGAGCAATATTGAGCGTACCTGCTATAGAGTTAGGAAAAATATGTGACACAGTGCTATATATAGAATCAAGGTTCTCTGAAGGCAGTACAAATATAAAAACCGATTTTATCCTGATCCCTACCCCTGAATCATACCAGATATTAATGAAAACGTTAGGAGTAGGTAATTGATGAAAAATGCAATTAAAATAGGAATGGCAGAGTATTGCGCACTAACTCACCCAGGAACTCTTATAACACTCGGACTCGGTTCCTGCGTAGGAATAGCATTATATGATAAGGAAAAAAAGATCATTGGTCTTGCGCATGCAATGCTTCCGTCAAGTACAAGTATTAAAAACAATTCAAATAAAGCCAAGTTTGTAGATACGGCTATTACAGAATTATTAAATGATATGATAAAGCTGGGGGCATCGAAAGAAAATATTGTGGCTAAATTAGCAGGTGGGGCTCAGATGTTTATGTTTAATGAAGCTTCAGACATAATTAGAATCGGGGAAAGAAATGTTATTGCTGCTAGAGAGAAATTACACGAATTAAATATAAAAATTATATCGGAGGATACAGGCGGAAATTACGGACGAACAATAGAGTTTTATTCAGATGATGGCAGGTTGGTTGTTAAAACGCTTGGATATGGTGTTAAGGAAATATAAATTAAACTTCGTTAATATATACGAATGTAATCGTACATATTACACGCACATGCCAGTATAAAAACGGTTAAGGAGTAGGTGTTGGAGAAGCAGATATGGAGTATGTGAAGAGATTACCGATTATTTTAAGTATGTTTATGTCAACTGTTATATGCATTGTAAGTATTATCCAGGAGATTGATCAAAAAAAGATATATACACGGCTTATAATAAGCATTGTGTTGTTTTATGCATTAGGCATGTTTGTTAAAAGCAGGATAGAAAAAATATACATTAGCATTAAAGAGAAGGATGAGAAGAGTATTGAAGAGAAAAACGGGGAAAGTGAGAAAGAATTGGTTGAAAATATGCAACAAAAAAACGAAGAGTCAGTTAAGTAAATTATTAAATAGAACGGGAGAAGAGGAATTATGACTTCAAATGCTATTACACAAATTGATTTGTGGAAACAGTACCAAGAGACAAAATCTCCTGAGGTGAGAGAAAAATTAATAAAGCAATACTTATACCTTGTTAAGTACATAGCTGGCAGAATGAACATATATTTTAACTCCAGTGTTGAATATGATGATATTGTCAGCTTTGGGATATTTGGCTTGATTGACGCAATTGACAAGTTTGATATTAATAAAGGAGTAAAGTTTGAAACATATGCTTCCCTTCGAATCAGAGGGTCAATAATTGACAATATAAGGGAACTGGACTGGGTACCGCGTTCATTAAGGCAAAAAAGCAAGGAACTTGAAAAACTTTATGCAGACATGGAAGCAAAAATGGGAAGACCGCCCACAGACGAAGAAATAGCAAGTGAAATGGGAGTATCTCTTGAAGAGTATAACAAGTTGCTAAATGATATAAATATTTCATCGCTTATTTCACTTGACGAATATCTTGAGCAGAATTTTCAGCTGGATACGGACGGTATTAGGGTTAAAAACAATGACAGACCTGATAAACATGTTGAACTTGTGGAGTTGAAAAATTACCTCGGGGAGTTAATAAACGGCCTTCCTGAGAAAGAGAAGCTGGTTATTTCCTTGTATTACTACGAGGAATTAACGTTAAAAGAAATAGGGGCTATACTTAATGTTTCCGAGTCTAGAGTATCCCAGCTGCATACAAAAGCTATTTTAAGGTTAAAAAGCAAATTATCGAAATATTTAAATGAATAAAATCATGCTTTAGTTACAGTTGAAGAAGCCAAAAATTATAATATGGTATAATTAAATTTATTGATATTATAAAAAAGAAATGGCTGATAGGGCGGGGATTAATAATGGGTAAATTTGATGAAATAGTTCATGTAAATCTTTCATCTGACAAAATGAAGGCGTATATAAATATATATGCCTTGCCTAATGATGAAGTACCTTCTGTTCAGGATGTTAAAAATTACTTGGAAGAGAAGGGAATAGTGCACGGTGTTAATGAAGAAGTACTGGAAGTAGTGCTGAAAAACAGGATTTTCAATCAGGAGGTTCTGATTGCAGAAGGTACATATCCTGTAGACGGCATAAACGGAAAGCTGGAATTTCATTTTGATGTTGAGAAGGATTCAAAACCGACAATTCTCGAGGATGGCCGTGTAGACTACAGAAACCTCAACTTAATTGAAAACGTGAAAAAAGGTCAGCTACTGTGCACAGTAATACCGCCGCAGCCTGGTAAAACTGGGAAAACAGTTACAGGGGAAATTGTACCATATCGTGAAGGAGTTCCTGCCAAAATACCTGTCGGAAAGAATGTTGTTCATGATAAAGAGAAAGATGCGTTGTATGCCGCAATAGACGGGCAAGTTAAATATGTGGGCGGCAAGATAAATGTATTTCCTGTTTTTG
>Ga0134092_1001904_pt1 | contig 17048 bp, 13 predicted proteins | sample 3_6taG_FD_94454 | JGI IMG/M metagenome (GOLD analysis project Ga0134092, IMG submission 94454) | Switchgrass degrading microbial communities from high solid loading bioreactors in New Hampshire, USA - 3_6_20_6_A3 metaG | ecosystem: Engineered > Bioreactor > Semi-continuous > Anaerobic >... | reverse complement strand
ACCCTACCTGGTAGCGGATGCAGTCGTTGGTGTAATAGCACAGAGACTTGTGAGAAAGCTTTGCCCCAGCTGCAGGGTCGCCTACACATCCGATGAAAATGAAATGATGATATTAAATACGGACAAGCCGGTCCAGCTATACAGGAGTACAGGCTGCCCGAGCTGTCAGAACTCCGGCTACAGAGGAAGAACAGCTATACATGAGGTTATGATGCTGGACAAGGAGCACAGACATATCATAGCAAGGGGCGGCAGTGCCGAAGAGATCCGGGATATAGCTGTTAAACACGGAATGGTCAATTTGTATGAAAGCTGCAGAGAATTAGTCCTCAGTGGCGTCACATCAATACAGGAGATGGTGAAAACGGTATATGCAAGAGATTAATGTGAGAAGACTCGATGATTTACTTAACTACACATGTAGGGTAAAAGCTTCGGATCTGCACATCAACGTCGGAAGTCAGCCTATGGTGCGGCTAAATTCTATACTGCAGCAGATACCGGGGACAGAGGTCATTACTCCTGAAATATCATGGGAACTCGTGAGATCATTACTGGATGATGATAAGCGAGCATACCTTGAGGCCAACGGAGCTGTGGACTTCTCATTCTCCAAACCAGGTCTCGGAAGGTTCAGGGTGAATGCTTACAGGCAGCGCGGAACTTACTCGATGGCTATCAGGTCACTGCCGTTCAATATACCTGAGTTCGATACGTTGGGGCTGCCGCCGGTGATTAAAACCTTTGCCAAGAAGTCGCGCGGGCTCATATTGGCCACAGGCCCTACAGGAAGCGGCAAGTCGACAACATTGGCAAGTCTAATAGGAATGATCAATGAGGAACGTAAGGTTCACATTATTACCATAGAGGATCCGATAGAGTACCTCCACAAGCATAGAAACGGACTGATAGACCAGAGGGAAGTAGGTTCGGATGCAAAGTCTTTCGCATCTGCGCTCAGAGCAACTTTGAGAGAAGACCCGGATGTAATTCTCGTAGGCGAGATGAGAGATCCTGAAACGATAGCCATAGCGCTTACTGCAGCGGAAACAGGACATTTGGTCTTTTCGACTCTCCATACAGTAGGCGCTGCAAAGACAATCGACAGAATCATCGACTCATTCCCTCCGGCACAGCAGAATCAGGTCAAGGGACAGCTGGCTACAGTGCTTGAGGGTGTAATATCCCAGCAACTGATACCAAAGAGGGATGGCAGCGGAGTAGTCCCTGCAGTGGAAGTAATGGTGGTCACACCAGCCATCCGCAACCTGATAAGAGAAGGAAAACCATATCAGATCAACAGTATGATACAGACAGGGACAAGCAGCGGAATGCAATCACTGGAAGCAACTCTGGCAAAGCTGGTAGCCGACGGAGTGATCACACAGGAAGATGCGATGATCAGAGCAGCGGATCCACAGATTTTGTTCCAGATGATAAGCAAGAGGTGGTAGAATGCCGACTTACATATACTATGCAAAAAACCTGAAAGGTGAAGTGCTCGACGGTGAATATGAAGCTGTGTCTGTCGATGCGCTGGAGCAGATGCTCAGAAGCAAGGGCTACTTTTTGGTGGAGTCCAGAGTAAAGGGAAAAGAGTTTTCCTTTGCTGGCATGCACAGCAAGATCAATGCAAAAGACATAGCGGTTTTCTGCAGACAGTTCGCCGTTATCCTGAACTCAGGAATAACTATACTGGAAGCTGTTGGTATACTGAGAGATCAGGCAACTAAAAAACGCATGAAAGTTATACTGGCTGATGTATATAACGAGCTTCAGAAGGGTCGTGTGCTTTCGGAAGCAATCATGCCATATGATGATCTGTTCCCCGAGTTCATGAAGAACATGATAAGGGTCGGAGAGGCCAGCGGCTCACTGGATACGATACTGAACCAAATGGCGGATTATTATGAGCATGATTTTAAAATCAGAAGGAAAGTTAAGTCAGCTATGACCTATCCTGCTATACTCGGAGTGCTAACAGTTGCAGTTGTTATACTTCTGATGGTTGCTGTACTGCCGATGTTCTCAGACATGTTGTCTGGAATGGGAGGCAAGTTGCCAGGAATCACAGTGTTGTTGATGGCTGTAAGCAGTTTTATGGCGAAAAATATACTGTTGATATTAGCCCTAATAATAGTGACAGTAATATTATTTACATACTATATCAGAACAGACAAGGGACGTCTGTGGTTTGATGGAGTTAAGCTGAAACTGCCGGTAATAGGGATTACGGTTAGGAAAACTGTTACGGCAAGATTTGCACGCAGCATGAGCATACTTCTCAAAAGCGGTATTCCAATCATTAATGCAATGAAGATAATGGAAGAATTACTGGGAAATCGGGCGGTGGAGCAAAAGTTTATTGATGCCACCGGCGAGATTCAGGAGGGAAAAGGCATCGCAGGGCCAATGAGAAGGCTGGGCATATTCCCGCCGTTGCTGATCCACATGATCGTTGTAGGTGAAAGCACCGGTGAGTTGGATGAAATGCTGGGCCGTACAGCAGGCTTTTTCGATGAGGAGGTGGAAGAAGCAATCGAAAAAGCAGTATCAATGATAGAGCCCGCGATGATTATCATAATGGCTGTAATTATAGGAGTGATAATTATTTCAGTAATGCTTCCTATGGTAAGCATCATGGAAACTGTTCAGTAAACAATAAAAACTAAAAATATAATCTTAATGGAGGGATGTTAAATGATGAATTTGATGAAAGGATTAGTTAAGAAGTCAAAGGGGAATAAGGGTTTCTCACTGATTGAGCTCATCGTTGTTATTGCTATCATCGCTATACTGGCGCTGATACTTGTACCAAGATTCGGTGGCTTTACAGGGGAAGCCAAAAAAGCTGCAAATGACGCAACAATAAAGACTATTGAAACTGCTGTAATAGCTCTTATGTCCAACGGAAAAATCACAGGTCTAAATGGCAAAATCAATATTCCCGATTACAATGCAGCAACTAACACGATAACAATTGATGTTACCGGAGTCTCAACAAATGCTATTTCGTGCACTACATCAATAGATACCGAACTCAAAGCACTTATAGGCACAAAGTATGACAACCAAAACGGTGACGGATTTACTGTTACGATAAGTAACGGAAATGTAACCTGTGTTGCGAACTGATAGTGTTTAGCTATCAAAAATTGCGTCGAACCATTCCGGCCACCCAAACGGGGTGGCCGGGCATACAGGTGCGTCCGCGATCACGGGCGCAGCCGTATGCCTGAAAGGGGTCTAGAACCATGAGAAACCAGAAGGGATTTACAATAATAGAACTTGTTGTGGTAATGGCGGTTATTGTCATTCTTTCAGCGTTTACATACCCCAGGATAGCAGGATATATAAAAATGAAAAATGATATGCAGAGAGAGAATCATGAATATCTGGTGAATAAGGCTCTCATGCAGTATTACGCACTGACAGGAAGATTCTACAGAGCGCCATATGTGACTAATGAATCTATGTTGGAGCCAGACGCTGCAGCAATGGTATCGGAACTTGCAGAAAAGACTGGTGCTTTGATTGAGGATCCGACAGGTAAGTATGAATACGTGAAGACAGACGGTTATGATGATCCGGATGACAATAGCAAATGTACTATCAGAACAGTAAAAGTTAAGATTCAATAACCGATGGATCCGGTATTACGATGTTGTCGAGGAAATGTGAAAATGAAATCTAATGTCGTGCAATTCAATAAATGCGTAAAAAATGAGAAGGGCTTTACTTTGGTTGAGCTTATTGTCGCAATGGCGATCATGAGCGTGTTAATGGCCATGTACTACTCCCTTTTCTTCTCAGGAGGAAGACATTATGAAATTGTGCATGACAGCTATAAAAAACAGAATGAAGCCAGGATTGCCATGTCTTTTATTACTACAAAGATTCGGCAGAACGACTTAATTATTTCTGATACCCAGGCGGTGAGTGTTCAGGAGGACCCTGATAAAGGTAAATATTTGAGGATAGAAACACTTGATGATGATGATAATCCGGAATATGAGTATATTTACAAATCTGTCTCTGCCAGTGGTGATATAAAGCTTATGACATCTCAGACAAGCCCTTTTGATCCTGCTGGTTCTGTTATTGCAGACGGCCTGTACGACATTATCTTTGACAAAAAAGATGAGGGCGGAAACACATGCATCATAGTTAAAATATCATACGATTCAACTGATAGAGGTGAGTTGGAAGAAACAGTTGCTCTTAGGGCAAAATGACCGAGTATTCAGAAACATGAGTCGATAAAAGCAGTCGATAAAACTTACAGGGGGCGGAATATGGCTACCAAAAAGGTTATCGGAATTGATATTGGTTCCAAATATATCAAGATTGCTCTAGTTAAAAAAGGCGGAAAAAAGCATGAGGTCGTAAAAACATTGTATGTATCCACACCCAGCGACAGTGTGGTCGATGGTGAGATTCGCAATGTTGATACCGTAACAGCGAGAATAAGAGGTGCGCTTTTCGAACAGAAATTCAAAGCCACTGAATTATATTTTTCCATAAATTCCAACAGCATAGTGACCAGGGAGATTAAGCTGCCAATACTTAAAGATAAGGAAATTGATCCTGCTATAGAATTCGAACTGATGCAGTCATTTCCGGGTATAATACAGTCTCATACAATAAGCAGCAGGATATACAGTGAGCCTGGCATGCCTGTAGAAGGTATAGCCGCTTTTTGCCCGAACAAGGTACTTAATGACTTTACAGAGGTAGCTAAGGGTCTGCTGATACCATTGAAGGGTATCGACATAAATGCAAATGCTTTAACGAAAGTTGTGTATCATTATCTGCCACAGGAACGGAGAAATAATACATATTTAATGGTTGATATAGGCTATAGCATGTCACAGGTGAACCTCATATCAGGTGGCAGGCTCATACTCAGCAGACAGATAGCCAATGGTATTGTCAGGTTTGATAACCTGGTTTCAAACAGAATTGGAATTCCTCTGGACCAGGCAGTAAGAGCCAGACAGAACAATAAATACGATATATACAATTTGGATAAGGAAGATATTGACGGTTTTATAAATGTAGCATTTTCTTCAGTTGCTGATCAAATACGCAGCATAATCGATTATTATAGATATAACAAATCTGATGAAGGCAATATATCCGGAATACTCATTTTTACTGGCCGAGGACTAGAAAATGGCCTGTCCGAGTTCTTTAACAAGACTTTTGATCTTCCGACGGAAGTTATCAAGGTAAGGATAAAGGGTACGGAATATCCAGACTCGGATGCTATGGCAGCAGCAGCCATAGGAGCTACCATGGCTCCACCTGTTGGAAGAAAAGATATAAACCTGCTTCCAAAGCTTAAGGAGATAAGGGAAGCAACCCTCAGACGTGTAAAATTGACAAGAGTAGCTGCACTAATTGTTGCATTAGGAGTTCTGTCATTCGTGGCATACGGTTACCTTGAATATTTACGATACCGTGTGGCAGCTGATGTAATGAGTGCGCAACAGGAGATAATCCAATATTCTTCAATAAACGATACAAAGAATAAGTTGGCGTACTACAACAGTCTATTAGCCAGTGCAGAGGGTGTACTTAATAATTATAATGCAAGTGTTATTTCAGGTACAGGCTTGTTCGACACGATCAATAAAGCAATGCCAGAAACGATATTTGCCGTTACTTATGCTTTGTCGGATGAAGGCAAAATAAATATTTCAGGTGTTTCAAGACAGCGTACTGATATTTCTGATTTTATATACAATTTAAAGCAGTCAGATATGATAGAGAAAGCAGTTTTGGCAAGTATTATCAGCAGATCATCTGACAACAGCGGACCTATTGACTATAACTTTGTGGTTGAAGTAACAATAAAAAAGGCAGGTGCTGTAAATGAAAATTAACTTATCAAATATACAATTCAAACCACAAAAAGGATTGACAACCCGTGAGTTTATATTGATAGCACTGCTTTTGATTGCTATAGAAAGCTACTTTGTAATAACCTATATATTGCAGCCTGCCTACAATAATTACGTTTTAGCTGCAGATGAGCTTGAAAAAATGGAAAATACACTAAATGAATTAAAACAGGATTTTATACGAAAAAGTGAAATGGAAAATGAGATAGTTAAAATAGAGGATAAACTGGCAGATATACAAGAACAGCTTCCACCCTATGTTTCACAGGAAGAAGTTATATTTTTCATTGAGGATATTTCCAACAGGAGCGGTCTTAATGTTCAAGTAATTGGTTTTATGGATACAGAAGGATTGCCTTTCTCTGTTATGACGACTGATGGCATTACAGAAGACAAAGATTTCGCCGGTATGGCACCTTCACCTGTTATTGTGAAACAGGAAGTAAGTATTAACTTTACAGGAACCTACCAGCAGCTTTATGATTTTTTGAAATTTGTGGAATCCAATGTCAGGAAGGTTGCAATGAAGACAATAACTGTTCAAAAAAACACCGAAGGTGCGCTTAATGGTGTGCTAAACCTGTTATTTACAAGCTACTGGGATGAAAACCAGGGTCAAAAGCAATATGAGATGTCTCCGATGCCTACTTTTGGAAAAGCTAGCCTCTTTGACGAATATTCCGGATATTCAGCTACCGCCCGGGAACCTGTTGAAGTGCAGAGGCAAACTTATAAACCTGATTTCTATATTACAATCAATAACTATCTCAATAATTCGGCTAAGATCTTTATGATGAATTACTATAATTCTGGTTCTGAAGCTATTGAGGACAAGAATGAGATTGTGAATGCGCAAATTACCCTCAATGAGACTGACGGCAAATACACGTACAGTTACAAACTTGGTACATATAATATTGTCGAGGACAGTCCCACTGAAATAAAGGATGGCAAGATAAGGATGGAAGTACTTGTACAGCCGAAAGAGTCAGATCAGGACAGAGTAGGTTTGATTTTGGATGTTGCCAACAACACCAGTGTACCGTTTGAAATAACCGTAAAAGGTGATAACACATCTAATCCGAGATTCATAACGGGGAAAACGACGGGAAGTGTTATTGTCAAGTAGGATGCGATGATATAAAGCATCAAAGCAGGTGATACTATGATCACAAACTTTATCGAAAAGATTAGGTCAAAAGCAGTAAAAAGCAATGGCTTCACACTGATTGAAGTCATTGCATCTATTGCTGTCCTTTCAATTCTTTCAGTCGCATTGCTTGAAATGTTCACAGTATCGACAAAGACTAATGTGGAGGCCAGTATTATGGACAAGGCCAAATCTCTGTGTATTGAAGCTACCGAAGAGTACAAGGCCTATCCTGTTGGACCGGATCCATATGACCCGGCATTTGTTGGAAGCCCTTATTTGAGCAGCTTCGATTTCTCTTACGATGTTACATCAGACAAGAGTACGTTTAAGAAATATTTCGACCAGGGATGGAACAGTACCTCTGAAGATCAGGGTGCTTTTATACTGGAGATAATCTCGAAAAAAACTGAAATTGATACTATATCGACAAGCTATTACCCCCCGACTGCTGTACTGGATATAGGTGAAAATCCAACAGTAATCAAAGTTAAAGTACCAAGTACGATAAAGCTGAACTTTAATCCGGCTGATTCTACATGTAGGTTAAAAATCGGAACAGACGAATACAAAATTGACAGCAACAAGATAATCTATACAGATTCAGCTACGGCTAATATGGCTTTTATCCCAATACACCTGGATTGCAGTGAGATAACAAGTAATGGAATTATGACGATTACAATTGAAAACAATATTGGTCAACTGATAATGTCAGGAAAAGACTATGAAGCAGTTGCCGACATATATCTTTGTGATATCGATAACAGAGAATCGAGAGACGCAAAGGTTATGGCATCTGTTGGTGTTTCCACAGAGAACAGGATCATCACCGCACCACAGAAGATGACTAAGTATAACGCTGATATCAGAGTAATTGAAAAAAGCAGCGGGCAAAAAATTGCTGAAACCAGTGTGGAAAGGTATTGGGTGAGTAACTGATTTAGGGTGAAGTGATATGAAAAAAAGATGTAAAATTACAGTTTTATCCGAAAAACTTCACAGTGAGATAGGATCAGCGGCCATTATAACATTGAGCGTAATCCTTGTGCTTACGACTCTCGGTACTGTGTCGCTGATTGCCAGTGCAATGAATGTGAGGATGAGCGGTAAAACTATATCGTGGTCGGAGGAGTATTACACACTTGATGCAAAGGCTGAGGAATACATCCATCTGATAGACGAATTGGTGCTGATTCCGGCTGAAAAAGATGCCAGAACCTATGTGATGAACAGGCTGGACAGAGTAAAACCTGACGATCTTAGCGGCTTTTATGACAGTAGTTTGACACCTGCTGCTGATCCGTATGATATGAAAAATTCAGGCGCACAGGAATATTTCAACAAGTATTACCTTGAATTCTGGACATATACCGATGAATTCGGCACAGTCACAGAATATACTCTTGGTAATTATGAGAAATGTATTATAGATGGTACTTTTTATGGTAAAACGATAGAGGAGATCTCACGCTATCGCTTCGATACCAGTGATAGTACACTCACTGATGATCAAAAGGCAGCAAAGGCATATAAACATGATTTGACGGATTATACCAGAGAACTTTTTGACAGAGTTTACTTCTATATGGTAGCAAAAAGACTTGAATTTTTACATCAGCATGCCACATATTATGGTGATTTCTCAAGTGCAAAGGCTAATATTGTCATCAAAAGATATGGAGACGAGAATTATGGTCAAAGAGAAGAAACTGATTCATACAGATGCACATACAAATTCTGTAATATCGGTGTGCAAACGTGGGAATCTATGAAACCGAATAACGGAGATATAGTACTGTACATAAGGGCCGAGGATGACAATATACCTGACAAAGAGGTACGGGTGGCAATAGAAGTGACTTTGCCCAATTATCAGGTTATAGAAAAAGACATCTACACCCCGGTTTACGGCAACCCCATATGGGCTAATGCACTGACTGTAAGAGGCAACATCGAAATAGGAAAATCAACAGATGCAGTGGTAACGATAAAAGGTGACGTTTATGCATCAGGTTCTTCCGGAATATCGATTTATAACAACACAACTGCCAACATCCATGGCAACGTCTACACAGCAGGCAATGTACAGGCAGTAAGCAACAGAGCGGGAAACGGTGGGAAACTAAGAGTTTATACCTCAGAAACAGGAGGGGATCCTGGCTCATACTCATTCAAGCGAATCATCTACGAAAATGATTTTCTGCATGAAGATCGGTATGGGTTTAGCGAGGAATATACTGCAAGACGTCCTAACGATAACAACATGACTTTTATTTTCAACGACTATTTCGATAAAGGCAATGTATACTGTGAAAGTCTTGAGGTCGCTGAAGGAGTTGTTGATGCAAAACTGATTGTGGACGGAAACCTCTGGACGATGGATGATATCCAGATGGACGGACAACTGTCTGAAATAAAGGTCGGGACGGCAGAAACAAGAGATGACGGCAAAGTCGTTGCAAAGTATTCATATGTCGGGCTGAACGGAGAGTCAGAAGAAACAGACCCCAATAAAAGCAGCTCTGTAATAAACAACTTTCCATTTAAAACCGACAGAATAACTACTAACAGTACTATTACTATAAACAGTAATTTCTACATACCTGGAGTTGCATTCTATAACTTTTTTAACAGCAGCGATCCAGCAAGCCGTCTTGATAAGTTCTATAAATCAGTGGAAAGTGCTACTTCAAGAACTGAAAAACCGTCATCCATATTGGGTGCATATGTAGATTCAGGCGGTACTGATATATATTACAATCAGGATGGTGATGAATTCCGACTGACGGAAGAAAGCGTCGATAATCAGCGGAGAAAGCTGGTCAACTTTATTAACAGTATTGGAGGAGTTTACACAAATATTATAACTAACCTTTCGGAGCCTGGCGGATATGTAGCAGGTATAGCTCTTGTCGAGAAGCAATCAGGGAAAGCGACGATATATGCGAGTAACCCGAGCTCAGAATTGCCAGGTGCTGTTGCATTGGTTAATTCAGGTAATAACAAAGTAGCATTCGATGATCTGATGCAAGATGACAAGCTTTTGAAATTATTCAGATCAAAGACAAAAATGCTTGGAAAATATTCTGATACGGCATATAGTACGACTACCCCGCCGATAAATTTCAGTCAGCTGGTAGAGACCAGTATGTTGTCATCCATGAGTATGTCTGACTTAATTTATAAGAACGGCGGTACATTGGACACACGAATTATAGACAGCGGTATAGTATATTGCACCGGAGATTTGACGATAACCGGAAACGGCGATGAGTTCAGAGGGGCTATTATATGCGATGGCAACGTAACTATAGAAGGTAATGTCAAGATCACATATGATGAAGGAGTAATCCGACAGAAGCTGAAAAACAGCGCAAAGGTCAGGCAGTTTTTCAGGAAAGGTGAAATGGGCGGAAAGCTGTTTGATATCGAGGAATACGCAACAAGCAGCGGCAGACGTATTGAGGTGAAACGGTACAGAATAACTGTATGGAAGGAAACAGTCCGGACACCATAAGCTGTATGGGCATGTTGTACAGGCTTTACAGCCGGATTATGCATCGAATTTACAAGGGTATGTTTAAATTCAGTTATTTTTAACCAGAAAAACGACCATATAATATAGGACTTTACATATTGTGATAAAACAGTAATAATAGTTTACAGGAATAATTATGCAATTGGACAATACAAAGGATTGAACATAAATGATTAATTCGTTGTTTTGTTGGGAGGTTGTCTTATGAAATTAAAGTTCAACAAGGTGATAGCATTACTGACAGTTTTAATAATGACTATAACATTATTTGCTCCGATGAGTGCAGCTGCAGCAGGATCGGATGCAAAGGAGGCGGGCGCCGAAGAAGAAAGCGGCCGTCCTGAGACATTGGACCGCGGAAAGATAAAGATCCTTGAGGTATACCCGAACGAAATCAAGGAAAAAAACGCAGACATTACTAAAAAAGATGTATACAGCAGGCTGGTAAAGGGCAAAACAAACAGTCCTTATTCCGTTACTACTATTTCTATAAACAAACTGATTTCATTAAAGGACGAGATAAACGGAAAATATGACGTTGTTTATTTCAATGGCGGTAATTACACCAGGAATGCTCCGGATGAATACAACTACGGAAGCGATATTACAAAGCTGACAGCAGGTAAACTGGAAAAGTTTATACAGTCGGGTCAGCTCTGTATATTCCATGAAGATGTTTTTAATAATGGAAAGCAGGGAGATATGTACAATACTGTACTCAAAGAGTATTTCAGCAAGTACAGAAACAATCCCCGCTATCCTAATTTCATAACTGTTAATAATAGTACAAAAGGAGCTGTCATAGACAGTCTGCAAACTTTATACAAGAATACCTCGAATGGCATTAATCCGAGACCGATTTTGCAAATGACGGATTATCCGGCGACATATAATGCTAATAATACCGGTTACGTTTCAAACAAGCTGACATTCAGCTTTAAAGTATATGATCCCAACACACCGCTTGATGAGAGTCTTAAAGTTGCTCTGTACATAGACAGGAATAATGACAGCCTTTATGAGGAGTCTGAAATAGTATATCCGCAAGGCGCAGATGGTGATAAGTATACTGTTACCGTATTGAACGGCAGAAGCGGGACTATAACATTTAATATGCCGCAGGGACTTACCGGCGTATATTTCTGGAAGCTTGTGGTTAAGGATTCACAAAACGCCACGGATGAATTTGAAAGTGTTTTCAGACTCAAGGGTCAGGAGATAAAATTAAGAGTTCTGCAGATAAAACCTGATGCCAATAATGGCGGCAATTTAAGCTTGATAAAACAGTTTAATAATAAGTATGACAAAACTAATAATACTTACGGCTATAAACAGGGCGAATATAAAATAGAGGTCACCGAGAAGTTGGTATCGGAAGTCAATAAAGAGGCAGCAGAGGGAAGGTTTAAACTTAACGGCATTTATGACATGGTTATAATAGGATTTAATGATAACTACACAGAAAAAGACACTATGGATCCAAGCACATACAAGGGAGCTTTGGGAGAACTTGCTGTAAAAGAATTAAGAAACTTTGTCAATACAAAACAGAGTGTCATGTTTACTCACGACTCGATTCATTTCAAACATAACAGAGAATTGACAGAGGAGTTTGCAGATGATGTCGGACAGGTATTCGATAATTTCGAGGGCGTTTGGACTTTAGGGCTTGCGGGATCATCACTTCCTGCGGATAAAGTATGGGTAGACCCTGGTGACAGAGCAAAAAAGGCAAAACAGATATATGACCCGGATAATCATTATCAGGTAATTAATACATATCCGGACCTGGCAACTTCAGTGGTTCCTGTAAATTCTTCACCGCTGACGCTCTATCCATTTGTCCTTGAAGGCGGCAAATATGAAAACTACAAGGAAAGACAAGTTGCAAAAACACATTATCAGTGGTACAAGCTCGATTTGGAGGATCCGGAAGTCATTCCGCTGTTCAACCTGTATAAAGATGGAAACAGTAAGTTTAATGATGACGCCATGAACAATTATTACACCTATACCAAGGGAACCATCACGTTTTCAGGTACAGGTCACAGCAATGAGCAATACCCGGATTTTGAAACTAAATTGTTTGTAAATACCGTAATACGAGCTTACTCAATAGCGAACCATGCACCTGAAATAGAAGTATTCGAGCCGCAGGACAATTCAAAGATACCTGTAAATACTCCTGTAACCTTAAGATTCAGGGTATATGACTTTGATTATGGAACTGAAAAAGTGAAATATGAAGTGTTCGTGGATAAATACAACAGAGGAAATGATAATGATTTCGTATCCATATCGAACGGCAGAAAGATAGAAATTGAAAACGGTAAAAGAGAAACGCTGGAAATAGAAGAAAGATACTTGCCGGAATCCGGCAAATTCAGAATCAAAATTTATGCTGAAGATGAGCATATGGCCAGTTCATATCAGGTGCTGACAGTTGAGAGAGTTAATTCTCCCATGATCACACCTAAGATAGAAATACTTGATATGGAAGGAAATTCAGTTGATAAGGTTCTGGTAAATGAAACTGTAAAAGTGAAAATGGATTTTGCAGTAACCGGAAACACAGATACCAGAAAGGAAGTACAGCCGAAGTTCAGTCTTTCGGGTGAATACCTTGGCGAAGGTGAAAATAGCTATATTAGCAATGAAACATTGGGGCGGGTTGTTTTCAGCAGAAACAGGCCGGATCCGGAGAGCTTCACCAAGTGGCAGGAAATCACCATCAACCCGTTATCGGAAGGTGAAACAACTCTGAATCTTAAAGTAAAAGTCAGTGAGAGCACCAGGCTCATTGACCCGAAAGAAACTTCTGATTCGGTTGACATCAGAAAGGGACAGGTTGAGTTCCGTGTAACAGATTTCAGCAATAACCCGATCAAGAACGCCAAGATAAAGGATATGGATACGGGAGCTGTTATTGGTACTACAAATGATGCGGGATATTTCATTGTGCAGGGTGTTGTGGGAGCTAAGAATTATGAGATAGAGGCTCCTTCAGGATACACATATATACCCGGCTCATCCAGCAAAATAATCTACAGGGTTGATGACAGTGAGAACAGAATACCGGAAACTGCGATCAATCTGACATATGACAATTACAGATGGCGGGTTGATTTCAAGGTAAACTTCACTCTTGGAATGACAATAGACTACTATAAGCTGAATTTAAACAAAACCAATATATCCGCTATAGGAAGTGCTGAAGCGAATAATATTGTGAAGAATACTAAGAATACTCCGATTACAATCGTAGCTGTAGTCGATATTCAGCCACTTGCGTCAGGCGAACTTAGGGGAGTTGATTTCGAAATAGTTACGGAGGATAAGTACGGAGTACGTGTCGGATCTGGCGATTTACTGGCTGTCATCAGCAACGGGTCTGGTGAATTGAGCAGTATAGCTGCCCTGAACGGTTATACACAGATGAATGAGAGCAACTCCATCGAAGCAGGCTCATATGCAGGGCAGAAGTATTATCTGGTCATCAACGCAGCCAAAACAGACGGTCAGGTGATAAAAATCTCGAAAGTGAAGCTGACAAGCACGTCACCTAGTGGTTCGCAAATGACCAGAGAAATAACCTTCCCCGGTAGCATCAAAATAGAAGAGACAACAACTCCATTACTGCGTTGACAACAGACCAACAGCGGAGAACTTCGTTCTCCGCTGTTTTTTTACCCGGGACAGGGGGACAGGTACCTTGTCCCACTCTTGAAGAAGTAATGCTTAAATATTGAAAAAGTTAATAGAGTCAATTCAAACAGAACGACCAAGACTGTGCCAGATATGCAGGATTTGCTTTTGCAACGTCAAAAGTTAATAGCTTGCATCGGTTATTTGATAAAAAGGGACCATATTTCAGTGAGAGAGAAATATATCTTTTTGGATCATCAGATTATCAAATAACCACTACTGAATTAACATATAGGGCTAATAAAGAACTGGGCTATAGTTTAAATGATGTGTGTTATCAATATCAAGAGGAGAAAGAAGTCGAAGGAAGACAGTATTTAGCCTTTTGGGCAGCCGGTGTAGCAGCAAATGAATCGGAAAAAATAACTGAAAACGGAATAGTTGTTAGAGAATTAACTAAAACAAGAACTGCTTTATCACATAGAAACATGGATATATGACCCAGTTAATGATACTATGACCGTAACAAATATATTACAAAGGATTAAATAACTGTTAGAAAGGTATAAATGGATATGAAAATATTTATCAATGAAGTTACTAAAAATGCACAAGGTAATAATATTATTAAATTTACAACAGAATATGGAAATGCTTGTGCTTTGTGGAATGGTACTGCACCTCAAATAAATGAAGAGTACACTGTTGAATTTGAGATTCCAAATGTTTTATGTTGGAAAAGGGATATTATTTCTGCACAAGAGGGATATTTAATAACAATAGAAAATAATAAGTTCTGTTTAGTTGGCCTTTTTGAGTCTATTGATGATGATGGATATACGGTAATAAGACTTGGAGAGAGTATTATACCAATAGAAACAGAGGGAGAGCCACTTAAGTTGGGTAGTTTTGTAAAATTAACTACTAACACTTTGGTGTTGTATGAAGTAAATTATTAAAAATATTTCCCAAATAGGTCATGCGGTTTAGGCTGTTGTGACCTTTTTTTATTCTTAAAAATATATTAAGGACAGTAAAAATAATATTAAGCTATACCGCAGATTTTGCGTTTATAAAATATGTTTAACTTACTATACATATTGTCCAGTATTTTAGTATATCTATTATTTTTATTATAATTTATGCATCAGGAAATCGGGATATTAAGCAGGAGTAAGGGTTTTGTGAAATAAGAAGAGTGCATTATTTTAAATCATCCGCTTATTTGATAATATACTGATAGAGATTTTTAATAAAAAACTTAAAAATTTTTATATAATTTTTAAATCCAGTAATATCAATGGAAAATGAGGAGTTCAGGTGCCTTTTCTCCCCGGTATGCATTGTATTTGCGTTTTCTCCTGAAGACTGTGATCAGACTACATTCCATCATTATGCGTCGAACAACTTTTTCAGAAACACGGATGCCTTCACGTGCTAGTAAGGCATGGATCCGGCGATATCCGTACCGCTTGTTGTTTTCTTCAAAAAGCTCTATGATCCGGCAACGTAGCCCCTCATACTTATCCGGTAATTGCATTATTTTACGATGGTAAAAATAACTGCTGCGGGCTAACCCCAGGCAAGCAAGCAATTCTTTTACAGGGTGTTTGTTCTTCAGGGCGTCGACCAGATCTGTTTTCTCTTTATTAGTCAGGTTCTTCGGGTCGACGCCTGGGTCTTTTTTTAGGATTTCCACCGTCCCCTCAAGTATGTCTTTCTCGAGTTCCAACTTTTTTATCTGGCGTTTCAGCTCTTCTATTTTAGCTAAAAGCATATCACTCTCATCAGGAAGGCGCTTATCTGCTTTATCAGCCATTGCTGCGTCTCCACCTCCGGGAAGCAGTTCTTTCCTCCAATTATATAACGTTTCCCGGATAACGCCATATTTTTTTGCAACTTCTATTGCAGTACCAGTTCTAGTACACAGTTCCAACACTGCTTCTTTTTTCTGGTCCCTGGCTAATCGAATACCTCCAGTACGCCTTTTATGTCTACCCGGCACCAGTTCATTACACCATAACCTTAAAGTTTCCCGTGAAGGGTACCCCAAAGCTTTGACTGACCTTGATAAATTGCAACCATGTTTAAGGTAGTGCTCCACTGCGGCTTTCTTCTGTTCCAAAGAATACTTTGGCCGACGTGAATATCTATTAAACAATTCCCCGGTTTCTAAATATGTTTTATACCATCCTGCCAACGTTTTCCGGTCCGGGTAACCGAGTTCACGAATTACATCAGCCGCACACTTGTCGTACTTGATGTAAAGCAAAATTGCCGTTTCACGTTCTTCCTTTGATTACATACGGACCCATTCCTCCCTTTTATGGAGTCCAAGATTTTGATTCGTCCATTTGCACCGTGACACAATGATAAAGTAGAACACAGTCATCGCAAAGAGAATGAGCGTTATTATGCAATACATAAGTTTCATTCATTTGAGATTTCAAGAAGCACTTTACATACACAATTGGAAATATAATAACTTCCCGATACGTCTTCTTGGCTGGATTTCACCCAAGCAGGCTTTACAGAATTTTTCCAGCAAGATGCAACACATGTTTGACAAACCAACATCAACTGCCATATTCCCAAAACTGATACATAAAACCCGCCAAACCTCACCAATTCCAACAGGCAACCGGCCTGGGGCATAACCTTAATGCCGCCGAAAGCGCCATTTACCGGGGATCGCTTATTTGTTTCCTTCTTATTGGCAACCAGTATTCTATTTTATTATCATCGAAGTATACTTCCATTTCCGGACCGTTATCATGTTCATACAAATCATTATCAGGCAGCCATT
>Ga0134092_1001897_pt1 | contig 17099 bp, 25 predicted proteins | sample 3_6taG_FD_94454 | JGI IMG/M metagenome (GOLD analysis project Ga0134092, IMG submission 94454) | Switchgrass degrading microbial communities from high solid loading bioreactors in New Hampshire, USA - 3_6_20_6_A3 metaG | ecosystem: Engineered > Bioreactor > Semi-continuous > Anaerobic >... | reverse complement strand
ATGCAGGAAAAACCAGCGTAATGCAAAGGCTAAAAATAAAAGAACCTGGGCCTAAGTATTGCCACTTCCCGGAAAACGAAGAAAAAGGTTATGACCAAATGTACTTTAAAGGGTTGATTTCAGAAAAACAAGTGATTAGGAAAAGCAAAGGGCAACCTGTTACTGTTTGGGAAAGTATTGCTCCTGATAAAAGAAATGAACCCTTAGATTTACGTGTATATAACTTAGCGGCTTTACATTTATTAAAGCCTAATTTTGATGCCTTAGAAAAAAAGCTAAGAGAAACACCTATGGAAAGCGCAAACATTCCTAAAAAAGTAGTATCCAAAAAGTCAAAAAGAAGAGTAATATCAAAAGGCATTTAATAAAAATAAAAGTTGGTGATTATATTGTCTGCGTGGACTTTAGAAACTGCAAAAAAGCATTTAGAAGCTTGGCTCAAAGCTGAATTAGCCGTATCCACCGGCCAATCATACAAGATCGGTAGCAGGCAACTTACAAGAGCGGATTTAGCTGAGATAAGGAAACAAATAATGTTCTGGCAGAAAGAAGTGGCCAAGTTAGAGGCCAAAGCTAGGGGTAAAGGTCCAAGAAGAGTGATAAGAGTAGTTCCGAGGGATTTATAGGTGGTGAATTAAATGAATTTTATAGATAAAGCAATATCATATTTTTCCCCTGAAGCTGGATTGAAAAGATTGTCTGCAAGAAAAAGACTTGAAATATTAAACACCGGATATAGTTATCATGGAGCCAGTAGAACAAAAAAATCTTTAGCTGGTTGGATAAGCAGAGGTGGGTCAACGAAAGAGGATATTGATGACAACCTGGATATTTTGCGGCAACGTTCTAGGGATTTATATATGGGCACACCAATTGCCACAGGTGCCTTAAAAACTACTCGGACTAATGTAGTGGGTAGCGGCTTAAAACTTAATGCCCAGATTGATTATGAGTTTTTAGGTATGACGGAGGATGAAGCTGATGCCTGGGAAACCAAAGTAGAAAGAGAGTTTGCTCTTTGGGCTGATTCTGTACATTGTGATGCGCAAAGAATGAATAATTTTTATAAGTTACAACAATTAGCTTTTTTAGCCTGGCTTATGAGTGGGGAATGTTTTGTATTATTGCCACTAATAAAAAGGCCCAATATGCCTTACGACTTACGGATATATATTATAGAAGCAGACAGAGTATGTACACCAGCGAATAAATTAAATTCAGACAAAATTATTAACGGTGTTGAAGTGGGTAAATACGGTGAGGTAATAGCCTATTATATTGCTCAAAAACACCCATTAGCGGTAAACATTGGCCAGCAAGAATGGGTAAGAGTACCTGTTTTTGGGAATACAACCGGTAGACCTAATATTCTTCATCTTATGGAAGCGGAAAGGCCAGAACAAAGAAGGGGTGTTCCAATATTAGCTCCGGTTATAGAATCTTTAAAACAGCTTGGACGGTATACTGAGGCTGAATTAATGGCTGCTGTGGTTTCCGGGATGTATACCGTCTTTATAAAAACAGAAACAACGACTACAGAAATGCCTTTTGATAATGTGATACCAGATGAACAGAGAGTAGACGATATAGACGACAATAGTTATGAGCTGGGCAATGGCGCAATTATTGCACTAGGAGAAAATGAAGATATTAAAGAGGCTAATCCGGGCAGGCCAAACAGTGCTTTTGATGGTTTTGTGACTGCAGTTTGCCGTCAGATCGGCGCTGCTCTTGAGATTCCATATGAGCTTTTAGTTAAGCACTTTACCGCCTCCTATTCCGCCAGTCGTGCGGCACTCTTGGAAGCCTGGAAAATGTTTAGAATGAGAAGAACATGGTTAGCCACCGATTTTTGCCAACCAATATATGAAGAATGGCTTTCTGAAGCCGTGGCCAAGGGTAGAATTTATGCCCCTGGTTTTTTTTCTGACCCAATGGTGAAAAAAGCTTATTGTGGCGCTGAATGGAACGGGCCTTCTCAAGGGCAGATTGATCCGTTAAAAGAAGTTGAAGCTGCGGCCAGAAGAGTAGCAGAAGGCTTTAGTACTAGGACTAGGGAAACTCAAGAACTTACTGGTGGAGATTACTTTAAAAACTTAAGTTTAAGAGTAAGGGAGGAGAGATTACGGAGAGAAGGGGGATTAGTTTCTAACTAAATTTTAGAAAACAAGGGGGTGAAAATGAGTGAGGAAGATACATATAAAAGGGGTAATTATCTCTAATGACGTTCAATGGATATATGAGCTATTCGATATCGAATGCACTTCACCTAATATGGTAAATGCGCAATTAGAAGAAGCGAATGGTGAAGACATAGAAGTAATTATCAACTCAGGTGGTGGCGAAGTCTATGCTGGCTCTGAAATATATACTGCTTTAAAAGATTATCCAGGAAAAGTTACAGTAAAAATAGTTGGAATAGCCGCAAGTGCAGCCAGCATAATTGCAATGGCCGGTGATAAAGTGCTAATATCACCTACTGCCCAGATAATGATTCACACTGCTTCTAATGTATCTAAAGGAGATTATAGAGTTCATCAATCTTCATCGGATTTCCTAAGAAATTGGGATAAGTCTATTGCTAATGCTTATATGCTCAAGACTGGGATGACCCAAGAGGAATTACTTGAACTAATGGATAAGGAAACATGGCTTACCGCCCAACAAGCTTTAGAGAAAGGGTTTGTTGATGAAATAATGTTTGAGGATAGCAATCAACCTAAATTAGTAGCAAGTGCAGGTTATTTTGAAATGATTCCTCAGAAGGTTATCGACAAAATAAAAAATGAGATTAAAAAGGGCGCTTTACAAAATATGATCGAAATTAATAAAAAGGGGGAAAGGATTATGGATTTAGAACAATTAAAAAATGAATACCCGGATCTTTATGAACAAGTCAAAAATGAGGGTATAAAAGAGGAAAGAGAAAGGATAAAAGCTATTGAAGAAATTGCCATGCCTGGTAATGAAGACATCATCAATAAGGCAAAATTTGAAACAGGAATTACTGCTGAAGAAGTTGCTGTAGAGATTCTTAAGGCAGAAAAACAAAGGGCTGTGAATTTTTTAAAGAAAAGAGAAGAAGATGCTAAAGATCTGAGTAATATTGAACCTGGTTCTGCACCTCAAGATGATAAGGAAACACAGAATAAAAAGGTCGCTGAAAATATTGCGGCCGCAATTAATAAAAGGAGGGGGATTAAATAATGGTTGAAAAACTTAATAGCACAATAGGGGAATACACCCCGGATAATCTTATTGCTGGGCATGAAGTACCACTATTAGTCAAAGGTATTACTTTGGCTAAAAATCAGGGTGTTGTTGCCAGAGGAACTGTTTTAGGTATCGTTAAGGACAGTGGTTTGGCTAAGCCTGTCGATAGCACTAAAACCGATGGTAGTGAAGTACCTTATTGCATTTTAACTGACACAATTGATACCGATGGCGAGGAAGACGTAAAAGCAACCGCCTATGTGTCAGGATTATTTAACAGCAAGGCTCTTATTTTTGGAGGGGACGATACAGTAGAGCAGCATGAAAATAAACTACGTGAATTAGGAATTTTTCTTAGAGAAAATATTGAATATTAAGAAGGGGGAAAGATAAATGGGTTTTGATATTTATAGCACCAGAACCATGATGCAGGCAATCAATTTAATGATGCCTGTTCATACTTTTTTAAGAGATACTTTTTTCCCGATTGTAGAAACAAAAGTAACTGAATATGTGGATGTGGACTTTAAAAAAGGTAAAAGAAAGATGGCTCCTTTTGTAGCTCCACGTATTGGCGGAATTGTAATGGATAGGCAAGGCTTTAAAACCGAAACTTATAAACCACCTAAGATTGCTCCGGAAAGAATGATTACTGTTGATGATATAGTTAAGAGAGGAATGGGAGAAGGCATTTACAGCTCTAAAACTCCGGAAGAAAGAGCTATGGAGTTATTGGCAGCCGATATAGTAGAACTTGATGACTATATCATTCGTAGGGAAGAATGGATGTGCCGGGAAGTCCTTTTAAATGGTAAGCTGGTGATGTCCGGTGAAGGATTTGAACAAGTTGTTGATTATGGTTTTACAAACAAAGAAACTTTAGCAACGGGAGCTAAATGGACAGCTACTGATACTTCAGATCCGCTGGCCGATTTAAAACGGTGGAGAAAGCTTGTCATCCAGAAAACTGGTAAGGCACCAAATATTTGCGTTATGGCTTCTGATGTGGTTGATGTGTTTACAAACCATCCTAAAGTAAAAGAAAAACTGGACGTTCTAAGACTCAATATTGGGATTCTGGAACCTTCGGTGAAGAATGAAGCTATCACCTATATTGGCCGATTAGCAGAAGTAGGGCTGGAAATCTATAGTTATGATGAGTGGTTCCTCGACGATGATGATACAGAAAAACCAATGATTCCGGAAGGGCATGTGATCTTGGCTCCAAAAGGTGCAAACAAACGAATTTATGGTGCTGTTACTCAAGTAGAAGACGGCCAGTTTGTAACTATTGAGGGAACTAGAATTCCAAAATCTTGGGTTGATGAAAATAATGATATCAGAAAATTACGATTGGCCTCTCGTCCCCTGCCTATTCCGGAAGATGTGGATGGTTGGTATGTAGCAATTGTTAAGTAGGAGGGATAACTGTGGCGGTAATCGCAAATTGGAAAATATCTACTAGGGATAAAGAGGGTAATTTAAAGACATATTTTGCAGGGGACTTGGTAGAAGAACTTAGTAACCAGGAGGAAATGCAGCTTTTAAAGCAAGGTGCGGCAACAAAAATATTAGTAGGGGATAATAAGAAAAACAAAAATCAGAAAAAAGATGGTGAATAATCATGCCTAGTTTGCGTGATTATTTTTTTTCTGATTTAAGTGTTTTTCTGAATTTAGAAGAGTTTGCCGAAATTCACAATATAAATGGTGTAGATGTTCCTGCTATAGTAGATAGCGATACTTATAAAATTCTTAGTAATAACAAATCGGAAAGATTTGATGGAATTTATTCCGGTGAGGTCGCAATCTTTGTTAAAGCTTGCGACCTGCCGCATCGTCCTGTTTTTGGCGAACATTTGAGATTAGATGATAAGCTTTATCTTGTTAAAGAATGTAATGAAAACATGGGAATTTTAGAAATTATTTTAGGGGCAAATGAATCATGATTACAATTGATGCCGAACAAATAAAAAGGGCAGAATTGTTGTTAAAAAATATTCCAGGTGGAATAGATAAGGCTATTGTTAGAGCTATAAACAGGTCGGTAGAAAGTGCACAGACTGCGGCTGTTAAAAAGGTTAAGGATAGATATTATATTAAGGCCGGTGATGTAAGAAAAACAATTAAGATTAAAAAAGCAAATTATAGTGATCGAATAGCTATTATTCGTGCCACTGGTTCGCCGGTTGCTTTATCAAAATTTAGTGTTACTCCTTCTAAGCCGCCTAAAAAAAGAAGAAAAACTCCTGTTAAAGTAAGGGTTTTAAAAGGTGAAAGCCCAAAATCTCTTACTCATGCTTTTGTAACTAGGCTGAGTTCGGGACATATTGGAGTTTTTGAACGTGTCGGAAAAGCAAGGTATCCAATTAAACAGTTTTACGGTCCTTCTGTTCCGCAAATGTTGGGGCATGATTCTGTAGTTAAATATGTGGAAGAACGTGCTAAAGAGCAACTAATAAAGCGATTTGACCATGAAATAGAACGTCTGCTGAGAGGTGCAGGCAAATGACAGCTATTTTTTTGCTTGATGAATTGAAAGACTTTATTGAAAATGTTGTAAAAAACTATCTTTTAGAAACGAATAAAAAAGATCTAAAAAAGTCACCGCAGGTTGTTACCGGATATCTTCCGGCAAAAAAGACAACACCTGATCCGGATTATCCTTTTGTGATTGTTCGTTTGGTCAAAGGTGAAGATACTCAGGAAGGGGCTACCTTGACTGTCAAAATTATTGTAGGAACTTATTCAGAGGATGCCCAAGAAGGTTGGCGTGATGTGGCCAATATTATTCAACGTATTTGGCAGGAATTATTTAAAAAGAGAGTAGTGGCCAAAAAGTTCCGTCTTGAATATCCTATGAATTTTGAAATGCCGGAAGAACAACCTTATCCAGAATGGATAGGTATTATGACAACAACTTGGACGCTTCCCCATCCGATAGAGGAGGTATTTTATGAGTAAGATTAAAAAGACCATAAATAAAATTGCTCCTGTTGATAAGCAGGAGCAATTAATTTATTGTGGGCCAAATATCCCGGGTGGAATCTTACAAAAATATACCGTTTATGTAAACGGTATACCCAGATATTTGAGTGATTTATTAATTAAATGTCCAGCAATTAAGAGTTTAATTGTACCTATAGAACAATTTAGTCAAACAGAACAAGCGATAAAACAAAAAGGTACACCTCAAAATATGTTTTACAATCAAATTCTTGAGTATTTTAAGAAAGGCGGTGTGTAATATATGGCATATAAACATGGAGTTTATGTTTCTGAAGTACCGACTTCAGTTGTTCCGCCGGTACATGTTAGCGCTGGTTTACCTGTAGTATTTGGGACAGCACCAATTAACTTAGCCACCAATCCTGCGCCTGTGAATAAGCCTGTGCTTTGTTATTCTTTTAAAGAAGCCGTTGAACAACTGGGTTATAACAGCGACTGGAAGAACTATACTCTTTGTGAGTTTATGAAGTCGCATTTTGTTTTATATGCAGTGGGACCGGTAGTTTTTGTTAATGTTTTAGATCCGGAAAAACATAAAGCAAGCGTCTCTCAGGAAGAAATTACTCTGGATAACCAAGACAAAGCTATTTTGGCAAAACAGGGAGTTATTTTATCAACAATAAAAGTGGAATCTTCTGATGGTTCAACAACCTATAATTTAGATACTGATTATGCTACGGCCTTTGATGATGATGGCAATGTAGTTGTTACCAGACTTTCAGGTGGAAGTATTACAGAAGGGGCTACTTTAAAAGTTAGTTATGATTATTTAGATCCTAGTTTGGTAACTTCAGAGGATATTATCGGGGGTATTGATAGTGCTACCGGTACCTATAAAGGTCTGGAACTTTTAAACCAAGTTTTCCCATTATATCGGTTAGTGCCCGGAATGGTGTTGGCACCGGGTTGGTCTCAGGATCCAACAGTAGCGGCGGTTATGGTTGCTAAGGCAAGTAACATAAATAGTCATTTTAAGTGCATTGCTTTAACTGATGTACCAACAGATACAGTAAAGGATTATACGGAAGTTCCTGCCTGGAAGAATGATAATAACTATGTATCTACTAATCAGATTGATTGTTGGCCAAAGGTTAAGCTGGGTGAAGAAATTTATCATTTGTCTACACAATTAGCAGGGTTAATTTGTGCTACAGATGCCCAGAATGATGATATTCCTTATGCCAGTCCTTCCAATAAGAATTTACAGGCTGATAGTGCTGTGTTGGCTGACGGTACTGAAGTTAGTCTTGGCCCTGATCAAGCAGCTTACTTAAATGGAGAAGGGGTTATAACTGCCCTAAACTTTGTAGGTGGTTGGAAAGCTTGGGGTAATCGTACCGGTGCTTATCCTGCGGCAACTGACCCTAAAGATGTGTTTTTACCCATTAGAAGAATGTTTAACTGGATTGGCAATACTTTAATCTTAACTTATTGGGCAAAAGTAGATTATCCTATAAAAAGACGTAATATTGAGGCAATAGTAGATAGTGCAAATATTTGGCTAAATGGTTTAGCGGCAAGGGAATTTATCCTTGGTGGGCGTGTAGAGTTTTTAGCAGAAGAAAATCCAGATAATGATTTAATGGATGGAATTGTTCGTTTTCATGTTTATGTAACTCCGCCTTCGCCGGCCAGAGAAATTGACTTTACTCTTGAATATGATGTCAGATACCTTGAAGGATTATTCGGATAGAGGGAGGGATATAGATGAGTAACCAGGTACCGGAAAAGCTTATAAATTTCAGGGTTTATGAAGACGGTAACGATTTGTTGGGCATAGCTGATGTGGAATTGCCCAGTATAGAGGCAATGACGGAAACCGTTAAAGGTGCCGGCATTGCCGGTGAAGTGGATAGCCCTGTATTAGGACACTTCGGAAGCATGACGCTTACTTTAAATTGGCGAACAATCATTAAATCGACTGTACATTTAGCACAGCAAAGAGCTCACAACTTAGATTTAAGAGGAGCTATACAAACCTATAATTCTGGAACAGGCGAGTATAAGGTAACACCTTTAAAAGTCAGTGTGAGGTGTATACCTAAAACTACAGATTTGGGTAAGCTTGATGTTGGTACCACATCTGATGCATCCAACGAATTTGAAGTTACCTATATAAAAGTATTTTTGGACGGAGTCCCTGTAATTGAAATTGATAAATTCAATTATATTTGCGTAATAAATGGTGTAGATTACTTAAAACAGGTAAGACAGGCTTTAGGTTTAAGTTAATAAAAATAGGGCCCTTTGTGGGCCCTATGTTATTCATTACCAAAGAATTTGCTTCCTATCCATAGTCCTGCCAGAAAGGAAAGCAATGAAGGTTGTTTTTGATTAAAATTTATATTTTTAACATCACTTAATCCTAAAAGTGGACCGCATTTAATGATGAAGATATACAATCCGATTAGGAAGCCGATCCAATAACCTACAGTACCAAGTATTAGCTCACCAAAAAAACCAGTAAGCATCCCAAAAATTGATCCAAAAGCTATGACTAAAGTCCAGAGGAACAGTTTTATTAACCATTCAAAAACAACCATTTTAACTCCTCCTTTAACAAAATTATATCATTAAAGAGGTGTGAAGTATGCAAAAAATTGTTTTCAGAAAACCTTTTACTTTTGAGGGTAAAGAATATAAGGAATTAACTTTAGATTTAGATTCATTAACCGGTAAAGACATAATAAATGCCTCAACTGAAGCACGATTGTTAGAGCAAGGAGATTTTTCTCCTGTATTGGAACTTTCAAAGGCATTTCAGGCTGTTATTGCTGCAAAAGCAGCTAAAGTTCCTGTAGAAATGCTTTTAAGTTTGCCGGCAAAGGAGTTTAGCAATATCACATTATTGGTAGAAAATTTTTTGTTCGAATAAGTCCTAGAAAAGGTAAACTAATTGAGCATGTTATGGAGATTGCTTTAAAGATGTCTATTGAAAGTTATACTCCTGTTCCATATTGGCTTTCTAGACCATTAATTGAATTAACTAATTGGATAAAGGTATTACTAAACCTTCAAAAGAAGGTGATTAAATGGCCAGAAAAATGCATGAAATAGCTTTTGAATTAGCAGGCAAAATAAACTCCTCTTTCAAAAACACTTTTATGTCTGCTAATAATAAACTTATTAATCTTAACCGGGAAATATCAAATATTAAGGTTACTATGAAAAGCCTAGAACAGGCCCAGAAGGCTGGTATCATCAGTAACAAATCATATGCTGCATCATATGATGTTTTAATAAAAAAATTAGAAAAAGCTGAAAAAGCTCAACAGAGATTAGCTAGAGCTACTCAACTTCATGAAAGAACAACAGCTTTTAGGCAAAATATGCGTGGAAGAATGGTAGGTGCAATAGAAACAGCAGTGGCGATAGGAGCGCCTGTTCGAGCTGCCATACTTTTTGAATCTGCAATGGCTGATGTTAGAAAAGTAGTTGATTTTGATACCCCGGAACAATTTAAGGAAATGGAAAAAGATGTAATCAATCTTTCTAAGCGCATCCCAATGGCGGCAGATGAATTGGCCCAAATAGTAGCAGCCGGAGGACAAGCCGGTATAGCACGAGAAGATTTGACTAAGTTCGCTGAAGCTGCTGCACAGATGGGAGTGGCCTTTGATATTTCCGCGGATGAAGCCGGTCAAATGATGGCTGAGTGGCGTTCTGCTTTTAAGATGAATCAAGATGAGGTTAATGTGTTAGCGGACCAGATTAACTATCTAGGTAATACAACTGCTGCTTCAGCTCCCAAAATATCAGATGTTGTGCGTAGAATAGGTCCTCTTGGCGAAGTGGGTGGTGCAGCGGCTGCCCAGATTGCGGCTTTAGGTGCTACCATGGTAGGTGCAGGCGTTGCGGAAGAGGTGGCAGCAACCGGTATTAAAAATATGATACTGGCAATGGTTGCAGGCGAATCGGCAACAAAAAGGCAGAAGGAAGCATTTAAACAACTTGGTTTCAATGCCAAAGATATGGCGGTTATGATGCAGGAGGATGCCCAAGGTGCTATTATGGCCGTGTTTCAAGCACTGCAGAAATTGCCTCAAGAAAAGCAGGCATCAGTTTTACAAAATTTATTCGGCAAAGAAAGCATCGGTGCTATCGCTCCATTATTAACCAATTTAGATGCGTTACAAGAGAATTTTGAAAAAGTTGCTGATGCTACTCAATACGCTGGGAGTATGCAGAAAGAATTTGAAGCAAGATCAAATACTACTGAAAATCATTTACAGTTATTGAGAAATAATGCTAATGCTTTAGCAATTACTTTAGGGAATATTTTGTTGCCTGGAATTGTAGAACTGACCGGGATACTTAGAAAAAGTGCAGATAGGGTACAAGCTTTCGCTGAAAAACATCCTGCTTTGGCCAAAGTATTAGTTATTGGGACGGCATCTGTTTTAGGCATGAGCGTCGCTTTAACTGGTTTAATGTATATTGCTGGAATAATAGCTACACCTTTTACGGGTTTATATTCTTTAATAGTTAGGTTAACAACAGCGCAAAATGCAAATACAATAGCTACTCAAAGGTTAACATTAGCGCAAAGGGCTAGTATACTCACTACTAATGCTTTATCAAAGGCACACAGAGTGTTAAATATTGTTATGCGTGCAAATCATATTGGGCTTATAATAACTGGGATAACTGCACTAATTGGAGTGGGTTATTTATTAATTAAACACTGGGATAAAGTGAAAGAGTGGCTAGTAGCATTTTTTGATGATCCTAGAAAAGCATTAAGTGATTTAGCAGTAGCAATAAAAGAAAGGCTTTCGGGTCCTCTAAAGTGGTTAGAAGGGAAAATTACTTGGTTAAAAGATAAAGGTGGTAAGCTTCTTTCTATTTTTACTGGCAAAAATTCAAATGCCAAGGTATCTACAGTTAGTTTGCCTGGGCATGCCAAAGGTGGTATTTTTACTAAACCTCATATTGCTTGGTTTGCAGAAAATGGACCAGAAGTTGCTATCCCTCTAGATGGTTCATCTAGAGCTTTATCATTGTGGGCTCAAGCCGGAGAGTTGCTAGGCGTTGGTTCCTATGGAGGCAATATTGTATACTCACCTACGTATAATATCTATGCTGATAAAGAGGTTGCTAATCAAGTGAAGCAAGTAGCTAAATCAGATAGAGATGATTTTGCAAAACGATTTGGAGCATTTTTACGCCAGGAAAGGCGGTTAGCTTATGACTGAGTATGTTACTATTCAGGGAGATACATGGGACCTAATATCTTTTAAAGTGTTTGGCAATGAAAGATATATGCTAAATTTAATTGAGGCAAACCCTCAATATCGTAATATTGTAGTGTTCCCTGCTAATATTAAACTTATAATTCCGGAAATACAAATACCTATATCGAATAGACTTCCGCCTTGGAAGCGTGGTGGTTAGTTTGTCTTTTGGGCGAAAAGTACAACTTTCTCTTTTATATAATAACCAGGATATTTCCGCTTATTTAGCACCTTATTTAATCAGTTTTTCATATACCGACAATTCAAGTGCTAAAGCTGATGATTTGCAAATTACTTTAGAAGATAGAAAAGATTTGTGGAAAAGTGGTTGGTTACCGGAAAAAGGCGCAACTTTGATGGGCACAATTATTGTTTCAGATTGGCATGGAAAAGGCAAACAGGCTCTTCCTTTAGGAACTTTTGAAATAGATGAAATTGAATGTTCAGGGCCACCGGAAGTAGTAACTATAAAAGCTGTATCTATTCCGGTAGCTTCTTCATTAAGAGGTGAGGCTAAAAATCGAGCTTGGGAACAAACAAAATTATCTGTTATAGCTAAAGATATTGCTGGTGCAGCCGGGGTAACTTTACTTTATGAAACTGATGATGACCCCAGTTATGACCGTATTGAGCAAACCGAAGAATCTGATTTAGCATTTTTGCTTAAACTCTGTGAAGATGCAGGGTTATCCTTAAAAGTTACCGGAACGGAGATTGTAATCTTTGATGATAGTAAGTATGAACAAATGGAACCGGTAATGACAATAGTAAAGGGTTCATCGGCAATTCTTTCATATGCAATTTCATCTTCCACTAGAGATGTTTATTCGGCAGCTAGAGTAATTTATCAGGATATTTCTTATACTTTTGAGGCTCCGAATAAACCCGAAGGTAATACTTTGGTTATTAATGAGCGGGTTAGTAGTATTGCTGAAGCGGAAAGATTGGCAAAGAAACGTTTAAGACAAAAAAATAAAGAAGAAGTTAAAGTAAGTTTAACTTTACTAGGCAATATTGCTTTAGTAGCAGGCGTAACTGTTAACTTAAAAGGTTGGGGCGCATTTGATGGTAAATATTTTATTGAACAAGCGACTCATGAAGGAGGAAACGGCTATAGAACTAGTTTGGAATTATATAGAGTGCTGGAGGGGTATTAATGGATAATATAACAAAGAATTTAATCAGAGTTGGTCGGGTTTCTGCGGTAAATCCGGCAAATGCAACAGTAAGGGTAGATTTTCAAGCTCAAGGTGTTGTTTCATATGATCTTCCGGTACTCCAAAGACAGGCATTAAGGAATAAAGACTACTGTTTACCAGATGTAGGTGAATATGTAGTCTGTATTTTTTTGCCCACAGGGAATGCTGAGGGATTTGTTCTTGGGTCTATTTATAAGGGTGATATTGATCCTCCTGTTAATAATCAGGACAAAAGGGCTTTTATTTTTTCAGATGGGACAAAAATTGAGTATGATAGAAGTTCGCATACTTTGGTGATTAATGCTGTTGGGCCAATTAATATTGTGGCTAGTGGAGATGTTAATGTGACTGGTGATGTAATAGCGGACGGAATTAGTTTAAAAAATCATGTTCACTTAGAAACCGGTGGTATGACTGAAAAGCCACAATAGGGAGTGGTAGTTTATGATCGGTAGCTTTGGTCCGGTGGTGTTCGAAACATCAACCAAAAGAATTAGGACTTTTGATGATTTTAAGCGTTCTGGAAGTGCACGTTGGGCTACTCATGAATTAATGGGGCGTAAACCATTAAGGGAATTTTTAGGCCCCGGGTTAGAGCAAATAAGTTTTACAATTCGTCTAGATGTGTCTTTAGGTGTTAATCCTGCTCATGAATTGACAGTATTGCGCTTAATGAGAGACCAGGGTATGGCGTTTCCGTTAATTTTAGAGGGACGGCCTTTAATAGTTGGGAGTAGCTGGGTCATTGAAAGCATGAACGAAACCTGGCTTAGGGTAGATAACCGTGGTCGTTTGCTTGCGGTAGAGGTGGAACTTACTTTAAGTGAGTATCCACAGGAGGTGGTTTAATGGAGTATGAAGTATTAGGGATGCCAGGAAAAATTGATTTTGCTCCAAAGAGTAAAGCACTTGAAATATTGCAAAACATAAGAACCATTATTACTACTCCAAAGTATTCAGTACCTTTAAACAGAGATTTTGGCCTTAATATGATTTGGTTGGATGAGCCATTACCAGCTGTGCAGGCAAAATTAACGGCAGAAATTATACAAGAAGTGAGTAAATGGGAACCAAGAGCGCAAGTTACCCAGGTAGACTTTTACCAAGACCCACTAGAAGGAGTTTTGCGTCCGAAGGTGAGGGTGAGAATAGATGACTGATTTAATAAAGTTTGTAGATGATGATGTTCAAAAAATAGAATCCAATATAGTTACAACTTATGAAGCTTTAGCCGGCTACACTCTTTATCCTGGGGATCCTAGGAGGCTATTTTTACAAGCTTTGGCTCAAATAATAGCTCATCAAAGGAGTTTGATTAATTACACTGGTAGGCAAAATCTTTTAAGGTATGCAGAAGAAGATTACCTTAAAGTGATAGGAGAAGACCAGGGCGTACCTCAATTCGGACCAAGCCCTGCCAAAACAACTCTAAGGTTTACGATATCAAGAGTTCAGCAAAGTGTCGTAACAGTTCCTAAAGGTACCAGGGCAACAGCTGACGGAAAAATCTTTTTTGCAACAACAGAAACAGGGGAAATACCTATAGGAGAGTTAAGTGTTGATGTGCCAGCAGAATGTACTGTAAGTGGTGAGATAGGTAATGGTTTTCTTCCAGGACAAATAAACAGGATTGTGGACCCATTCCCTTTATTTCAGTCTGTTATGAATGTTACAGAATCACAAGGTGGAGCGGATTTAGAGGATACAGAAATATATCGGGAAAGAATAAGACAAAGCAATGAAGGCTACTCTACTGCTGGTCCATATGAAGCCTATAAATATTGGGCAAAAATGGCCTCACCAGCCATTATTGATGTTGAGCCTATGAGTCCTGTCCCTGGAGTTGTTCAGCTTTGGATATTAATGAAGAATGGGGAATCTCCAACCCAAGATATTTTAGATGCGGTTTTAGAAGTATGTAGCGACAGAACAAAGAGGCCCTTAACGGATAATGTAATCGTGTCAGCAAGGGAAGAAGTGAATTATGATATTGAAGTTTTATACTGGATAGACGAAAATGATGCTGCTAGGGCATTAGAAATTCAAAATGCAGTTCACCAGGCTGTAGCAGATTATGAGCTTTGGCAAAAGTCAAAGTTAGGAAGAGACATAGACCCTTCGGAATTGAATTACAGGATTAAGCAAGTCGGTGCCAAAAGAGTGCAAATAAATTTGCCGGCTTATACCAAAATTGAATCTCATCAGGTTGCAATTGCGATAAATAAGAATGTTAGTTATCAAGGGTTAGAAGGTGAATAGGATGAAGGATGTTACTCAGATTAAATTTGTTGACCTTTTACCGGAAAGTATTAAACAAGATGAACAGGTAATAGCTGCTGCCAAAGCTCTTGATAACGAATTACAAACAATCATAGAGGCAACTAGAAAACTTGCATTTTTAGAAACATTAGATGAGCAACCTGAGGAGATAGTGGATGAACTAGCTTGGCAAAGACATGTAGATTTTTATAAGCCAGATTTACCTTTAGAACAAAAAAAGGCATTAGTTAAAAATTCAAAAATAATGCACATGCGAAAAGGGACTCCTGCGGCAGTAGAAGATTTAATTGCCGCTGTTTTTGGTGAGGGCAAGGTTGTAGAGTGGTTCGAGTATGGAGGAGAACCTTATCATTTTAAAGTTGTTACAAATGATTATGCACTAGCGAATGAAAGATCTGAGGAATTTATTAAAGCTTTAAATACGGTTAAAAATGCCCGCTCATGGTTAGAAAAGATTGAGGTAACGCAAGTAGAAGAAATGAATGCTTACTTTGCCGGCATTTTATATTTAGGTGACAAACTGATTATAGAGCAGGTGGTGTGATGTATGGGAGCTTTTGGAGGGTTGATACTAACCAATAAAGGTAGGAATTTACAAGCAAAAGCACAAACCGGAATCCAATTGAATTTTACAAGAATAGGAATAGGTGATGGTTATTTAGGTACATCATCTATTGTAGACCTTAATGCTTTAAAACATGAAATAAAATCCTTAGATATTACTAAAATAAAAACACTATCTGATGGTAAAGCCCTTTTAGGAACTATCCTTTCTAACCAGGATATAATTGAAGGGTTTTATTTTAGGGAAATCGGTGTATTTGCTCAGGATCCAGACTTGGGGGAAATTTTATACTGTTATGGCAATTCCGGTGATAATGCAGAATATATTCCAGCTGGCGGAGGCCCTGATGTTGTAGAAAAGAGCATTGATATTATAACCATTGTCGGCAATGCTCCTAATGTTACTGCAAAAATAGATGAATCTTTAATTTTTATAACACCTGAAGAAGCACAGGAGATGGCAGATCAAGCTGAGTCAAGAGCGAAAGAATATGCAGATCAACAATTAGCAAGTTTTGAAGTACCAGTTAAATCTGTGAATAATAAAACTGGTGATGTAATCCTAAGTGCAGCAGATGTAGGAGCCGAAACACCTACTGGTGCTCAACAAAAAGCAGAAGCAGCAGCTGGAGCAGCATTAGCGGCTGCAAAACAATACACAGACCAAGAGATAGCTGAAGTAAGCCAAGAACTTGATGCACATAAGGCAGATATTGTGCAGACAGATGAAGTAAATTCAAGTGAGAAATATCCAAGTTCAGCAGTTACGTATGTTCATGGACAAAGAATTAGTAAAATAGAAAACGATTTAAAGGGATTTAGTGTAGTGCTAAAAAACTATATTCTTGCAAAAAGCACAACCTATGAATTATCTGAGTATTCAAGTTCTGCCATATTTTTAATAATAACTCATCAGGATGGAGTACATTCTTCATTAAGGTCTGCCCATTTAGTATTTTGTGCCATACCGGGATATAACGGTTCAGTAGTTACTTTAGCTCCGAGTTCTTATATTGAAGTTAAATATGAAAATGATAAGATTTTAATTACAAACACTTATTCAACAGCTAGTTGTTATCTTAATATTATTAAATTATTTTAGTTTAAATGGAGGTATTGACAAATGGAAAAAATTAAATTAAATAATGAACAAATTTTTGATTTAATACCAATGGGTATTATGTCGAACATTTACGATAAAACAAGAAGTTTTAGTTTTGTATCAAATTTAGGATACGGTGATATAGAAACTGCATTTGGAAATCTAAACAACATCAGTGTAGTTAAGTATTATTCTGCATCAAGTGAGTTATTAAAAACATACACTGATTGCAAATCATTAAAAGCTGTTAAAAAAGAATTTAACAAAGAATACGAAGATGGTAAGTTTGCAGATGTTTACACAGTTACTTTAGAAATTGAATAGCGTTAGACTAAAACGTGCTCAGTTTATAAAAGTTTATTGTATATTCGGATATAAATGCGCAGTAAATTTGCCCGCAGTTGTTACCTCAGTAGTTACGGGTAACAACTTTGCCAACAAAAATAAGACTTGTTGTTACTCTATGTTTTTACCCTTATGATGTTACTCTTATGTTTTT
>Ga0134092_1001893_pt1 | contig 17117 bp, 17 predicted proteins | sample 3_6taG_FD_94454 | JGI IMG/M metagenome (GOLD analysis project Ga0134092, IMG submission 94454) | Switchgrass degrading microbial communities from high solid loading bioreactors in New Hampshire, USA - 3_6_20_6_A3 metaG | ecosystem: Engineered > Bioreactor > Semi-continuous > Anaerobic >... | reverse complement strand
TCAGCTTCGAAGGAATGACTTTATTTACTTTGGAACGAATTTATTCGATAGCTACAATTAAGCATACTCCTTCACCAATAGAGCGCGCACATAACCTCTATCTTTAGTTGTTGAATCTATGTAGAAGCCTCTTCCATAATAGAATCGTATTAAATCCTTGTATTTGGCGGCAGTATGTAAAGTAACTTTTTTTATGCCCTTTGACAACATCAGTTTATCAACTAAGTTCATAAGAGCTTTGCCGATGCCGATGTTGTGATAGGCAAGTCTTACTCCAAACCTGCTTATATAAGCAGAATTGTCAGGAAGTATTTGAACTCTTATAGAACCTACCGGTACATTGTCGATAAAGGCAACAAATACTTCCTTGTTCTCTATATCATACTTTATATCTTCCAGTGTCTCTTCCAAAGCCTCCATTGAATTATTAAGGCCGGTATCTTCAATGTATTTTTGAAATGCTTCCCGTGTAATAGTCTGTATGGCATAGGCATCTTCCACGGTTGCTTTCCTTATTATAAATGAATAATCCATTCTAAAATCACTATTCCTTTACTTCCCCATTAATATAGTCATAATTGCCTTTTGGACATGAAGTCTGTTTTCTGCTTCGTCAAATACCACCGACTGCGGACCGTCAATAATTTCCTCAGTGACTTCATAACCTCTGTATGCAGGTAAACAATGGAGGAAAATAGCGTCTTCCTTTGCTTTAGAGAAGAGATTTCCGTCAACTCTGTAAGGTTCAAAAATTTTAATTCTTACTTGCTTTTCCGATTCCTGGCCCATGCTTACCCAAGTGTCTGTATACACCACATCTGCATCCTTAATTGCTTCAACAGGATCTTCTGTTATAATAACCTTGGAACCTGAGATTTTGGCAGCTTCTTTGGCTTCTTCCACAATCTTTTCATTGCACATATAATCCTTTGGAGAAGCAACAGCTATATCCATACCCACTTTAGAGCAGCCGTGGAGCAGTGAATGGGCTATATTGTTTCCATCACCGAGATAGGCAAGTTTTAGGCCTTTTAGTGTTCCCTTGTGTTCATAAACGGTAAAGAGGTCAGCTAAAATCTGGCATGGATGCATTAAATCGGTAAGACCGTTTATTACCGGTATATTCCCGTATCTTGCTAGGTCTTCAACATCGCTGTGGTCAAAGGTTCTTATCATGATTCCGTCTAAATATCTTGATAAAACTTGGGCGGTATCGTATATGGTCTCACCGCGACCGAGCTGTATATCGTTGGAACTTAAAAATAAAGCATAACCACCCAACTGGTACATACCTACTTCAAAGGAGACTCTTGTTCTGGTAGAAGATTTGGTAAAAATCATGCCCAAGGTCTTACCTTTTAAGTGGTGATGGACAACTCCTTCTTTTTGCTGCCTTTTCAGTTTTTCAGAAAGGTTTAGTATTTGTTGAATTTCTTCCAGTGTCAGGTCATTAAGACTTATTAAATGCTCCATAAATAAATCCTCCATGTAAGATTATTTTAGACTTATACCTTTTATTACATATTAGTCAATATATCATCCAAAGTACTGATAAGGCCGTCTATATCTTCTTTGGTAACTATCAATGGCGGTAAGATTCTAATAACATTTTTTCCAACACTACCTACAAGGTATCCTTTCTCAAAACACTTATTTTTTATCTCTACAGCGTTTTCTCCTGCTAATTGTATACCAACCATAAGACCTTTGCCTCTTATTTCCTGGATGGAGTTGTGTTTGCTTGAAAGCTCGGTAAGTTTTTCTACCAAGTAATTACCCATCTTTTCGCTGTTCTCTACAAGATTTTCCGATAGAATTATTTCCATTGCGGCCAGAGCTGCTGCACAGGCAAGGGGATTGCCTCCAAAAGTAGAACCATGGTCTCCCGGTTCGAAAGCACTTGCTACATGTTCTTTAGCTAGAAGTGCACCTATTGGGAATCCGCCTCCTAATGCCTTTGCGAGGGTAAATATATCGGGTTCCACATCAAAATGTTCGTAAGCAAAGAGCTTTCCTGTTCTACCCAGACCACACTGAACTTCATCAAAGATCAAGAGTATACCTTTTTCATCGCAAAGCTTGCGAACTCCTTGTAAATACTCTTTTGTGGTAAGGTTAACTCCGCTTTCACCTTGTATAGGTTCAATCATTACTGCACAGGTATTGCCGTTTATAGCTTTTTCAAGAGCATCCAGATCGTTTATGGGAACTTTCAAAAACCTTGGTGTCAATGGTGAATAAGGCTTTTGATATTTATCCTGCCCGGTAGCGGCTATTGTAGCAAGTGTTCTACCGTGAAAGGATTTTTCGAGAGTTATTATTTCAAATCTCTCCGGCATTCCTTTTTTCTTAAAGTAGATGCGTGCAAGCTTTATAGCTCCTTCGTTAGCTTCAGCCCCACTATTGGCAAAGAAAACTTTATCGGCACAAGAATGTTCTACCAATAATTTTGCCAGTTTTGCCTGAGGCTCTATATAATATAGATTTGAGCAATGTATAAACTTTTCGGCTTGGGTTTTTATTGCGTCTACAAGTTTTGGATGAGAATGACCGACAGCACTTACCGCTATTCCTGCAAGAAAATCGTAGTATTTTTTTCCTTCTATATCCCAAAGGTTTATTCCTTTACCATATTCAAAACATACAGGGGTTCTATCGCCAAATGTATTCATAAAGTATTTTTTGTCCAAATCTATAATTTCATTTAGCTTCATAATTGATTACCTCCATTTAAGTTTATTAATAATTATACAGAAAAATGTATAAAAATGCAATACTTCCAGTGGTAAATTTTTGCGGCACAAAATTTATCAGGCTATTTCAAAAATACCTTAATAGTTATCTTTGAAATAACCTGATAAAATAAAAGGATAAAACTATGATAACATAAAAATAAAAAACGTTCCTAAATACTAGTATACTAGATTTTAGCGAATTTATATTAGGCAAGGTGTTTTTTTATAGATTTGAAAAAGATATCTCTTAAATTGGATTTTTCTTTCTCAAGATAAGAGAAAAAAGAGTAAAGAGAGTTGTTGGTTTCTTCCTTCATATCGGTATACTTTATACCATAGTCAATATATGAATCGTTGTTGACTTTTCTAATAATAGTTCCTTTAGCGGTAATTATATTTTTCTCAGGGAGAAATATAGTAAGGTTAAGTTGCTCATTGGATATTGAAAAGTCACTTTTAGAATAGAAAGCCATGCCGATTAGACTAATATCGTGTATGATTGCAAAGTGTTTATCTTTTGAATTGGCGGATTCTATATTGGCAGCTATATAAACATCATATCGTGGAAATACTCTTGAATTTTTCAAATCTTTAACGTTTTGAACATTAATGGTAACATAGCTTGGGAACTGCGGTTGGATTTTGGCAATAGTGCCGGTGAAAAGATACTCTACATCTTCATTGGAGAGTTTTATAGTCATCGTTTGGCCGGGCATTATTATATTTTCGAGATATCCTGTTATTAAAGCTATTGAAACCGAATTACCCTCAACCTTATATACAATATTTTGATGCCAGATATTGCCTGGATAAAGTTTTGTATAAACCACAACACCTTCCTTTAATATTGAAGCCAGCAAATTTTTTCCCAATATACTCACCCCTTATATTTATCTGGTGCCCATGAACAGAATAAAAGGTCAAAGACAAACTTTATCTGTCATGAATTTTAAATCGAATTTTATTATTCCAGAGTAAGGAGCATATTTCTTAATTATTTCCTAATCGAAATTAAATTAACTGTGAAAGAGTTGAAAGACGTTTATTTGGAAGATATATAGCGACTTAGATTATTGCCATATTTACAGCTTTGTTTGAAATTTCATACGTTTTTCTTCAAAAAAGTTTGTTTTTACACAAACTTTTTTGAAGATTTTATTCATGGAGCAAGACTTAATAATATATTCTAAATAACTGTCAAAAATCCTTCAAAAAATTACTTAAAATTTATATTTTTTCATTGCTGTAATATGGGACCTTTTCTTTCATAATCATAGTACCGATTCCTTTGTTAGTGAAAATTTCAAGCAAGAGGCAGTGAGGGATACGGCCATCAATGATATGTGTTCTGCCAACGCCTTTATTAAGAGCATCTATACAACCTAATACCTTAGGAATCATTCCTCCGTCTATAACTTTTTTATTAATGAGATCATGGGCTTCATCGACAGTCAATGCAGGTATTATATCGTTACTGTCCTTATTCATCTTAACTCCTTCAATATCGGTAAGAAGGATTAATTTTTCTGCTTTAAGTGCAGCGGCAATTTCACCGGCAACGGTGTCTGCGTTTATATTGTAGCTTTGGCCGTCTTTGCCGACTCCTATCGGTGCGACAACCGGGATGTATTCATCTTTTGCAATTAACTCTATAAGTTTAGAATTTATTTTTGTTATCTTACCGACATAACCTAAATCAATGTCTTTTCCGTCTACATTAGCTTTGTATTGTTCGCATTCAATCAAATTGCCGTCAATACCGCACAAACCTATGGCCTTACCGCCCATTTTGTTGAGAAGTGATACAATTTCTTTGTTGGTTTTTCCCACAAGAACCATCTGGGCGATTTCCATAGTAGAACTGTCAGTGACTCTTAAACCATTGATAAATTGACTCTTAATATCGAATTTATCCAGTGCCTTGTTTATTTCCGGCCCTCCGCCGTGAACCACCACAGGATTCATGCCTATGTATTTGAGAAGAGTAATGTCTTCCATTACAGAGCTTTTTAATTCATCATTAATCATGGCATTGCCGCCATATTTTATTACAACGGTTTTGCCCCAAAGTTTTTGTATATAGGGCAAAGCTTCAACTAAAATTTCTGCTTTTTTTATTATTGATTCCATACAAGATTCCATTTAAATTCCTCCAATAATAATACTAATTTTAAGTTTATTTTATAGTTGACATTATGCTGAAAGAAGTTATTGCAGGATTAGTGATATATGCTATAAGTAAAAACTTCTTGCTTCTATAATTAAAGATATAATCCGGGAGTTACAAGACCGGTATGTTCAGGCAATCCACACATGATGTTCAGAACCTGAACGGCTTGCCCGGCTGCACCTTTACCCAGATTATCAATTGCTGATAATATAATAACACGGTTTAAGCGTTTGTCTACAACAAGTCCTATATCTATATAGTTTGATCCGGCTACGTGTTTTGTTTCGGGTAAATTGCCTTCATCCAATATCCTTACAAAGTAATCGTTTTTGTAATACTCTCTGTAAAGCTCGATTAATTCTTGAGTAGATTTTTCGCATGTAAGGTTTGCATAAATAGTACTTAGCATACCCCTTTTCATAGGTGCCAAATGGGGAGTAAAGGACACAAGGATTTCTTCCCCGGCAAGCAGTGAAAGCTCCTGCTCGATTTCGGAAGTATGTCTGTGGGTGGATACTTTATATGCTTTATAGTTTTCGGTACATTCACAGAAAGAATAGGGAAGATCCGAACTCCTACCTGCGCCGGATACACCCGATGCCGCATCTATAATTATATTGTTTTTATCTATCAGCTTGTTGGAAAGTAAAGGAGCGATTCCTAAAATTGAGCAGGTTGGATAACAACCGGGATTACCTACTATTTGTGCGGTTTTTATAGCTTCACGGTGAAGTTCGGGAAGTCCGTAAACCGATATATCCAGTAATTCCGGCATGCCATGTTTTGTATTATACCATTTTTCGTATACATCAACACATTTATAGCGGAAATCACCGCTGTGATCCACTATTCTTTTATTCTTTTCAATAAGCTTCGGTATAACTTCCTTTGATACACCGTGGGGAAGAGCAGTTACGAAGATATCAGCTTTTTCTGAAATTTTGTCTATATCAAGCTCTTCGCACTCCATATCAAATACATTTCTTAAATTGGGATAAACGTCGGAGATTTTTTTGCCGACAAAATTTTGAGATACTACAGTGCTTATATTTATTTCGGGATGATTTTGGAGCAGTCGAACTATTTCTATTCCAACATAGCCCGTTGCACCGATTATTCCTACATTTATCATAATATTTTCCTCCTTATAATAAAAATAGGCTCATTTATATAGGTAACCTATTTAAATATTGTCTTTTTAAATAAATTTATATTTTTAACTATAACACTATTAATTTCAATGAAATAATAAATTTTTATATGCAGCACTAAAACACTATAAAGTGGCTGTTTTTTGTAATAAAACACTAACTACAGTTTATAATACAATTTATAATTATACAAAACCATGTATAAAAATTCAACATATTTATAAATACATGCATAAAATTTTGATTTATATGTTTTGGAAGGTTATTGTCTATGGTTATAAATATCGGTAAATTAATGGGATTGAATTTTTATAAACATAATAGGTAAATGAAATAGGAAGATGCAGTAATAATATTATATTATAAATAATAAAAATACATTGTCTGGGCATTATTTTGTATATATAGTTTATGCAAAGTTACTAATACATAAAAAAGATTTTTGTTGAAAAGTATACTAGCTGGTTGCATGTTTAAATGTTATATTTATTATGTACATATAGTTCGTAATAATTGGGAGGGGAAAAAATGGCAAGTGTAAAACTTAAGAACATATACAAAAGATATCCTGGTGGAGTAACTGCTGTTAATGACTTTAACTTAGACATCGAAGATAAGGAATTTATCATATTGGTAGGTCCTTCAGGATGCGGTAAGACTACAACTCTTAGAATGATTGCCGGATTGGAAGAGATTTCAGAAGGTGAATTGTATATTGGAGATAAACTTGTTAATGACGTTGCTCCTAAGGATAGAGATATAGCGATGGTTTTCCAGAACTACGCGTTGTATCCTCATATGACTGTATTTGATAATATGGCTTTTGGTTTGAAACTCAGGAAGTTGCCAAAAGATGAAATAAAGAGAAGAGTTCTTGAAGCAGCAAAAATTCTTGACATAGAACATTTACTTGAAAGAAAACCGAAGGCATTGTCCGGAGGTCAGAGACAGAGGGTTGCGTTAGGTCGTGCTATTGTTCGTGAACCTAAAGTATTCTTGATGGATGAGCCTTTGTCAAACCTTGATGCTAAGCTGAGAGTTCAGATGAGAACTGAGATCAGTAAATTGCACCAAAAACTTCAAACAACAATTATATACGTTACCCACGACCAGACAGAAGCTATGACAATGGGTACAAGAATTGTTGTTATGAAAGACGGTTACATCCAACAGGTTGATACTCCACAGAGCCTGTATGAAAGACCAAACAACATGTTTGTTGCAGGATTTATAGGAAGCCCGCAGATGAACTTCATAAATGCAAGGGTTGAAAAGCGTGGAGAAGAAATACATTTAGTATTCGGTAAGGAAGATATCAAACTTCCTGAAGGTAAAGCTAAGAAATTAGAAGGTACTGAATATATAGGTAAAGAAGTTGTTATGGGTATCAGACCTGAAAACGTACATGATGAAGCTATGTATCTTGAAACATTATCTGACAGTATAGTTGAAGCAGAAGTTGAAGTTGTTGAAATGCTCGGTTCAGAAACCTTGTTATATCTTGTAGTTGACGAAGTTGACTTTGTTGCAAGGGTTAACCCAAGAACTAAGGCTAAACCTGGCGACAGAATTAAAGTTGCTTTTGATGCTAATAAGATTCATCTGTTTGACAAAGAAACAGAGAAAACTATAATGAATTAATAAGCAATTAAAAGCATACAAAAAGGGAAAGATTAATTTAATCTTTCCCTTTTTTATTTTTTGTGTATAATATATATTATGGCACAATCACATAATTATTATAATTAGTCCCTTGTTACATACAGAGAATAGCATGCTGAAGAATGTTATGCATTGTATTTAAACATAGTAGAAAATAATCGAATTTTAAAGTGCTGTTTTGTGTTGTGGGGATGACAGGGGGGACAAAATTGTCGGTCAAGCTTTATCAAAGTTTAGTTAATCAGGTAAAGGGTATAATCGAGGATGAGTTCGGTATTATGGATGATACCGGGCTTATTTGGGCGTGTTCAAATGAAAAGGCTAATGGTCAGAATAATCCTTTGGCAGCTGAAGTGATGAAAGCTAAAGATCCCTTTGTTGTCATTGACGGACAATCCTTTCTTAAAGTTTATATAAAAAATAAGCTTGAGTTTATTGCTTTTATAAAATCACAAGATAAAGAAAACTATAAATACTTGTCTTTGATTTCAATAAACGCAATTAATATGAAGAATTATTATGAAGAAAAATATGATAAATTAAATTTCTTAAAAGGAATAATTATGGACAATATTCTACCCGGTGATATTACGCTAAGGGCTAAAGAGCTCCATTTGGCCAATAATGTCAATCGGGTTGTTTTTCTTATAAATACAGAAAAATCTAAAGATATATATACTCATGAAATAATTGAAGGATTGTTTCCCAGCAAAAACAAAGATTTTGTTATTGTTTTGGATGATGAGAATACCGTCTTGATCAAAGAACTTAAGTCGGAATTTGACCAAAAAGAGATAACAAAAATTGCAAAAATAATTATAGACACTTTATCGTCAGAACTTGTAAAGTCTAAAGTAGGTGTAGGTACAGTTGTAGATAACATAAAGGATATAGGCAGGTCTTATAAAGAAGCAGAAATGGCACTACTAATTGGAGGTATATTTGATGATGATAAACAGGTAAACGATTATAACAAGTTGGGGATAGGAAGGTTGATTTATCAGTTGCCTACAACATCTTGTACCCTTTTCCTTAATGAGGTTTTCAAGGAAGGCTCATTTGAATCTCTAGATCAGGAAACTATGTTCACTATTCAAAAGTTTTTTGAAAATAACTTAAATGTAAGTGAAACGTCGAGACAATTGTATATCCACAGAAATACTCTAGTTTATAGGTTAGATAAGATTCAAAAAGTTACCGGGCTTGATTTGAGAATGTTTGACGATGCTATAATTTTTAAAGTTGCTATGCTTGTAAAAAAATACCTTGACAGCGATAAAAGATTTATGTAGACCTAGATTGTTTAAAAGGTTGTCTTAACAGCTAGAGAAGGTTTTTTAAGGAAAACGTAGAATATAACTAATATAACGATTTGGAGTTACTTTAGGAGGTAAAAGTGGTAGAATTTAGATCTGTTACAAAAGAGTATCCTAATGGAACAGTAGCACTTAAGGATGTTAATATAAATATAAGTAAAGGTGAATTTGTTTTTATTGTTGGACAGAGTGGATCCGGAAAGTCCACTATGCTGAAGCTTATTTTAAAGGAAGAAGACCCGACTTCAGGAGAAGTCTTTGTAAACGGGTATAATGTTTCGGCTTTGAAGCGTAAAGAAATACCTTATTTAAGAAGAAGTTTGGGAGTTGTGTTTCAAGATTTCAGGCTTCTTCCCAATAAAACAGTTTACGAAAATGTTGCCTTTGCAATGCAGGTTACAGAGGCCCTTCCAAGGGAGATGAGAAGGCAGGTGCCAATGTCTTTGGCTCTAGTGGGACTTAGTAAAAAAGCCAATATGTATCCCGGACAACTTTCCGGAGGAGAACAGCAGAGGGTGGCATTGGCGAGAGCTTTGGTTAACAATCCAGCGTTGCTTATAGCCGATGAGCCTACAGGAAATTTAGACCCTGAAACTTCTTGGGAGATAATGAAGCTGCTTTCGGAAATTAACTGCAGAGGCACAACTGTGATTGTAGCTACTCATGAAAAAAGTATAGTTGATTCGATGAAAAAGAGAGTAATTGCTATTGATAAAGGTACTATAGTTAGGGACCAAGAGAAAGGACAGTACGGAGATGAAATTAAGAACAACCAAATATATTTTTAAAGAAGGTTTGATAAATGCATATAGAAACAAGCTTATGTCTTTAGCTTCAGTAAGTGTTGTTACAGCATCAATGATTGTGTTGGGCTTGTTTTTGGTTATTTCAATAAATTTAAACCACAATATAAGGAAACTGGAAGAACAACCTCAAATGCAAGTTTTTTGTGACCCAGAGTTAGATGATGAGCAAATCAAGGTTATTGAACAGGCCATTAAAAATGACAGTAGAGTAAAAAAATATACATACGTTTCAAAGAAAGAAGCTTTGGAAAAAGCAAAGGAAATGTTAGGAGAGGATCAGAATGTAATTGAGGGCCTAGGAGACGACTTTATGCCTGTATCGTTCATTGTTGAGTTAAACAACCTAAAAGAAGCGCCTGATGTAGTATCGGCCTTCAAATCAATACAAGGTGTTAGCAATGTGAGATACTCGCAGGAACGGATTGACATTATTTTGAAGATAGCTACCTGGGTTCAGATTGGAAACATAGTACTAATAATTATTTTACTGGCAGTAGCCATGTTTATCATATCTAATACCATTAAATTAACTGTATTTGCCCGACGAAAAGAAATAAATATTATGAAATATATAGGGGCAACCGACTGGTTTATAAGATGGCCTTTTATTATAGAAGGTGTTGTTATAGGACTGATAGGAGCAGTTATAGGTTTTGTTGCTATTAGTATCATATATGCGTTGCTTTCAAACAAAGTTAGCGAAGGAATAAATATTATTTCTCTGGTTAGTTTGAGGGAACTCCAGTTTGTTGTTACTTATACCTTTGCATTGGTGGGTACTGTAATAGGTGCATTGGGAAGTGCTGTTTCGATTAGAAAGTATCTACATGTTTAGAATTATATGATATAATAATTTTGGTATAATTTCTTTAAAGTCTTTGGAAAAAAGAAAGGTTATTTGTATAGGAATGGACCAATCCAACAAATGAAAAGAATTAAGCAAGGAGGTATTGACTTTGAAGAAGGCATTGAGCATTTTTATATCTCTTGCAATAGGTATGTCACTTATGGTGCCAGCTTTTGCGGATAAGCTTACGGAGGTTCAAAATCAAAAAAAGACCGTTGACAAAAAAATTAGTGATTTGAATAAGGAAAAAAAGAACCAAGAACAGAAGTTGAAATCTGTAAAAGAGCAGAAAGAAGAAATCGAAGCAGCTCAGAAACAAGAACAGCAAAAATATGATAAATTGGTAAGTGAAATAGAGGAATTAAAACAAAGTATTGCAGAGCTTGATAAATCCATTGAAGCCAGTGAGAAAGAATACAATGAAAAGCTGGAACTTTTAAAAGTGAGATTAAGAGTAATGTATGAGAATTCGGATTATACATATATTGATACATTGGCTCAGTCAAAAAGCGTGATAGATTTTTTTGAGAGACTTGAATTGATGTCAACAATTACTAAGAAGGATAAAGAGATTGTTGAAAGTATAAAGCAGGCAAAACAAGACATTGAGTACAAGAAGCAATTGGTTGTCGGACAAAAAGAACAGGTTCAATTGAAAGCGGATGAGTCCTTAAAAACTATAGGCAATTTAAGTGCTACTCGGGCTAGTTTGGACGACCAAATAAAAGAGATAAATACTAGACTTAAGAAAATTGAACAAGAAGAAGACAAACTAATAAGTCAATCCAATGCTTTGGTTAACCAGATTAAAAGCTTACAGAAAAGTGGATCTTATGCCGGCGGAAGCATGACTTGGCCTTGTCCTAGTTCAAAAACCATATCTTCTTATTATGGAAACAGGCTTCATCCGATACTTAAAAAATATAAGATGCATACAGGAATTGATATATCGGCTAGCCAAGGATCTTCAATAGTTGCGGCTAACAAAGGAACTGTAATCATGGCGGGATGGCAAAGCGGTTATGGTTATACTGTTGTTGTTGACCATGGAGGAGGAATAACAACATTGTATGCCCACTGCAGCAAGATTTTAGTTAGTGTCGGACAGTCGGTAAAAGCAGGTGAAACTATTGCAAAAGTAGGCAGCACAGGAATGTCTACAGGACCGCATTTGCACTTTGAAGTTAGAAAAAATGGAGCTACCACAAATCCATTGAATTATGTAAGTAATAAATAAATTGTGATCCTATGTATTTTATAGGTCCGGAATTATCCGGACCTTATTTCAAGTCTTATAGGTTTTATATAAAAAATGAACTTATTATATTATTTAATTCATCAGCATATGATATAATGATAAATAGCCTAAAGCTGCATTGATTGCATCGCTTTTCAGTAAAAAGTAAAAGTTAATGTTTGAGTAAGTTGAAATGTCAAATGCTTTTCTTGAGTTGAAAGGGAAGTGTAAAATAAGGGGCTTTGTGCCCCAAAGTTTATTTTATCAAATTTAAATCCGAACCGTGAGGGGATTAAAGGGAGTGTTTATGTTTTGAGTAAAAATGTATTTGTCAGAAAAGTTTTGCCCATTATTGTAATTGTCGTAATGACAAATCTTATTACTGCCATGGGAGTTTTAATGTGGCATTATTTGACGCCAAATTACGTAGTTGTTCCTGAAGTTACGTCACAGCAACAAGCTAATATATTTGACTTTAATCCAAATTATGCAATACAGTTTGACAGTAATAAGGTTGAATATGAGAACGTGAAAAAGTTTGAAAGGGTAAGGTCTTTATTAAAAGAATACTATTATAAAGATGTAAATGAGAATGAGATGCTTGAAGGCGCGATTTCCGGGATGACCGAAGCTTTAAAAGATCCCTATACGGTATATTTTACAAAAGATCAGATGAAGCAATTTACTGAGAAGTCTCAAGGAAGCTATGTGGGTATAGGTGTTGTTGTTACAATGGGAGAAGACGGTATACTTACTGTTGTAGAACCCTTTGAAGATTCACCGGCCCATGAAGTGGGAATAGTTAAAGACGATAAAATTGTTAAAGTTGATGACAACGATGTTACAACAATAAGAGATGAAGATATGATTATAAGCATGATAAAGGGGAAAGAAAATACAAAGGTTAAAATTACCGTTTATAGGCCGTCAGAAGGTAAGTACCTAGATTTCGTTGTTACAAGAAAAAAGATTAAAGTGGTAAATATAGATAGTGAAATAATGGAAGGCAATATTGGATATATAAAAATTACAATGTTTGATAGTGAAATAAGTAAGGATTTTCAAGAACATTTGGACAATATGCTCAAAAAGAATATAAAAGGGCTAATAATTGACTTGAGAGATAATCCGGGAGGAGATTATGACCAGGTTTGTGCAATGGCCGATAGACTGCTGCCGGAAGGCTTGATTGTATATACTGAGGATAAGAAGGGGAACAGGCAGGAAAAGAAATCTGATCCAACTGAGTTGAATATACCTATAGCAGTATTAGTTAATGAAAGCAGTGCCAGTGCATCAGAGGTTTTGTCCGGGGCTCTCAAAGATCACAATAAGGCCACTTTAGTTGGGACCAAAACTTTCGGAAAAGGACTTGTCCAAGCGGTAGTAGCTTTAGATGACGGTTCGGGTTTGAAAGTTACCATAGCCAGATATTTTACTCCTTCAGGGGTTTGCATACAGGATGTGGGTATTGAGCCCCATATTAAAGTTGAACTCCCGGAAAAGTATAGAAATGTTCCGGTTTCACAAATACCTAGGGAGGATGACAACCAACTGCAAAAAGCTATTGAAGTGATAAAAGATGCAATTAAGTAAAACTTTTGCCTAAGTTTTTAAAATGTAAATTATATAGTTTAATGATATCGGAATATAAAAAATGGAATGTAACTTTAAGATACATTCCATTTTTTTCGTATATTTAAGTAAATTATGTGCATAATACTCTTAGGAGGTGTTGATAAATGAAAGATATTGATGAAAAGCTGAAATATGAGGTGGCCAACGAGCTTGGTCTAATTGAAAAGATAAAAAAGTATGGGTGGAAAAGCCTTACTGCAAAAGAGACAGGAAGGATAGGCGGATTGATAACAAAGAAAAAAAAGATGCTTGAGATGGAGAAAGGTCAATAAGTAGATTACATAAATTTTTCCTCCTTCAAATTTCTAATGCAGAAGTATATTGCTTAAAAATCATGAGAATTTAGTTTTAACCTTAGCTTTTTTAATAAGATATCAGTGCTTTTTAGCATTATAAAATTTTCATGTAATGCTAAAAATGCACTTTTTCTGTTTGTGCAGCAATACTTTCTCTAGAAATTAATTATATTGTTTTTTAATATTTTTCTGTGCTATACTATGAAATAAAAGTTGAAGGTTTTCGTTGGAGGTGGGTTACATTTACCACGGTTTTGCTTATATTTATGACAAGCTCATGTACGATATTGATTATTCAAAGTGGGCAGATTATATAGAAGATATATTTAAGATAAACAACTATAAACCGTCCTTGATCCTTGATTTGGGCTGTGGCACAGGTAATTTTTGCATTGAAATGGCTAAACGCGGTTACGACATGATAGGTGTAGATATATCGGTGGATATGCTTAACTGTGCCAAGGAAAAAAGTGAAGAACAAGGATTAAATATTTTATATTTAAATCAGGATATGACAAATTTTGAGTTGTATGGGACTGTTGATGCCATAGTTTGTCTTATGGATAGTATTAACTATGTTCTTTATAAAAAAGATATAAAAAGAATGTTAAAGCTTGTGAAAAATTACTTAAATCCCGGGGGATTGTTTATTTTTGACATTAACACACCCTATAAATTTGAAAATATCTTTAGCAATAATGTTTTCTATGATATTTCCGATGACGTTACCTACATATGGCAGAATTATTATAACGGCAGAACTAAGGTATGTGAATTTGAGCTGACCTTTTTCGTAAAGGAAAATGAAGGGTATCAAAAGTATGATGAAGTACACTATGAAAGGTGCTATAACAAATCTGAAATAAAAGAGATGATAGAATCCTGCGGATTGAAGCTATTAAATGTTTATGACGAATTAAAACTGTGTGCTCCTCCTAAAAAAAGCCAAAGAAATTTTTATGTGTGTGAATCTAATAAAGGGTAAAATATCATAAACCGTAAAGACGGTTGGAGGGTCTTTTGTGACGTTTTTTGAAGAAGTGTATAATTTAGTACGTAAAATTCCAAAGGGAAAGGTTGCAACCTATGGTCAAATCGCCAGAATATTGGGTTATCCCAAAAGGGCGAAAATGGTAGGCTGGGCTCTTCATAAAAATCCATATTTTGGAGACGTGCCATGTCACAGAGTTGTGAACAGAAATGGTGAAATAACCTCAGGCTTTGCTTTTGGCGGTTTGGATGAGCAAAGGAGATTGCTTGAAGCAGAAGGCGTAGTGTTTGGTGAAGATGGAAGAATAGATTTAAATAAATATCTTTGGAATTTTGAGAAATAACAATAATTTTAAAAATTTAAAAATATAAAAGATATTTAAAAATATAAAAGATATTGGATTGACAAGCTATAGTAAATTATGATAAACTGTTAAAGATTTAGTAATCATATGGAAATATGGTTGTTAAATCAAAGTACTTAGTTCAGGAGGAGTGCAGGATGGAGAGAGGAAGAGTTAAATGGTTTAATGCTGAGAAAGGATTTGGCTTCATCGAAAGAGATGGAGGAAATGACGTTTTTGTTCATTTCTCAGCAATAAACATGGAAGGCTACAAGACATTAGAAGAAGGTGCGGAGGTTGAATTTGAAGTAGTTGAGGGTGCTAAAGGACCTCAAGCTGCAAATGTAACAAAAGCCTAATCTAGCGCCTAATAATTTTATATAAGGTTGGCCGAACTCACCCCGGTATGTTAATACCGGGGTTTACAATTTTTATATATATGTTAATGTTATGTAATTCTTAAGAAAGCTTCTGGATTATTAATCTAAGAACTAAAGTTTACACATATTCCAAGCAGTAATATAACATTTACAGTTTGGAAACTATAGAATTGTTACGACTTTATGCCGTTTATATAGTATAATAATGATTGCTGAAAATAGACTTCGCTGTTTGACTATTTAAGACAGGATATTTTTGGGATAAAGCTTAACTGAATTTTTATAAATTTAATGATTTGAAGGAAGGGATAATTTTATGGAAGATTATATAATCAGGGCAACTGCGGCACAAGGTACTGTAAGAGCGGTTGCTGCAGTTACTACAAATATGGTTAAAGATGCAAGGAATATACATGATTTATCCCCTTTAGCATCTGTAGCATTGGGAAGGACAATGACTGCTGCTGCGTTGATGTCTACTTTTCTTAAAGGTACAAAGGATACATTAACAATACAGATAAAAGGAGATGGCCCTCTTGGGGGAATCGTTGTGGTATCCGATGTGGATTCCAATGTAAGGGGATATGTCCATAACCCATTGGTATATTTGCCGTTAAATGAAAAGGGTAAACATGATGTTGCAGGAGCAATAGGTAAAAACGGTTATCTCAATGTTATTAAAGATCTTGGCTTGAAAGAACCCTATATTGGATATGTTAAATTAATTTCCGGTGAAATAGCTGAAGATATAACTTATTATTTCGCTTCTTCCGAACAGATACCTTCCGCGGTAGCATTAGGAGTTTTGACCAACTCGGAAGACCTTATACAATGCGCTGGAGGGTTTATAATTCAGCTGATGCCCGATGCTGAGGAGAATACAATAAGCTATATTGAGGAAAAGATAAATACATTGCCTTCATTGACTAAACTTCTTTCAGAGGGAAAAACACCGGAAGATATTTTAGAGCTTATCCTTGGGGAAATGGATCTGAAAATTGGCGAGAAGACTAATTGCCAATATAAATGCAATTGCTCAAGGGAGCGAATGGAAAGAGGTCTGGTGAGTTTAGGAAAAGAAGAAATAGAAAGCATGATTGAAGAACAGCATGGTGCTGAAACTTGTTGCCATTTTTGCAATTCCAAATATCAGTTTACAGAAGAGGATTTGAAGAACCTTTTAGAAAACCTTTAGTGGAAAGTATAGAACACTATGGAATGAAACAGTTAATTTTGTGAAGTAAAAAATGCTTTATAAGATATATAAAGAAGTGAGTTTTAATTATGTGATGAGGTGTGTATTAAAGAGAAATTTAAAGCATTTTAAAATAAGTAGTTAATAATTTAAAAATATCAGCAGTTTTGGTATTGACTTAATATAATTTCTCTTGTATACTATCTATTGTCGCTGAAACGCGACGGAGTGGTGCGGGCGCTTAGCTCAGCTGGGAGAGCATCTGCCTTACAAGCAGGGGGTCATAGGTTCGAGCCCTATAGTGCCCACCACATTATGGCCCGGTAGTTCAGTTGGTTAGAATGCCAGCC
>Ga0134092_1001887_pt1 | contig 17147 bp, 27 predicted proteins | sample 3_6taG_FD_94454 | JGI IMG/M metagenome (GOLD analysis project Ga0134092, IMG submission 94454) | Switchgrass degrading microbial communities from high solid loading bioreactors in New Hampshire, USA - 3_6_20_6_A3 metaG | ecosystem: Engineered > Bioreactor > Semi-continuous > Anaerobic >... | reverse complement strand
TTTAACCTCTTCATCTGTGTCAATGTCCTCTTTGGTGATCTCAATAGCAGTTGTATCAATGGTACTAGTTGTGCTTCCAAATATTCTTACGTTGGCATAGCCGCTTAAATCTGGTGCTTTGTTCATAGCCATGCCGCCGCCTTTGATGATGGGCGTGACGCTTGGAATCACGATTTTGCCTGCGGTATTTTTATAAACGGCATTTCCTGTTGATGTGTTTTCCACTATACCGCCTGTGATTTCAAGGACGGTATCCTCTCCGCTTCCGGATCTTAAATAAATAGTACCGCTGTACGAATTACTATTTGCGCTGGTAACCAACGCATTGCCGCTGATAATTATTTTGCCATCGTATTCATTGTGAATCGCTTTACCATTAGCAGCTCTTACTGTGCCGTCGGTAATATTTATAGCGATGCTTTTCTGTCTGTTGCTACGAATCGTTACGCCATTATCCTTTGTATTTTGCACTGTACCACCTTTGATATCAAGAGTGCTGTTAGTTGAGAGAAAAACCGTGGCGCTGTTGGATTCATAAGTAGAACTGGTGACCAATGCACTGCCACTGATGGTAGTTTTGGAGGTTCCAACATAAATCGCATAGCCATCGTTACTGGTGTTTTCCACTATTCCCCCTGATACATTTACCGTCACCGTACCACTAATACTATCGCCGCCATTTATTGCTCGGCAATTTCCCGTAGTAGCTTGTACCGTACCTCCCAATACATTCACAGTGCCGTTACTTCCGGGGTTAATTGCACATCCAGCTGAGGCTGTATTTTGCACCATGCCTCCGGTAATATTCAAAGTGCCCCGGTTTTTCAGTTCCACTGTGCCTCTTAATGTGAAACCACCAACACTACTGGTGATTTTCCCCTGTTTATCCTCCGTTGAAGAGTCCTCGATGGTCAGTTCACCGGTGCCGTTGTGCTGTATGGCTGTTATATTGCCGCTCTCTATCTTTTTGCCGTTTAAGTCAAGAGTAAAGTTTTTGGTACTGCCATCTGGAATGGTGACCGTTTCCGTAAGGGTTATGTTATCCAATAGCTTAATGGTCTGGTTACTTTCAATCATATTTACTGCCTCTTGCAGTGTGGAATAGCCTGTTTCGCCAATTTGGACAACATTGCTACTGGACATAAGGCTGAATACCTGATTCATGGTCGCCGCACCCACTGTTATTGTAATCCTTGGCAGCTCTGCGCTGACCGTATAGCCATCGATTACCGGAGTAAAAACATGCTCACCCTCGGTGTCCATGTCGTATTCCGGCTCTGAAGTCCATGTCACTGGTATGTCAACAGTGGTTTCTTCTTCAGAACCATAAACAATACCGGTCACAGTATCAGAATTCATCCGTACCATAACCTTCAAGGTTTCAGGGAGTTCCAGATCCTCAATAGATGTCCCTACCGTAACCGTTTTTTCTTTTTCATCAAGGGGTACAAACTCAATTATTTCTCCCCTTGTTCCAACAGTAAAATCCGCTTCTTCTGCCATTGCTGAATACGGCAACATAGTAAATATAATGCTCAGCACAAGAAGCATACTGAGTAGTTTCTTGCTCATATTTGTGTTCCTCCTCCGATGAAGAATTACTTTCAATCAATCTATCATAAAAAACCTTTTTATAACCGTCCGCTGCATGAAATACGGTTTTTTTGACATGAATTATATTTTATTTACAAAATCCGACATTTGTCTCTAATGCTCATACTCTATCAACTCTTATAGACCTTCTTTATCAAAGCTTTTATAAAGCAAAAAATAAAAAATCCCCAAACATACATGTTTGAGGATTTTTGCTTTCTGAAATATTATCTCTTTGAGAATTGAGGTGCTCTTCTTGCTTTCTTTAAGCCGTATTTCTTTCTTTCCTTCATTCTTGGATCTCTTGTTAAGAAACCAGCTTTCTTTAATACAGGTCTCAATTCTTTATCAGCTTCCAACAAGGCTCTTGATATACCATGTCTTATAGCACCGGCTTGGCCTGTATAACCTCCGCCTCTTACATTTACAAGTACATCAAATTTATTCAATGTATTTGTCAACACCAATGGTTGTCTTGTTATAAGCTTAAGAGTTTCCATTCCGAAATAGTCATCTATATCTCTACCATTTATAGTTATTTTGCCGTCTCCAGGTACTAATCTTACTCTTGCAACAGCATGTTTTCTTCTGCCTGTACCATAATACTGAACCTTTGCCACACTACTTCCTCCTTCCTAATTATATATCAAGCTCGAGCACTTCAGGTTTTTGTGCCTGATGTTCATGCTCTGAACCTCTATATACTTTTAATTTTCTGAACATCTTTCTGCCCAGACTGTTGTGAGGAAGCATGCCTCTAACTGCTTCTTCAATGGCTTTTTCAGGCTTGTTAGCCAATATTGCTCTGTATGGAGTCTCCTTTAATCCACCTGGATAGAGAGAGTGTTTTCTATACATTTTCTGATCCAATTTCTTTCCTGTAAGAACAACTTTATCTGCATTTATTACTATAACAAAATCACCTGTATCTACATGGGGTGTATATATAGGTTTATGTTTTCCCCTTAATATTTTCGCAACTTCACTGGCCAATCTTCCAAGGACTTTACCTTCTGCATCTATAACATACCATTTTCTCTGTACGTCTCCGGCCTTTGCCATATATGACTTCATCCCTATACCTCCTTGCTTAAGTATAACATAATAATATAAAATCAACGCAAACGAACCTTCAAAGACACAAGTTTCATTCCCACATAGAAACATAACGGCCTTCGAAGCTTCAGTAATTTCTGTCTATCATTAAATGTTGTCAGTACTTAGATCCGGGGCAGTGGATCATAAATAAGCAACACTAATATTCTAATACAATGAACCTAGTGTGTCAATATAAAACTGACAATATGATTAGTCATAGTATACTTTTTCCAGGCATAATCCATGTGCAGGAACAGTGACACCTGCCAATTCTCTTTCACCCTTCTTTATTATGTCAGGAATGTCATCAACGTTCAATTTTCCTATGCTAGCATATAAAATTGTTCCTGTTATTATTCTTACCATATTATATAAAAATCCATTTCCATGATAATATATTTTTATATACTCATCATACTCTTCAATTTTGATACTGTATATTGTTCTTATTGTGTTTACTACATTGCTTCCTGCAGCCATAAAGGCCTTAAAATCATGTGTTCCTACAAAGTACTCTGCCGCCCTTTTCATTTTTTCCATATCAATTTTGCTTCCATAGTTCACATGATACACATAGTTCCTCATTATGGCAGGAGGAAACAGACCTTTATGTATAGTATAGCTGTATATTTTAGATTTGGCATCATATCTTGAATGAAAATCAAGAGAAACCTCTTTCGATTCTTTTATAACAATGTCCTCTCTCAAAACCGAATTCAAAGCCCATGCAAATCTTTCACCAGGAACTCTGCTACTTGTAATAAAATTTGCAGTCTGCCCTTTAGCGTGGACGCCTGCATCAGTTCTGCCTGCACCGATTAGGTTAACATCTTCTCCCGTTATTTTTTTTATTGCTTTTTGAATTTCTTCTTGTACTGATGGTGCATTTTTTTGCATCTGCCATCCATTATAGTTTGTTCCATCATACTCTATAATTATTCTTATATTTCTCATTTTACCAAATACCTACTCCATAATATGGCTGCAAAAAAGATAACTGTAACAGCAATAGCTATATAATCTCTTGATTCTATAACCAGTTGTTTCATTCTGGTTCTTTTTTCTCCGCCTCTGTAGCATCTGGCTTCCATAGCTAAAGCCAACTCATCTGCTCTTCTGAATGCGCTTATGAAAAGCGGCACCAACAATGGAACCATTGCCTTGGCTCTGCTTATTATGTTTCCGGTTTCGAAGTCTGCTCCCCTAGCCATTTGTGCCTTCATAATCTTATCAGTTTCCTCAAGCAATGTTGGTATGAACCTCAATGCTATTGTCATCATCATAGCCAGCTCATGAGCAGGAACTCCTATTCTTTTCAAGGGATTCAAAAGTTTTTCTATACCATCTGTCAAGGATATTGGTGAGGTAGTAAGAGTCAATAGCGAAGCTCCTGTTATGAGAAATATGAGTCTTAAGGCCATGAATCCAGCCTGTATAAGACCTTCTTTTGTAACCTTCAGCTTCCATATGGTATAAATAACTTCCCCTTCGGTCATGAAAATATTTAATGCCACAGTAAGCAGTATTATAACAATTAGAGGCTTGAGTCCCTTAAAAAGATATCTGACCGGTATTTTTGATAAGGCTACTGCCGCTGCCATAAATCCAATCACAAACAAATACCCAAAAAACTTATTTATAAAAAACAGTGCTGCAATAAATGCAAATGTAATTATTATTTTTACTCTTGGGTCTAAGTTATGAACAGGTGTATCACCGGGAATATATTGTCCTATTGTAATATCCTTAAGCATCTTACTTACCTCTTAACACTTTAATAATAGCTTTCTTTGCTTCTTCTACAGATATGCAATCTTCTATTGGGAAACCTTTTTTTCTCAGCTCTCTTATAAGGTATGATACCTGTGGTACTCCGAGACCAATTCTCTCCAAAGTTTCCGCTTCTTTAAATATCTTTTGGGGTGTATCGAAAAATTGAATCTTACCTTTGTTCATAACAAGTATCTTATCCACCAGCTTAGCTATATCTTCCATGCTGTGGGAGACAAGTATGATTGTCAATTTTTCTCTTTCATGAAGCAGCTTTATCTGTCTTAGAATTTCATCCCTGCCTTTGGGATCCAAGCCTGCTGTAGGTTCATCCAGTATCAATACCTTAGGCTTCATAGCCAATACACCGGCTATAGCTACTCTTCTTTTCTGGCCTCCGCTGAGATCAAATGGAGATTTATCCTTTACTTCATCAAAATTCAGACCTACCAGATCAAGAGAAGATTTTACTCTTTCGTGGATTTCTTTTTCACTAAGATTAAGGTTCATAGGTCCAAAGGCAACATCTTTGTATACTGTTTCCTCAAACAACTGGTGTTCAGGATACTGAAAAACCAATCCTACTTTTTGCCTTATCAGTTTCAAAGGCACTTCCTTCGAGTTGATATCCACATCATCTATATATATTTTTCCTGAAGTAGGTTTCAGCAAACCATTGAGATGTTGTATCAATGTGGACTTTCCTGAGCCTGTATGTCCAATGAGACCTATAAATTCACCGTCTTCAATGGTGAAGGATACATTGTCCAATGCCACATGCTGAAAAACAGTATCTTTGGAATATATATGGGTTAAATTCTCTACTTTAATCGACATAGCTCCACCACCATTTCATCGACAGTCAGAATATCGCGAGGAATACTTATTCCCTCATCTGCAAGCAAATGGGCCAGTTCAGTTACCTGAGGCACATCAAGCCCAAGGGCTTTTATCTTATCAACCTTAGAAAACACTTCTTTAGGAGTGCCTTCCATCACCACATGACCATCTTCCATCACATATATCCTGTCCGCATTTACTGCTTCGTCCATGTAGTGAGTTATTAATACAATTGTTATATTTTCTTCTTTGTTCAGCTTCTTTATTGTCTCAATGACTTCCTTACGGCCAGATGGATCAAGCATGGCCGTAGGTTCATCCAGTATAATGCAGCGAGGTCTCATAGCAAGTATGCCTGCTATGGCAACTCTTTGCTTCTGGCCTCCTGATAGAAGGTGTGGACTATGCTTCCTGTATTCAAACATGCCAACAGATAGTAGAGCTTCATCAACTCTCTTTCTTATTTCTTCAGGCTTTATTCCGAGATTCTCAGGTCCAAAAGCCACATCTTCCTCAACTATTGTAGCAACAATCTGGTTATCCGGGTTTTGAAAAACCATGCCTGCAGTCTGCCTTATATTCCACAGATTTTTTTCGTCCTTTGTGTCCATACCATTTATATAAACTATTCCCTTATAAGGAAGAAGCAGAGCATTTAAATGCTTGGCAAAAGTAGATTTACCTGAGCCGTTATGTCCTAGAATGGCTATGAATTCTCCCTCTTTAACTTCAATATTAATATCCTTTAAAGCAAAAAAATCCTTACCCTCTTGGCTAGAGTATTTATATGTAACATTCTCAGCTTTTATCATTTCTATGATACCCTCTTCATTAATATAAGGTTCAAAGTTGAGGAAATAAACAAATAACCTTTCCTTCAAACTTTGAACTGACTTCACACTTTGCATAGCAATATATCAGTCGAGTCCATACTGGGCTTAACCTGCCTATGGCCCCAAGGGGCACAGGTCTGGTTAAGCCAGTAATAACCCAATTCAAAAAACATGGGACTAAGCATATACTTAATCCCCCAGCCCATTATATTTATACTAGTTCTAACAATACTACTTCAGCACCGTCTCCACGTCTGGGAGCTACTTTAAGTATTCTGGTGTATCCACCATTCTTCTCTTTGTATTTTGGTGCGATTTCATCAAACAGTTTTTTAACTACATCTTCTTTATTTATATATGCTAATGCCTGACGTCTAGCATGCAGATCTCCTCTTTTTCCTAGAGTGATCATTTTTTCTGCCATTCTTTGAGCTTCTTTGGCTCTTGTACCAGTAGTCATGATTTTATCATGCTCAAGCAATGCTGTAACAAGGTTTCTCAGCATTGCTTTTCTCTGACTGCTAGTGCGTCCCAGCTTTCTGTATCCTGCCATGACTATACCTCCTTATCGCTTAATCGTCGCTTGGTTTTAAGCTTAAGCCTAGTGCCTCGAGCTTCTGCTGAACTTCTTCAAGAGATTTCTTACCCAGATTTCTTACCTTCATCATATCTTCTTCGGTTCTCTGAGTAAGCTCTTCTACGGTATTTATACCTGCTCTCTTTAAGCAGTTGAAAGATCTTACAGACAAGTCAAGCTCTTCTATAGTCATTTCTAATACCTTATCACGCTTGTCTTCTTCTTTTTCAACCAGTATTTCAACATCTCCCACATGATCTGTAAGAGTGATGAAGAGATTCAGGTGTTCGCTCAATATCTTTGCGCCTAAGCTGGCAGCTTCATCAGGACTTATAGCTCCATTAGTCCAGATTTCAAGAGTAAGCTTATCATAGTCCGTTCTATTGCCTACGCGAGTATTCTCTATACTATAATTTACTTTTTTCACCGGTGTGAAAATAGAGTCTACAGGTATTATACCGATAGGTTGATTGGGCTGTTTATTCCTCTCGGCAGTTACATATCCTCTTCCTTTTTCCACCGTCATCTCCATATATAATCTAGCGCCTTCACCCAAAGTAGCAATGTGCAAATCAGGATTTACTATTTCAATATCCGGATCTGCAATTATATCTGCTGCGGTAACTTCGCTTTCACCCTGAGCATCAATTTTAATAATCTTGCTGCCGTCCCCATGCATCTTTAATGCAAGGTTCTTGATATTAAGTATTATTTCTACAACATCTTCAACAACACCAGGAATTGTTGAAAATTCATGCAGAACTCCATCAATCTTAACCTGAGTTACTGCAGCACCTGGCAGAGAAGAAAGCAGAATTCGTCTCAAGGAATTTCCAAGGGTAGTTCCATTGCCTCTTTCCAAAGGCTCTACAACAAATTTACCATACTTTGAGTCTGGTGACATTTCCACACATTCAATTTTAGGCTTTTCTATCTCTATCATCCTATTATAAACCCTCCTTATATTACCTACTTATATTTTTTGAGGGTAACTGATTCTAACTCTATTACTTAGAATACAACTCTACAATTAAGTGTTCTTCTATTGGTAAGTCGATATCTTGTCTTGTAGGTTGTGATATAACTCTAGCTTCCATCATTTCTGGATTTACAGACAACCATTGTGGAGCAGTCTTTGCTGCTGCTGCTTCTGCTAAAGCTTTAAACTTCTCAGAACTCCTGCTGCTTTCCTTTACTGCAATTAGATCGTTAACTTCTACCTGATAAGAAGGAATATTTACTTTCTTACCGTTTACAGTAAAGTGTCCATGTCTTACAAGTTGTCTTGCTTCATTTCTTGATTCACCGAATCCCATTCTATAAACTACATTGTCCAGTCTCTTTTCAAGAAGTATAAGCAAGTTTTCACCTGTTACACCTTTCATTCTTTCAGCTTTTTCGAAGTATAACTTGAACTGATTTTCCAATATTCCATATATTCTTCTAACTTTCTGCTTTTCTCTTAACTGTACACCATAGTTAGAAAGTTTTTTCTTATTTTGTCCATGCTGGCCTGGAGCATAATTTCTTCTTGCAATTGCACATTTATCTGTATAACATCTGTCACCTTTAAGATACAGCTTCATGCCTTCTCTTCTGCATAGTCTGCATACTGCATCAGTATATCTGGCCATCATCACACCTCCTGTTATTATACTCTCCTACGTTTTGGCGGTCTGCAACCATTGTGTGGTATAGGAGTTACGTCCTTTATCATACTCACTTCAAGTCCTGCAGCCTGTAATGATCTTATAGCAGCCTCTCTGCCTGAACCTGGACCCTTTACATATACTTCAACAGTTTTTAATCCATGTTCCATTGCTGCCTTAGCAGCTACTTCAGCAGCCATCTGGGCAGCAAATGGTGTGCTCTTCTTTGAACCTCTGAATCCTAATGAACCGGCACTGGACCAAGCTAGTGCATTACCTGCTGTATCTGTAAGAGTTACTATTGTATTGTTAAATGTTGACTGTATATGGGCTGCTCCCTTTTCAACATTCTTTCTTTCTCTTCTTTTTCTTGTCCTTTTAGCCTTTGGTTTTGCAACCATTTAATTATACCTCCTTTTCTTAGGAAATCACTTTACTTCTTTCTCTTTACACCAACAGTTCTCTTTGGACCTTTTCTTGTTCTGGCATTTGTCTTTGTTCTCTGACCCCTTACAGGAAGTCCTCTTCTATGTCTGATTCCTCTGTAACAGCCAATTTCCATAAGCCTCTTGATGTTCAGAGCTATATCTCTTTTCAGGTCACCTTCAACCTTATAATTCTTATCTATTACTTCTCTTAATCTACCTACTTCAGCTTCTGTAAGATCTTTAACTCTTGTATCAGGATTAACACCTGCTTCAGCTAAGATCTTATTGGATGTCTTTCTACCAATACCATATATATATGTGAGGCCTATTTCTACTCTCTTCTCTCTTGGTAAGTCAACACCGGCGATTCTTGCCATTAATCTTTACACCTCCAACTGTATCTTATATCTAATATATAAAAACCTACTAAGGGCATCCATAGGATGCAGCCGCTCCCTTAGAAAGATTTTAACCTTGTTTTTGCTTGTGCTTGGGGTTTTCGCAGATAACCATAACTCTGCCTTTTCTTTTTATTATTTTACACTTTTCGCATATTGGTTTAACCGATGGTCTAACTTTCATTTTAAACCCTCCTTGATCATTTACCGCGCCATGTGATTCTGCCCCTTGTCAGATCATAGGGCGATAGTTCAACTGTTACTTTATCTCCGGGTAATATTCTAATAAAGTTCATTCTTAATTTTCCTGATATATGAGCCAGAACCTGATGTCCATTTTCCAGCTCTACCATGAAGTTAGCATTTGGCAACGCCTCAACAACTTTGCCCTCAACTTCAATTACATCCTGTTTAGACATAAGGTAATCAAACCTCCTGTTCCTTTTTACTTAAAAGAGTTAAATATTCTCTTATTTCGAAGTCTTCAATTCTTTCATTGGAAAGTAGCTTCTCTTTTATCGAATCTGCTACAATACCGGTTGCTTTAAGGTGTTTAACCTTCTTTTTTTTAGGTTTATCCACCTTTCTCAGGTCCCCATCTGAAATATAGACATAGTTATCATCTATTATACTCAGTACGATGAATATTCTTCCTTCATCTCTTCCCGCAGTAGAATAGACAACTTGACCGGGCTGCAAACTTGCCATTGCAATCACCTCATCTATAACTTAGTCAATATTTCAGGACCGTTGGCAGTTATAACGATTGTGTTTTCATAATGAGCCGACAAACTTCCATCTGAAGTGACTACTGTCCAACCATCGGAAAGTGTTTTTACATGGTACTTCCCTGCATTTATCATTGGTTCGATTGCCAGCGTCAATCCTGCCATCAGTCTGGGCCCTCTATGGGGAAGTCCGTAGTTAGGCACTTGAGGCTCTTCATGCATTTTCTTTCCTATGCCGTGCCCTACAAGCGACCTCACTACTGAATATCCATTGGATTCTACATGGGTTTGTATTGCATGAGATATATCGTATAGCCTATTACCCACATATGCCTTTTCTAAACCGGCGAAGAAGCTTTCTTCAGCAACCTTTATCAATCGTTTAGCTTCGTCGGAGCAGCAACCGACTTCATATGTTCTGGCGGCGTCTCCGCAATAGCCTTCATAAAAGACTCCAACGTCTATCCCCACAATGTCCCCTTCATTTAGAACCCGTGGTCCCGGTATTCCATGCACTACTTCCTCATTAACTGAAGTACATACACTGGCAGGGTAACCTTCATATCCCAGAAAGGCAGGTATAGCTCCGTTTTTTCTGATATATTCTTCTGCCAGCTTATTTATCTCTTTGGTAGTAATTCCAGGTTGGATTACCTCTTTCAATTTTTCGAGAACCTCTGCAACTATTTTGCCTGCAGTTCTCATAATTTCTATTTCTCTATTTGACTTAATATACATAGGCTACTCCAAAGCTTCACAGATTTTCTTAAATACAGTATCAGTATCTGCTTCGCCGTCTATAGTCTTTAACATACCTTTTTTTGTATAGTAATCAATAAGAGGTTGTGTTTGCTTCTTGTATACATCAAGTCTGTTCTTAACAGTCTCTACTTTATCATCATCTCTGGTGTAAAGCTCACCGCCGCATGCATCACAAACATCTTCCTGTTTAGGTTTATTGAATTTGGAGTGGTAAGTAGCTCCACATTGTCTACATACCAGTCTTCCAGTAAGTCTGTCAATCAATACTTCGTCCTTAACTTCGATGTTGATGACGCCGTCTAACTTCCAACCAAGCTTGTTCAGCTCAGTTTCTAAAGCATCGGCTTGCTCTACAGTTCTTGGAAAGCCATCAAGTAAAAAGCCTTCCTTGCAGTCATCCTCCATGAGTCTTGACTTAACTATGTCAACCACTAAATCATCAGGCACTAAAAGACCCTTATCCATATATTCTTTCGCTTTTAGACCTAATTTAGTCTTTTCTTTCAAGTTTTTTCTGAATATGTCGCCTGTAGATATATGGGGTATATTGTATTTTTCCACCAATCTTACAGCCTGTGTGCCTTTACCGGCACCAGGAGGCCCTAATAATACAATTCTCATTTTCATACATCTCCGTTCTGTAATTACTTCAAGAAACCTTGATAATTTCTCATTATCATCTGAGCTTCTATTTGCTTAACAGTTTCCATGGCGACACTTACAACTATTAGTAAAGAAGTACTTCCAAAAGATATATTGATATTGGTAAATGCAGTTAAGAATATTGGGAATATAGCTATTAAAGCTAAGAAAATTGCACCAATCAATGTTATCCTTGATAAAGATCTCTGTATAAAATCAGCAGTGGGTTTTCCTGGTCTGATACCTGGAATAAATCCACCATATTTCTTTATATTATTTGATACTTCAACTGGGTTAAATGTAACTGCAGTATAGAAGTAAGTGAAACCAATTATTAGCAATGCATACAATATTCCATGCAGCCAAGATCCCCATGCAAAATACTTATTTAAAAAGTTATATGCAGCACTGCCTGGGAAAAATCCTGCTATCTGCTTTGGAAACTCAATAATTGACATTGCAAATATTACAGGTATTACTCCTGCCTGATTTACTTTTAGAGGAATATGTGAGCTTTGTCCGCCGTACATTTTCCTTCCTACTACTCTCTTTGCATATTGCACAGGTATCCTTCTTGTTCCTTCCTGAACAAGAACAACTCCCATGATTATAAGTATAGCTACAATCACGAAACCTACAAGCTCAATAATTGAAGCTGTCTTAGCTTTGTATAGGCTAATCAGCTTAGCAGTTCCTGTAGGAATTCTAGACACTATACCTGCAAATATAATAAGGGATATACCATTTCCTACTCCCTTATCTGTTATAAGTTCTCCCAGCCACATGAGGAAAGCTGTTCCGGCAGTAAGTGATATAGCAACTAAAGCGATAGATATAAAATCTGTTCTGATAAGATACCTTTTTAAACCTATGCTCAATGCTACTGCTTGTATCAAAGCCAGTACAACTGTTCCATATCTTGTATATTGTGCGATTTTCTTTCTTCCTTCTTCTCCTTCTTTTGCTAGAGCTTCAAGGCTTGGTATAGCAATAGTAAGCAACTGCATAATGATAGAGGCATTGATATACGGTGTTATTCCCATTGCAAAGATTGCAAAATTAGCAAATGCTCCACCAGAAATTACATCAAAGAAGCTTAGAAGTCCTCCTGCTTGAATCAAAGTAGAAAGAGCTTCTGTATCCATCCCTGGTACAGGAATAAAGCTTCCTAATCTAAAAACCACAAGCATTAAAAGGGTGAATGTCATCCTTTTTCTAAGATCCGGTATTTTCCACGCATTTCTAAGAATATTAAACACCTTAAATCACCTCTACCTTTCCTCCTGATGCTTTGATCTTCTCCTCAGCTGCCTTACTGAATTTATTAGCTTTAACTGTTAATTGCTTATTTAATTCTCCATTACCAAGTATTTTGATGCCGCTTTTTTCAGCTTTAACTAAGCCAACCTTTTTCAACTCTTCAGGAGTGACTACAGCACCATTTTCAAAAATATCTAAATCGCATACATTTACTACAGCATATTCTTTTCTGAATATGTTTGTAAATCCTACTTTAGGTAATCTTCTATATAATGGCATCTGTCCGCCTTCAAAACCTATTCTTACACCGCCACCAGAACGAGCGCCCTGTCCTTTTTGTCCTCTTCCTGCTGTTTTACCTTGACCGGTGGCTGTACCCCTGCCTAATCTCTTTCTCTTTTTAGTAGTACCTTCAGCAGGTCTTAACTCATGTAATTTCATGGCTGTTACACCTCCTTACTATATTTCCTCTACTTCTAACATGAATGATACTTTGTCTATCATACCTCTGATCTGTGGTGTATCTTCATGCTCAACTACACTGTGTAGCTTTTTTAAGCCCAAGGCTTTAACTGTATCAATCTGATCTTGCTTTCTTCCTATTAAGCTTTTAACCAACTTTACTCTAATTTTAGCCAAGGTACTTCCCCCCTAACCTAGTATCTCTTCTACTGTTTTTCCTCTAAGTTCAGCAACTTCTTCTGCTGTCTTAAGGGATGAGAGGCCCTGCATTGTAGCATTAACCATATTTCTAGGATTATTGGATCTAAGAGATTTTGTTCTTATATCTCTTATACCTGCTAATTCCAAAACTGTTCTTACCGGTCCGCCTGCTATAACTCCAGTACCTTCTGCAGCAGGCTTTAATAATACTCTTCCTGAACCTGATTTTCCGATTACTTCATGAGGAATTGTAGTACCAACAATTGGCACCTTTATTAAATTCTTTTTAGCATCTTCAATACCTTTTCTTATGGCATCCGGAATTTCTATTGATTTTCCAGTTCCTACGCCGACATAGCCGTTTCCATCTCCAACAACAACTATTGCGCTGAATCTGAAGTTTCTTCCGCCTTTAACAACCTTAGCAACTCTATTTATGGCAACAACCTTCTCTTTAAGGTCTAACTTGCTGGCATCAATTGGCTGCATTTAATTCCCTCCTTATCATTAAAATTCAAGTCCTGCTTCTCTAGCTGCATTAGCAAGTTCCAATACTCTTCCGTGATAAATGTATCCGCCTCTGTCAAATACAACTTGCTTAATTCCTTTTTCTAAAGCCTTTTTAGCTAACAACTCGCCAACGGCTTTTGCAGCTTCTTTGTTTCCGCCATATTCCCATTTTTCTTTTATTTCCTTATCAAGGGTAGAAGCAGCAACTAATGTAACACCTAGTTCATCATTTATTATTTGTGCATATATATTCTTAAGACTCCTATATACATTGAGTCTCGGTCTTTCAGCAGTTCCAAAAACCTTTGTTCTAACCCTGTAATGCCTTTTCTTTCTAAGGTCATTTTTGCTGGTCTTTGTAATCAATCTGAGTCACCTCTTTCCATTATTTCTTACCTGTTTTACCTTCTTTACGCCTTACATGCTCATTGCTGTATTTGATACCTTTTCCAAGGTATGGCTCAGGCTCTCTAGTAGCTCTGATGTTCGCTGCGTGTATACCAACCAATTCTTTATCGATACCTTTAACTATTATTTTGTTTGGAGCAGGAACTTCTGTTGTGACACCCTCAGGATCAACAAATTCTACCGGATGAGAATATCCAATAGTCAATGTAAGTTTGTTGCCCTGCTTTGCTGCTCTATAACCTACACCATTTATTTCAAGTGTTTTTTCAAAACCTTTTGTTACACCCTCAACCATATTATTGATTAGAGCTCTTGTCAGTCCGTGCAATGCTCTGTGTTCTTTTTGATCTGTTGGTCTTTTTACTGTAAGAACACCGTTTTCTATTTCTATAATCATATCCTTATGGAACTGCTTTTTGAGCTGTCCTTTGGGTCCTTTTACAGTCAATACGTTACTTCCTTCTATCTTAACCTCAACTCCCTGAGGAATTGATATAGGCATTCTACCAATTCTAGACATTTTTCCACCTCCTGTTATGAAGATCTGCTACCATACATAGCAAAGTACTTCTCCGCCCAAGCCTTCTTGTCTGGCTTTCTTATCTGTCATAATTCCCTTTGAAGTTGATATTATAGCTATGCCTAATCCGCCTAATACCTTAGGAATTTCATCTTTTTTAGCATAAACCCTGAGTCCGGGTTTGCTGATTCTCTTTAAACCTGTGATAACTTTGCCTTTATTAGCGGTGTATTTTAAAGTTATTCTGATTATACCCTGTCCGCCGTCTTCAATTATTTCAAAGCCCTTTATATAACCTTCTTCTAATAGAATTTCGGCTAAGGCTTTCTTTATATTTGATAAAGGAACATCAACTGTCTGATGTTTTACAGTGTTAGCGTTCCTTATTCTTGTTAGCATATCAGCAATTGGATCGCTTATAACCATATTTCTTACCTCCTTTACGATAACGCTTTACCAGCTGGCTTTTTTCACTCCTGGTATCTGTCCTTTATAGGCTAATTCTCTGAAACATATACGGCATATTCCAAATTTTCTTAAATATCCATGGGGTCTTCCGCAAATTTTGCATCTGTTATAAGCCCTGGTAGAGAATTTCGGAGTTCTTTGCTGCTTTAATATCATTGCTTTTTTAGCCACATTCGTCCCTCCTATCCACTAATTTGCATAAGGCATTCCGAGAAGTCTGAGTAATTCTCTTGCTTCTTCATCAGTCTTTGCAGTTGTTACAAAGATGATATCCATACCTCTGATTTGGTCCACTTTATCATAATCTATCTCAGGGAAAATCAGTTGTTCCTTTATACCTAATGCATAGTTGCCTCTACCGTCAAAAGATTTTGTAGATACCCCTCTGAAGTCTCTTACTCTGGGTAATGCCACGTTAAATAGCTTATCTACAAACTCATACATTCTGTCTCCTCTTAAGGTTACCTTAGCTCCTATGTTCATTCCTTTTCTAACCTTAAAAGCAGCAACTGATTTCTTAGCTTTTGTTACAACGGGTTTCTGCCCTGCAATCAACGTCAACTCTGATACAGCAGCATCTAATGCCTTTGCATTTTCCTTAGTATTACCTAAACCCATATTCAAAACAACTTTTTCAAGTTTGGGAATTTCCATTACACTTTTATATTGAAACTTCTGCATCAAAGCAGGAGCTACTTCATTCAAGTATTTTTCTTTAAGTCTAGCCAATTATTTTACCTCCTTTCAGAGCTTTTATTTATCCAAGATATCGCCGCAGCTCTTGCAGTATCTTACTTTATTCCATCTTGAAGAATTCTCTTGCCTATTCTTACACCTTTTTTGCATTTGTCACACCAAAGCATTACCTTTGAAGCAAATATAGGTGATTCCTGATGTATGATTCCGCCCTGCTGAACAGTTTTGGATGGTTTCTTATGCTTAGTGCTCATGTTTACACCTTCAACTATAACCTTACCATCCTTTGGTAATGCAACAAGTACTTTTGATTTCTTTCCTTTATCCTTACCGGAGATAACAACTACTGTGTCTCCTCTTTTAACATGCAGTTTCTTCTTTTCCATGACGACACCTCCTTTAGAGCACTTCTGGCGCTAAGGATATGATCTTCATAAAATCTTTTTCTCTTAGCTCCCTTGCAACAGGTCCGAATATACGAGTTCCTCTTGGTTGCTTGTCATCTTTGATTATTACAGCTGCATTTTCATCAAATTTTATATAACTGCCGTCTGGTCTTCTTAATCCCTTTTTGCTTCTTACTATAACGGCTTTAACTACATCACCTTTTTTAACAACACCACCTGGTGTTGCGTCCTTAACAGAAGCAATTATTATATCTCCAATGTTTCCATATCTTCTTAATGAACCACCAACAACACGGATACATAATAGTTCCTTTGCACCCGAATTGTCTGCTACCTTTAAACGCGATTCCTGCTGAATCATTTAAAACCCTCCTTTCGGAAATTACTTTGCTCTTTCTAATATTTCAACAAGTCTCCATCTTTTTTCTTTGCTCAACGGTCTTGTTTCCATTATCAAAACTTTATCGCCAACTTTGCATTCGTTGTTTTCATCATGGGCTTTAAATTTTGTAGTTCTCTTAATTGATTTCTTGTAAAGCGGATGACGAACCAAAGTTTCTATGGCGACTACAATTGTTTTATCCATTTTATCACTTACAACTTTACCAATTCTAGTCTTCCTGTTACCTCTCTCCACGGACCTTGCCTCCTCTCAACTATTTGTTTTCCACAGCCTTGAGTTCCTTTTCCCTGAGAATTGTCTTTATTCTAGCTATGTTTTTCTTTACTTCTCTCACTCTCATCGGGTTTTCCAACTGACCTGTGGCCATCTGAAATCTCAAATTAAAAAGTTCACCTTTTAGTTCTAAAAGCTTCTGTTCGAGTTCATTTGATGACATTTCTCTGATCTTATTAGCCTTCATTACCTTCACCCACTTCCTCAGTTTCCTGACGGGT
>Ga0134092_1001882_pt1 | contig 17187 bp, 18 predicted proteins | sample 3_6taG_FD_94454 | JGI IMG/M metagenome (GOLD analysis project Ga0134092, IMG submission 94454) | Switchgrass degrading microbial communities from high solid loading bioreactors in New Hampshire, USA - 3_6_20_6_A3 metaG | ecosystem: Engineered > Bioreactor > Semi-continuous > Anaerobic >... | reverse complement strand
TTTCGATGCTCTAGTTGCAACAGTAAATTTATTCGGCGGCTGCGGCCTCGGCGGTTTGCTCATCCCCGGATGCTTTGTTGGGTTCGCTCACGCTGAGAATGACGGTATCGGCAGGAATCAACAGCTTGATATTGGGGTTGTTGACAATATCCAAATCCTCGACCTTTACAACGGTTCCCGGGCCCATGCGGTCCAAATCGATGGTGACCGATTCCATCAAATGAGAAGGCAATGCGTTGTAGGGGATTTCCTCGATGTGCAGTTGAATGAGATTGGGGTTCTTATCCTTGTTAAGCAGCACAACCTGCATCACGCTGTTGACCGGCTCGTCCGCAATCAGGTGCTGAAACTCCAGATGCTCGATTTCCAGGTTGGGCGCCGAACGGCTGATATTCTTATACAGCACGTTGTACTGTTTGTCGCCAAGATCTATGGTAAGGGTGCTTCCTTTGAGTTTTCTGCTTACAAAACGATTGATATCGGGGAAGGGAATTTGAATGTGCACAGACTCTTTCAAATCGCCACCATAAATGGTGCAAGGAACAAAACCCATTTTCCTCAGTTTTTTTGCCTTTACCTTGGTATCCCGGTATTCCGCTTTTAAGACGTCCATGGTCTTTGTTACCTCCTATAAAGTGGGTTTATATCTAGTATATTCCTTATTTTGTTAAATTTTCTCCCATTATCATAAGATATATTTTTAATTTTGAATTATTTTTATAGGAATTATACCGAATTTCCATCTTTCAAGAGTTTTTTCTTAAATCGGCGAAAAAATTTACCGGCAGGCAAAAGAAAAACCATCGCCGTAAAGCGATGGTTGATGGTGGGCTTATGCTTTGTTGAGGGCGATATCCAGGCAAATGTCTCCGATGGAGGTGGAGACGCAGCACTGGGAGCGCTGGCTGTATTCTTTGGAGGCATCCGGCTTTCCCTGGAACGGCGGCAGGATATCGCAGGTTAAATGGTCGGCGGAAAGCAGAGTCATCACGGTGCCGCTGATAATATTGGCAATCTCCGAAACGGCGGAGGTGACAAAGTCGTCCACACAGTCCATTTCCATGCCGCTGAGGATTTGCACAATGTTCAGGGAAGTTTGGCTGGGGAAGCGGTAGGTGATGAAGCCTTCCAAATCCCCCACCACGCCCACGGAGATTTCCAGGTATTCGTTGGCATGGAACTCGTCCGCCGAGCGCTCGGCAATATCGGTAAGGTCCAGCATGGTTTGCAGCACCTGGCAGGTGGCCTGGACAAACGGCGTGTACAGATTAGTTTTCATTTCCCGTCACCCCCTGCTCAATGGCGTATGCGGCAATGCGCTGGTCTTCCGCAGCCACGTGGTTGACCAGCCACGCCAGCAGTCTGCCTCCGAACTGCTGCATCAACTGCTCGTTAAAACCGCTCTTTTCGTATTGCTCCGACACCTCCGCCACATACTGCACCATTTCGTCGTGCTTTTTTTTATGGGCTTCGTAGCCGGGGTATTGGATTTTTTTCTGGTAGGCTTCTTCGTGGCTGAAGTGCTCCACCACATAGTTTTTCATAAACTCCAGGGTCTCGTTTACCTGTCCCACTTTTTCCTCCCAGGACTGGGACGAACGGAGAACTTTCATAAACGCTTCCACCCGCTGGAACAGTTCCATATGTTCTTGGTCGATGACCTCGACCCCCAACCGGTATTTATCTTTCCAAAACATAAACCTTTCTGTCCTTTCCCCTCCGTTGGAGGTTGTGTTCTGCTTGGTGGTATTATAGCAGTTTTGTCGACAAGATTACAAGTTTTTCCACCATATTCTTACCGAAACAAAAGGAGATTTGGGAAATTGCCCACACCTCCCTTGGGAAAATGGCATAAGATAATAACAACACCATGAAAGGAGATTGTTATGAATCGGCATGCAACCCACAGGCAATCCGAGCATCTTTGCCATATGGACCACTCATGTGACTTTGGCGCGGATCCCTTTGTCACTAACATCCGCCAAGAGACCCTGAAAAACCAGTGTTTTCGCCGCGCCTTGTGGACCGGCGAATACCTGCAGCTCACCTTGATGTGCATACCCGTCGGCGGCGAAATCGGACTGGAACTGCACCCGGACACCGACCAGTTTATCCGGCTGGAATCGGGGCAGGGGATGGTCAAAATGGGCGAGTGCAAAGAGCATCTGGATTTTCAAAAATGTATTTGCCAGGACGACGTGGTTCTGATTCCGGCGGGCACGTGGCATAACATTGTCAACACCGGCAGAATCCCCTTAAAGGTCTACTCCATCTATGCGCCGCCTCATCATCCTCACGGCACCATCCACAAGACAAAGGCGGAAGCCGACGAGAGCGAACACGAATAAGCCTTAACGCAGATATTTTCTACATAATCGGTTGCAACCGGCACTTTGCCCTGGACCTCTCACCTCACCCTCTTATGACCCGAAACATATAATGGTATCAGCCCTGGTAGGGGGTATTCTATTTGGGGGTGACATTATGTGGTGCAACAGTTGCTGTAACCGTTGCAACTGGGGTTGCCGGTCCTGGGACCGCTGCAACTTCGGTTGCCGGTCTTGGTGGGACTGGAACGGCGGCTGCGGTTCCTGGTGGAACTGGGGTTGCGGATGCAACCGTAGACGCTGCCGGTTTTTCTGCTAGCCAATGATATCGCAAGCGGTCGGGCAGAGGTCTGGCCGCTTTATTATAAGCAAAACCCCGCATCCGCTGCGGGGCTTTGTTCTGTAATTAAGACATGGGCGGGGGGACCGACGGCAGATTGCTTAAATTGTTGCCTTCCTGCTGGTCCGGCAGGGACTTTAAATACTCGTTGCCTTTGCGGGAGGATATGCCCACTCCCCGAATGCCGCCCTGCCGCGCCAGTTCGACGGCGTCCTCCTTGCTGAGAATGGTGCCGTCGGAAAGCTGATACCCGGTAACCCGCCCCTGCTCTTTCACCAGCGCGGTAATTTCCTTTGCGTCCGGTTTGGGGGTGGGAATGTCCTTCATGGCCATCATGGGCAGTTGGCTCCTATCCGGCTGTTGGTTCACGATACATTCTCCTTTTGGCAAAGTCCTTTTTCGCAGCGGTTGCCCCACCGGTCCAGCAGGGAACCGTCGCGGTAAAACGATATGATTTCACAATGGTTGGAACACCCAAGGCAAGTGTGGACCCCGGTTTGAAAATGCAGGTCCACGATTTCGCAGTCAAAGGGCTTGGAGCGTTTGGCTCCCCGGGCAAGAAGGGCCGCCCCCAGCGCCCCCATCAGGTGAGAGTGGGAATCCACATGAATTCGGCTCTTTAACTCCTGCTGGAAGGCGTGCACCACACCTTTATTCTTGCTCACCCCACCCTGAAATACAATGGGTTCCAGGATTTGCTTGCCCTTGCCCACGTTGTTTAAATAATTGAGCACCACCGCGTGGCAGAGCCCCGCCACCAAATCCTCCTTGGCGTGTCCTGCCTGCGCCTTGTGGACCAAATCCGATTCGGCAAAGACAGTGCAGCGGGCGGCGATTTTGGCGGGATATTTGGAACGCAGCGCCACGTCCCCCAACTCCTCCACCGGAATGCCCAGCCGCTTGGCCTGGGAGGAGAGAAAGGCGCCCGTCCCGGCGGCGCAGAGGGTGTTCATGGCGTAGTCGGTGACCACGCCACCCCGAATCAAAATGAGCTTGGAGTCCTGCCCGCCGATTTCGATGATGGTCCGCACGTCGGGATAGCGGGAAAGGGTGCCTTTGGCGTGGGCGGTGATTTCGTTTTTTACTACATCCGCTTCCAGCATGGCGCCAATCAGCCGGCGGGCGGAGCCTGTGGTGCCCACCGAGCCAATCACAACCGAGGAGGGGAGCTGCTGCTTCAGCGAGCGGATGATTTTTTTGGTGGCGGCCACCGGGTCCCCTTCCGTCCACAGATATTCGGAAGCTAAAATCTCGCCGCTTTCGGAAAGGACTACTCCCTTAGTGGATACCGAACCGATATCCACGCCCAAACTGGCTGTCTGCAATTCTTCCTTCCTCCTTTTTCATGCGAATCATGTCGGCAAAGGCCTCCAGGCGGGTCTGCACCCCCGTCTCGCTGGTGTGGGAATCAAAACTCAGATGCAGGATGGGAATATCCCAATCCCGGGAAAGGTTCATCAGTGCCGGAGTTGCGTTTAATTCCGGAATGCAGCCGAAGGATTTCATGTGGATGATACCGTCGTAGCCTCTTTTGGCATAGGCAAGGCTTTGGGCAACGCTGTCCACCCCGTTGGCGCCCACCGTGTAGCCCAGATAGGGGCGGCTGTCTTTCAATGCCTGTTTGTGGTTTTTCCCAAACAGCAAAAACCACACCCCCATCACCCGACTGACCGAAATGCCCTGTTGGATGAGCTGTCGCTCCACAAAAAAGTTGCTGAAAGGCTCCATGAGGGTATACAAATCCCCCACAATCCCCACCCGCAGGGGATGTTGGGGTGGGTCGGTCTTCAACGCTGCCGAAGCCTTGCGGCATCTGGCTTTGGCTTTCTGCAAATCGGCAAGGGAATCGGCACGGGCGATATCTGCAAACAGCTGTTGGCGCACCTGTTCAAAAGAGCCGGGGACCGTTTCAAAGGCCACCTGTTCCCGCATCCAATACTCGTACCGGTCCATGGCCCGTATGCTCTCGCAGGCCAGCAGCATGGCCTCCGCCATGCGGGGGAGGGAAAGGTCGCATCCCAGGTTCCGGATATTGCGGTAAAGGGCCGCGGGCTTTGCCCGCTCCCGGGAAAGGCAGACAAACTGGAACCGGTACCCCAAATCCCGCAAAATTTGCTCCTGCAGCTCGCCGTAATAGCCGTATCGGCATCCCGTTCCCGTTTGGACCAGCACGTTTGCCCCCTGCTCCAGCGCTTCGATATAATTGCCCAAATTGAATTTGAAGGGTGCGCAGACAAAGTCGGGGCTGTAGCGGCTGCCCAACTCCACCGTCTTCTGGGTCATGGGCGGCGCGGGGAATACCCTGGCGTCGGGAAAAAGATGCCGAATCAATTGGGTAAACACCACGCTGTAATCCCCCAAATGGGGAAAGCTGATGGCCAGTTTATCGAGCACGGGATTGCCTCCTTTCCTGCAGAATATCCATAAAGCACTCCACCCGGGTTTGGAGCCCCGCTTCCCCCTGATGCTCGTCCAGCACAATCTGGGCGATGGGGATGTCCCCAACCCGGCGCAACACCAGTTCGTTGACCAGCGAATCGGTTCCGCAGGGAAAGGCGGTTACCAACAGCACGCCGTCCACCTGATGTTTGGCTAAGGGGATGGCTCCGATGATTTCCTGATTAACAACCCAGTACAGGTCCTTGGAAAGCTCCCTGGACGCCGCCCTGCAAGCCTTGCGGTCAAACCGCTCGGCAAAAATGGGAACGCCCCCTTGCTGTTCAATCATCCGAATGACGGGGGCTCCCCCAAAGGCGTCGTGAATCAGGTAGGGCTGCCCCGCCAGCAAAACCTTGGGAGCAGGGGAGGAGAGTAAGATTTCCTGCTGTTCCCGGGCAAGGCGGTCCTGCCGCGACTGTTCCTGAACCCCGCGGCGGTACGCCTTGAGGATTTGCGCCGGATGTTTGCCAAGGCGTATGCCTAAGGCGAGAAATTCCCGCCCTTCCCGGCCTTTGAGGTTGTAGCTGAGCACATTCGCCTGGGGGAAGGTGTTGCGGACCACATCCGGCAGGCCCCAGAACCGCACGCAGAATTCCTGATTCTTCTCCAAGGTTTCAAATCTGGGCACCAGAATGGCGTCGCAACGCCCGATAAGGCTTGCCACATGCCCCAAAAACAGCTTGACGGGCAGACAGCATTCCGCCACCGAAAGAGCCACCCCCTGAGTCAGGGTGGCCTGGCAGGTGGAGCCGCTGGTGACCACATCGCAGCCCAGTTCGGCAAAGAACGTCTTCCATAAGTATTGATAGCGGTAGTAAAGCAAAGCGTTTGGTATTCCAATGGTCATATGGTCGCCTGATTTCCTGTCGTAGTTTTCTATTTAGTATTGCCCAATTCCGCGGATATTTATCTTGCACAAGACAAAAAAAGATACAGTTTGACAATATTTGGAAAATACTCTAGACTGGTATCGGAGGCAATGTTCCAACTTGCAATGATGGGAGAGAAGTGGTATGGGTATCGAAAAGCTCATCGGCGATATGGTGTTGTTGCATGGCATCGAGAAAACGATTAATCAGAAGTCCGGTAAAACGCAAAAGGAATTAAATGAGATGATGATTGGTATCGTCGAGAATCTGCTGACGGTTCTGCAAAAGCATGACGAAAAGATGAATGCACTGGAAAAAGCGTTGAAAGATTTTATCGATGTGCAATCGGAAACCACCAATTGGCTTCATGAAAAGTTAGTGGAGCTAAGTGAATTCGTGGGGGGCAACATTGAAAATATTGGGGAAATGTCAAAGCTGATAAAAGAACTTATCGATGAAATATCCAAACAAAAGGACGATTTGATCCGTTTGGCTGCCTATGTGGATTATGATCTGGATGATTTGAATTAATAAGGACGACGCCATGAACCGGCTTCTGAACGGCGCTGCTGGACCGGTTGTGCAAATTAACATACTGCTGCCAATGAAAACGGGCACTCTTTCCACCCGGAAAAGAGTGCCCGTTTTTAGCCTGAAAAATCTGGAAACCTGGCGCTGTATCCCCACCTTTCCTGCTTATTTTTGAATCGAGCGGCGTGGTATCCGGCCTTTCTCACGCCGCTTTCATCCACCTTTTAGCCGTGGTTTCGGTGCTTCCGGCAAGGCTTCCGTCCACTAGGAACTGGTACCGCATGCCATCGCTGTTAAGCTATTAGGACGTCAGAACGCCGTCCGCGTTGAAGTAGTAGGTTTTGCCTCCGATGTTCCACTGTCCCACAAGGGCTCGGTTCCCGGAGTAGAAGCGCCAGTTGTTGCCGTCCTGCACCCAGCCGGTTTGCAGAACGCCGGTTCGGTAAAAGTAATACTTGACGCCGCCGATGGTCTGCCAGCCGTTCGCTGCAACCGCGGCCAGAGCGGCGGTCGAAAACCACCGTAACCTTTACTGGGCCGTTTTGCTGACCCCGATGGACATGGCGTCGCCCCCAAATGTCAGGGCCACGCTGATGCCGTCGCCGTTGGTTCCGCTAAAGGCGCAGTAGTCCTCGCTGTCTATCTCGTAAACGTCCTGGGTAAAATCCTTTTTGATTTTCTCCAGGTAGTCCTCGTAATCCGATTTCTCCACCCCACTTAACGTGATCATCACGCCGTTTTCCACCTCCACCACCGAAGCGATTTCCCCTTTATTAAATTCGGGAATGGCTTTGACAAGGATGGTATTCTTTGAGAAGGGCTTTGTTCACCAGCACCGCTGTTCCGTCCGGAGCGTAAATTTCAATGGGTAGGGGAAGCACTCAATTACCTTGGCAAGCAATTCTTCCTTTCCAAAGAAGGATTGGAAGGACTCGATGAGACTGTTTTGTTCGTCTTTCATCCGGTCCGCCATGGTATACCCTCAACCTGCTTGTCTGCACAGTTTGGCTGCAATACTCTAATTTTCGCGCCATACTGTTTCCATTTTAATACAAATTTTCAAGCATAGAAAGCTACTGGAAAATCGCAATGGAGTACAAAAGCCAGGGAATAGCCGTTTCGGCTATTCCCTGTTTAATGAAGGAATCGTTCAAACTTTCACGGATACCGTGGCAGGTTGTTTTTTCCGGCTTTTGGGGTTTTCCGCCCACAGGCGGTCGGCTGTGTCCGCCCATGCCGCAGCGGCGGGGGCTGTTTTGGCGCAGAGCAAATCCACGTTTTCCGGCGCTTCCATATCGGTGGATTTCGCGCCGGATTCCTTTACCATTGCGGCAAGCATATCGGGATTGTCCAGCAACGGGCATGGGCGCAGCATGTTGCTGTTAAAGGGTTGATTTCTCCGATAAGACATAAATAAAGGAGAGCGCAGCGCTTCCAGCAGGGTCACATCGTGGATGTTGACGTTGGAGTAGTGAATGAAGGCGCAGGGTTCCACGTCTCCGGCCGCGTTGATATGTAGGTACCGCCTTCCGCCGGCAATACAGCCGTCGGTGTACTCGCCGTCGTTCCAGAAATCCATGGCGAAGATGGGCTTCTTTTCGCGAATTTCACGGACCCGCCGATACATATAGGCTCGCTGTTCGGGGGAGGCGAGGTAATCGATGCGGGCATCCTTTCCAACGGGCATGTAGGTGAAGTTCCATGAGAACCGGCAGCCGCAGGCAATCATATCGTCCACAAATTCGTCGGAACCGACGCTTTCCGTGTTGTACCGGTGGTAACAGGTGGAGTACCCAAACAGCAGCTTGTGAGCTTTCATGCGTTCCATGGCTTCGATGACTTTGCGGTAGGTGCCTTTCCCGCGCCTTTGGTCGGTGGCCGCCTCGTCGCCCTCGATGGAAAAAGCCAGGGCAAAGTTGCCCACCCGCAGCAAATCCCGGCAGAACTCGTCGTCTACCAGTGTGCCGTTGGTAAAGGCAAAGAAGTAGCAGTCCTGATGCGTTTCGCACAGCCGAATGATGTCCTTCCTGCGTACCAGCGGTTCCCCACCGGAAAAGATGTAGAAGTAAATGCCCAGTTCCTTGCCCTGACGACAAATGGAATCCAGCGTCTCGTAAGAGAGATTGTGTTTGTTTCCGTACTGTGCGGCCCAACATCCGATGCAGGAAAGGTTGCATGCGCTGGTGGGGTCCATCAAAATGGCCCACGGAACGTTGCAGTTGTATTTTTTCTCTACGGCGCGGGCGCGTTCTTCCCCTTCCAGGTTTGAATTGACAAAGAAGCATTCCACAAACTTTTTCAAAAGCTTGGTGTCCACTTCCCGGACCACAGTTTCCACAAAGGTGCGCCAAACGCTGTTTTCATCCAACAGAATTTGGCGCATGGTGCTGATTTGGCCGGCATGCAGATTGCCTCGGTCCAGCTTCTCCGCAAGTTCAAACATGATGGGTATTTTTTCCATAGGATTGTTCGAGACGTAGTTCAGCAATAAGTGAACTGCAGCTTTCGAAACGCTATTCATCGCTAGCCCCCCAATATTCCTTCCTATTGTAAGTTTTAGCCGATTTTCGAATATCTCCGTTTTTTACAGCACAATTCACCATTCGTCTATAAAAATTATAAAATTTATGCATAAAATTCTTTATAGTTATATTGTGAACAAATTGTGAACAATCGCGTTTTATGTCCAAATTTGCCGACATCAAAGCATTTTTTCGTGCGCGTTCTGACGGAAGTTTTCATTTCGTCAATTGACAAAACCGCTGCGGGTATGTTAAAATTTGCTAAACATAAGGGAGTAGTTCGCGCCTATTGGCGCACTCCGGGTCAACAACATGGCGGCGATGATGCCGTCTGGTTCGGAGTATACCGTCTCACCCGAGCGGAGAATGAACGAGACTTATGCGCGGTATTGATGCGCATAAGTCTCTTTTTTTAACCCTGCGTGGCAGCAAAGCATTTAGAAGAAAGGGGAGAGTGTTTTGAAATACTACTTTATGTCGAAGGAGGACGTGCTCAGGGAAATGGGCAGCGGCGAGGACGGGCTTGCTTCCGCCGAAGCCGAACGAAGGCTCGGTCAGTACGGCCCCAACCGACTGGAGGAGGGCAAAAAGACCACCATCCTGGAAAGAATCTTCGCACAGATTTCCGACCCCATGGTGCTGGTGTTGATTGTGGCGGCAATCATTTCCGGAGTCACCGCCGTTTTGTCCGGTGAACCCTTATCCGACGTATTCATCATTCTCTTCGTGGTGGTGCTCAACACCGCCCTTGGCGTCATTCAGGAGAGCAAGGCGGAAGCCGCCATCGAAGCCCTCAAGGAAATGGCGGCCGCCACCTCCAAAGTCCTGCGGGACGGGCGCATGGTCCAACTCAGAAGCGAGGAGCTGGTGGTGGGCGACGTGGTGCTCCTGGAAGCGGGAGACGCCGTCCCCGCCGACGGGCGCCTCATCCGTTGCGCCAGTCTGAAGGTGGAGGAGGCAGCCCTCACCGGTGAATCGGTGCCGGTGGAAAAAACCGACGCCCCTCTCAACGCCAGGGAGGGCGACATTCCCCTGGGCGACCGCATCAACATGGTTTACATGGGCAGCTCCGCCGTCTACGGACGCGCCATGATGGTGGTCACCGCCACCGGCATGAACACCGAAATGGGGAAAATCGCCAACGCCATCACCACGGCACAGGAGGGCGAAACTCCCCTGCAAAGAAAGTTGGCCCAGCTCAGCCGCATTTTGACTGCCCTGGTCCTTGGCATCTGCGCCGTCATGTTCGGCGTCAGCCTCCTGCGCCACTTCCTGTCCGCCCCCGTTCCCGGTGTGGGCCTTGCCGATACGCTGCTCGACTCCTTTATGCTGGCGGTGAGCCTTGCGGTGGCTGCCATCCCCGAGGGCCTGGTGGCGGTGGTCACCATCGTCCTTTCCATCGGCGTCACCAAAATGTCAAAGCGCAACGCCATCATTCGCAAGCTGACCGCTGTGGAGACCCTGGGCTGCACCCAGGTTATCTGCTCCGACAAGACGGGAACCCTTACCCAAAACAAAATGACGGTGGTGGAATATGCGGGCGACGATGAAAAGCTGCTGGCAACTTCCCTTGCACTGTGTTCCGACGCGGAGCTGAACGAGGAAGGGCAGGCTGAGGGGGACCCGACCCAGGCCGCCGTCGTCAACTACGCCAACAAACTGGGACTTCCCAAAAACGAGCTGTCCCGGCAATATCCCCGGGTTGCCGAAATTCCCTTTGATTCGGCCCGCAAGCTCATGACCACTCTGCACCAAAAGCCGGAGGGCGGACTAATTCAACACACCACCGGCGCTCCCGACGTGGTGATTTGGAAATGTGTAAGTTACCTGGAAAACGGAAACATCCTGCCCATGACGGAAGAAAAACGCCAATTCTTCCTGGGCGAAAACAAGCGCCTGGCCGACAAAGCCCTGCGCGTCCTCGCCGCCGGATACCGGGAATGGGAGACGCGGCCCGCCGCCCTTTCCCCCGAGGAGGAAAACAACCTGGTCTTCCTGGGCCTTGTGGGAATGATTGACCCCGTGCGGGAGGAAGTGCCGGCAGCTATCCAGCAATGCCGGACCGCCGGCATCCGCCCCATCATGATTACCGGCGACCACGTCGACACGGCGACGGCCATTGCCCTGCAGCTCGGCATCATCACCGACCGCTCCCAGGCGATGACCGGCGCCATGCTGGATCACATCGGCGACGAGGATTTTGTCCGGAACGTCGAGCACTACGGCGTCTATGCCCGGGTGAAGCCCGAGCACAAGACCAGAATCGTCAACGCGTGGCGCCATCGTGGGTATGTGACGGCTATGACCGGCGACGGGGTAAACGACGCGCCTTCCATTAAAAACGCCGACATCGGCATCGGCATGGGCATCACCGGCACCGACGTGACCAAAAACGTCGCCGACATGATACTGGCCGACGACAACTTCGCCACCATCGTCTCCGCCGTGGAGGAAGGCCGCCGCATCTACGACAACATCCGCAAATCCATTCAGTTTCTGCTTTCCTCCAACCTTTCGGAGGTTATCAGCATCTTCTGCGCCACCCTGCTGGGATTTACCATCCTCAAACCCGCCCATATTCTGTTCATCAACCTGATTACCGACTCCCTTCCCGCCCTTGCCCTGGGCATGGAAAAGGGAGAAGCCGATATCATGCGGCGCAAACCCCGAGACCCGAAGGAAGGCATTTTTTCCGGAGGGGTGGGATTCAGTGTCTTTTATCAAGGCGTCATGGTGGCCCTGCTGACCCTTGCCGCCTACTTTATCGGCGAGCGGATGGAAAACGGCGCCTGGAGAATTGTAAACAGCGAGGACGGTATGACCATGGCGTTTCTCACCATGTCCATGGCGGAAATCATCCACTCGTACAACATGCGCTCCCAGTACGGCTCGATTTTCAAAGTCAAAAACCACAATTTCTACCTGTTCGGCTCGATGCTCCTCTCTTTCCTCCTGACTGCGGCCGTCATCTATATTCCCCTTTTGCGGGACGCCTTTGGCTTTACCTCCATCAGCTTTGCGGAATATATCACCGCTATGGGTCTTGCCATCCTGGTCATCCCTATTGTGGAGCTGGTCAAACGCATCCAGCGAAAAGTGAAAACCACCTGATGAAAGAACCTGGTTGTGCCCAATGGACCCAGCCAGGTTCTGTTATGGGAACGGGAGGAGCACCAAATGCTATTTTTGACCGGTGCGCTTATGTTTCCGATAAGAATAACCGAGAGCGCCGATACAGACAACCAGGCCAAACAAAGCGGGCTTTAGAACCGACATGCCCGCCTCGCCGCTAAATACAATGCTCCAAATCACTTTCAGCATGGCCGCGCCTACCATAACGCCCAAAAGCCATTTCCAGTTTCGTTTCCACGCCGCCGTCAGAAGCAGTAAGAAAAACAGGGGCACCGCCAAACTGATGACTATTTTCTGAGCGGTCCATTGGCTTTTTAGGTAATCCATTTCAAAAGCCAAAAACTCCAAAACCTGCGGATGTTTGGCAGATGGAACGGGAAACCAGAACATACTTGTAAAAAGGGCAAAAATGGAACCGAAGATGCCGGCAAAACTTTTTCGAAAGGCAAAGACCACCATTGGTATGATAAATAAAGGCCTGATATACCAGCTTAAGATGTTGTGATGCCGTTCAAATGCCCATTGAAAAAAAGCGTCATTGGTCATAAACAACACGAACAATAGAACAGTGGCAACGGCAAACAGCATGCCGGTGATGATATCCGCTTTTCGATTCATGGCAAGCCTCTGTTTTCTTGAAATTTCGGGGTATAAGTTTAGTGTATAATTCGAGCATGAAAATAACAACTGCTGAAAATGACTAAATTTTTCCGTCCCCCACAGGGCATCTTATCCGTATGGCGTTGTCATAGTAAAATATTATACGAATACTTATTGACAAACACCTTACCGAACCATACAATTTAGGCAGATGAACAATGGCGTTCGTCATGCTTTGCAACGCAGATGTTGCGTTGTAGGGGTGATGGATGCCTTTTTGTTTTTAACCGCTGAAAACGCAGGAGGAGGAGTCAGATGGCAAACGAATTATTATATACGGGCAAGTCAAAATCCGTCTATACGGGGGACGACAACCATACCTGCATCCTGGAATTTCGGGATTCGGCCACGGCTGGTAACGGTGCCAAAAAAGCGGAGCTGGAAGGCAAGGGAGTCCTCAACGCCGAAATAACGTCCATACTGTACCAATACCTTGAGAAAAACGGGATTGAGACCCACTTTATCCAAATGCTGGACGATACCCGGATGCTGGCCAAAAAGGTGGACATCGTCAACGTCGAGGTGATTGTCCGCAATCTTGCCGCCGGCAGCTTCTCCAAAAAATACGGGGTGCCCGAAGGCACGCCGCTGAAAAACACCGTCCTGGAATTCTGCTTAAAGAGCGACGAACTCGGCGACCCGATGATGAACAAAAGCCAAATTACCGCTTTGGGAATCGCTTCCCAGGAAGATCTAAACACCATGAAGGATATGGCGCTGCGGGTCAACGACCTTTTGTCCGCGCTGTTTGACCGATGCGACATCATCCTGGTGGATTTCAAGCTGGAATTCGGCATCCACGAGGGCAGAATTATTCTTGCGGATGAAATCTCGCCGGATTCCTGCCGCTTTTGGGATAAATCCACCGGCAAGAAGCTGGACAAGGACCGCTTCCGCCGGGACCTTGGCGATGTGCTGGGAGCCTACCGCGAAGTGCTGCGGCGGCTGAAAAATGTGCAGCCGCTCTAAAACGGATTCCGTGCGCATCGATGCAATAGCGGGATAATATTTGGTATGAATGGAACGGCAAATCGGTTGGGCATGGAGAGGAGCTTTGAAATGCCTCATGTTGACAAATTAAGGGAAGAGTGCGGCATCGTCGGGATTTATCGCGACAGAGCTGAAGACGTGGCGAAATCCCTCTATTATTGTCTGTATGCCCTGCAGCACAGGGGGCAGGAAAGCGCGGGCATTGCCACCAACGACGGCTTTCACACCTGTTCCCACAAGGAAATGGGGCTGGTGCCGGAGGTGTTCAGCGAGCAGGTCCTAAAAGGGCTCAAGGGCCATAAAGGCATCGGCCATGTCAGGTACTCCACCACGGGGGACAGCAAAGTCGCCAATGCCCAACCTTTGGTAGTTCGATATCGGGGTGGCAGTATCGCCCTTGCCCACAATGGAAACCTGGTCAACGCAGCCAGCTTAAGAAGCCGTCTGGAAGACAACGGTGTGGTCTTTCAAACCACCATCGATTCCGAAGTCATCGCAAACCTGATTGCCCGTTTTAGCGGCGACGGCATTGTAAACGCCATCCAGCGAGCCATGGACATGATTCAGGGCGCCTATACCCTGGTGGTGATGACGGAGGATTCCCTTATTGGGGTCCGGGACCCCTATGGCCTCAGGCCTCTTTGCCTGGGGAAGATGGGGGAGGACGGCTATGTCCTTGCCTCGGAAAGTTGCGCTTTGGACGTCATAGAGGCGGATTTTATTCGGGATGCAGAACCGGGAGAGATCATTATCATCGATCAGTCTGGCCTTCAGTCCAAGCAGGTGCCGGTCGGGAACCGAAGAGCCTCCTGCATCTTTGAATACATCTACTTTGCCCGTCCGGACAGCACCATCGACGGCACCAGCGTTTATGAGGCTCGAAAGAATGCGGGAAAGCAATTGGCCGAGGAGCATCCCGTGGAAGCGGATTTGGTGATAGCGGCGCCAGACACCTCGATTCCCGCCGCTTTGGGCTATGCGGAAGCTTCCGGTATTCCTTTCGGGGAAGGGCTGATTAAAAACAGATATGTGGGCAGGTCCTTTATTCAACCCAAGCAGGAGCTGAGAGAAACAGCTGTCAGGCTAAAGCTCAACTCCCTGCGGTGCAATGTCTGCGGCAAGAGAATTGTGATGATTGACGATTCCATTGTCAGGGGAACCACCAGCAAGCAAATTGTCAAACTTTTGCGGATGGCGGGAGCCAGGGAGGTACATCTTAGAATCAGTTCGCCGCCGGTCGCCTACGGCTGCCATTTCGGCATCGATACCCCCAACCGGGAGCAGCTGATCGGAGCCATGAAAACCATAGAAGAAATTAGAAGAACTATAGGCGCGGACAGCCTGGGATATCTCAGCATCGAGGGGCTTGTGAAATCCATCGGCAAGCCGGCGGAGCATCTCTGCTTGGCCTGCTTTAGCGGCGATTATCCGATGAAGGTGCCGCAGGTCGGCGATAAAAAGATGTTTGAGAGAAGGCAAGCGCAAGGAACATGATGAAAAAACCCATGTGTTCAAAACAAGCCAGATGACTTTACAAATATATCATGGACAGAAAGCGAACGAGGCGCTCTATGCTATATGGCGTAGAGCGCCTCGTTCGCTCCCGTTCAGACTGGTGCAAATGGTACGTCAAACCGTACCACAAAAAGTGAAAATGACGAAACGGCGCCATGACGAGACAACCAAGTTTTAAGAAATATTGGATGTAGAACTTAATTGGATATCCTATATCATCTCAAAAAACGGAGAACAGAATCGCAAACCTGTTTCAAGAGGCGGATGCGAATATGTATCGTGACAAAGAGCGGTATCGTCAACATAGCATAGATGACCCATCCGCGTAGGCAATGGACAACACTTATATATGCCGTGCTGGAGCTATTGTGTGACAGTTATGGAATAGGAACTTTCGCACTGACGCTGTTTTCGTTTCAACATAGTCTGGAAACCTACCCCTGATGTAAAAAAATGAGTACATCAGGGGGTTTGAATTGAAAGGTAACATTTCTTCCAAAATGAGAGCAATCAATCGAATCATTTCAAGGGGAGAAAACCATTTTTTGTCAAATTATGTTGATTGTATATATTATTACAAGTATAATATGATTAACAGTTTCAATTATTGAATTCTGCATAGTATTGTTAAAAGCGCTACACATAGAACAGGAAAGGAACGCCGATGAGAATGCCGAGATTCTTGACCGGCAGTTGGGTATCCAAAACATAGGGGCGATGCAGAACTCTATCGGCGGATGCTAAGGGAATACCGCAACAAAAATCAACATATGTTGGACAAGCTGGAAGCAGCGATTAGCGCCAAGGAATACGCTGTCGGCCGAATGGTTACAAAATGCCCTAAAGGAAGAGGAGATAACCTTATAACAAGAATCAATTCGCAAGATTATTTAAGAACTTGCTGGGCCAGTTGTGGAGTAATGGGAAAAGTGCTTAGGAGCGTTGAGGGTAAAAAAAGGAGGCCGCCAGATGCAAATGAAGATTTTAGTTGCTGACGATTCTGCATCGGACCGATCCATCATTCAAAATCTGTTAAGGGAATACTGCGTTTTCACCGCTTGCGACGGCGTGGAAACTGTGGCCAAGCTGAAGAGCATGCAGATATTCGCCTGCTGATTCTGGACCTCAACATGCCCAATATGAATGGGCTTCAGGTTCTGGAATTTTTAAAAGCGAACCAGCGGTTTCAAAAGCTCCACACTATTATCCTAACCAATTACGATGAAGGGGAAAACGAAATTAAGGGCTTGCAGCTTGGCGCAATTGACTACATACAAAAACCCATTCAAGAGGCTTTCCTCAAAGCCCGGATTGACATACATATGGCACTTCTGCGCGCGGAGCAAGTCCTGGAGCAAAAGCTGGACGAACAGATTTTGACACTGGAAACGATTCTCCTTCAGGCTCCCATTGGCATCGCCATCTTGCAAAGCTGCAATTCGATGCCCTCCGAAATTTCGATAGTGAGAATCAATCCGGCTTTTGAGCAAATCATCGGCAGAACCAGGGAAGAACTGGCTTCCGCAGGCTGGAGACAGATACTCCACCCCTATGACTTTGAGGAAGATACCGTTCTCTTTCAAAAACTGCTGTCCGGCGAAATCAAAATGTATTCCAGGGATAAGCGCTTTCTCAAACCGGATGGTTCCATCGTTTGGGTACATATGAACGTCGCACCCCTGACTTTCTTCGACACCCGGCAACAAAACCGCACCTGGATTTGTTTAGTGGAGGATATCACCGAGCGCAAACAGATGGAAACCGCATTGTATGAGAGCGAGCGCAGCAAATCGGTGTTTCTTTCCCATCTTCCGGGGCTTGCCTACCGGTGCAATTACGACCGCGACTGGACCATGCAGTAT
>Ga0134092_1001874_pt1 | contig 17220 bp, 32 predicted proteins | sample 3_6taG_FD_94454 | JGI IMG/M metagenome (GOLD analysis project Ga0134092, IMG submission 94454) | Switchgrass degrading microbial communities from high solid loading bioreactors in New Hampshire, USA - 3_6_20_6_A3 metaG | ecosystem: Engineered > Bioreactor > Semi-continuous > Anaerobic >... | reverse complement strand
TGCCGGGAGATAACGTACAGATGTCCATAAAATTAATAACCCCTATTGCTATAGAGGAAGGTCTGCGTTTTTCCATTCGTGAAGGAGGAAGGACCGTAGGTTCAGGCGTAGTTACCAGTTTATCATAATGAAGAAAAAATATACCGGGGAGGGATATAAATCCCTCCCGGGGTATGTTTTTTAAATCCGGAGATCATCCAGCAAAAAGATCTTTTTCATAAGGGTATAAACATTATAATTTATACACCCGGTAGCGTGTAGTAGTGGGTACTATATAAAGCCAGTTTAAGGAGGTTTCACTGCGTGAGTGGCCAACAAAAAGTAAGAATTAGACTTAAGGCATTTGATCACAAACTATTAGATCAATCATCGCAAAAGATTGTTGAAACAGCTAAGAAAAATGGGGCCAGTGTTTCTGGACCTATTCCGTTGCCAACAGAAAAGAGTATATATACCATACTGAGGTCTCCTCATGTAAACAAAGACTCTCGTGAGCAGTTTGAAATGCGGACCCATAAGAGACTCATAGATATACTCGATCCTAACCCTAAAACCATTGATGCGCTTATGCATCTGGATCTGCCTTCAGGGGTAGATATTGAAATTAAGTTATAGCTTGTGAGAACCGGTGCTAAAGAGATTAGGGGGGCAAAAGATCTTTTTAGCGGTAAAATATCCGGGGAATTAGAAGTGACGTTGGACGCCCCACTTCCAACCTATCACTTAGAAAAATCACAACTAGGAGGTAGTTTAGGTGGCTTCTGAAGTTAATAAGGCCATTTTGGGCATTAAAGTAGGTATGACCCAAATTTTTGACGAAAACGACAAAGCCGTTCCAGTGACTGTAGTTGAGGCTGGTCCCTGTACGGTATTACAAAAGAAAATTAGTGAAATAGATGGCTATAACGCTATCCAGGTAGGCTTTTACAACCTGAAAGAAAAACAGGTAAACAAGCCGGCCAGGGGACATTTTAAGAAGGCCAATGTTAAACCCCTGCGTTATATAAAGGAATTTAGGGTTAAGGACGTCCAATCGTATAATGTCGGCCAGGAAATAAAAGTGGATTTGTTTAACCCGGGAGATGTGGTTGATGTTACTGGCACCTCCAAGGGGAAAGGATTTGCTGGTGCTGTCAAGAGGCATAATTTTGCTCGTGGTTCCATGGGGCATGGGTCCAAATATCATCGCCGTCCAGGTTCTTTGGCAGCCAAAGGTCCAGCTCGCGTATTTAAGGGTAGGAAGCTTCCTGGCAGACTAGGAGGAGATAGGGTAACAGTACAGGGCTTGAAGGTAGTAAAAGTCTATCCGGAGAGAAATCTTATCCTGATCAAAGGCGCGATTCCAGGGCCCAGAAAAGGTCTGGTTATAATTAAAGATTCGGTAAAGGCATAATTAAAGGACAAAGGAGGTAAGAAAAGTGCCTAAAGTAGCTTTATACAATATGAGCGGGGCCCAGATCGGAGAATTGGAATTAAGTGATAAGGTTTTTGGAATAGAGCCTAATAAAGCCGTTATGTATGAATTTGTTAAAATGCAGTTAGCCAATAAAAGGGTCGGGACCTCATCAACTAAGACTAGGGGCGAAGTAAGAGGCGGCGGCAAAAAACCGTGGAGGCAAAAAGGTACCGGCAGAGCCCGTGTAGGCAGCACCAGGAATCCCCTATGGACTGGAGGAGGCGTTGTTTTTGGGCCTAAACCGCGGGATTATTCCTATAGACTGCCGCGTAAAGTAAGAAGGTTGGCTTTGAAATCGGCACTTTCCAGTAAAGTTTTAGATAATCAAATAATAGTTGTTGATGAACTTAGGTTTGAAGAACCTAAAACCAAGCTTATGGTACAGACCCTGCAAACTTTACAAAGTAGTGGCAAAACTCTGGTTGTAACAGCTGATGGTGATCCTAATGTTACGAAATCAGCTCGCAATATACCAGGAGTTAAACCTTTAAGAGTAGACTTTATCAATGTCTATGACCTGTTAAAGTACGATACTCTACTTATTACCAAGGATGCAGTTGCCAGAGTAGAGGAGGTATATGCCTAATTATGAAAGACTACAGGGATATTATTATTAGACCGGTAGTAACCGAGAAATCTATGGATCTTTTGGCGGAAAACAAATACACTTTCTTTGTGCACCCTAAAGCCAATAAGACAGAAATAAAGAATGCTATTGAGAATATATTCAGTGTCAAAGTAGAAGCCGTCAATACTATGAATATAAAAGGTAAGCGCAAGCGCATGGGCCGGTTTCAGGGATATACCCCTAAACGCAAAAAAGCAGTCGTCACCCTTAAGCCCGGACAAAAGATACATCTTTTTGAAGGCATGTAAAAATGCCGGCACTGTGTAAGGAGGGAAGTTATTAATGGGCATAAAAAAATTCAAGCCAGTAACACCGAGCAGAAGGCAAATGACGGTGATGACTTTCGAGGAAATAACTAAGAAAGAACCGGAGAAAAAGCTTACTGTGCCGCTTAAGAAAACTGGTGGCAGAAACGCCAGAGGCAAATTAACGGTAAGACACCGTGGTGGCGGTCATAAGCGGCTTTATCGGATAATTGATTTTAAGAGGCTTAAAGACAATATTCCAGCCAAAGTCGCGGCTATCGAATATGATCCAAATCGTTCTGCTAATATTGCTTTATTACACTATGCTGACGGGCACAAGGCTTATATAATTGCACCCCATAATTTAAACGTAGGTGACGTAGTAGAATCAGGAGCCGAAGCTGATATTAAGGTAGGCAATGCTCTACCCCTAAAAAATATACCAGTAGGTACATTAATTCATAATATAGAGCTTAGACCTGGTAAAGGAGCTCAGTTAGTGCGTTCGGCTGGGGCCGTAGCACAGCTAATGGCTAAGGAAGGTTCCTATGCCCATGTGCGTTTGCCGTCTGGCGAAGTTCGTTTAGTTCATGTTAATTGCCGGGCTAGCATCGGCCAGGTAGGTAATCTGGACTATGAAAACCAAACCTGGGGTAAAGCGGGGAAATCTCGTTGGATGGGAATCAGACCTACAGTAAGAGGATCAGTTATGAACCCCAATGACCATCCCCATGGTGGTGGCGAAGGACGGGCTCCTATAGGTAGAAAATACCCGGTTTCTCCCTGGGGTAAGATTGCTATTGGTGGTACTACCCGGAAAAAGAAACCATCAGATCGAATGATCGTCCGGAAACGCAAATAGCTCATAAAGGAGGTCTATAAATGGGCAGGTCATTGAAAAAAGGACCTTATTGTGATGAAAAACTATTAGCCAAGATTGAAAAAATGAATGAAAGCGGCCAGAAAAAAATTATCAAGACCTGGTCACGGCGTTCAACCATAATGCCCCAGATGGTAGGGCACACTCTGGCGGTACATGATGGCCGCAGACATATACCGGTATATATCACTGAGGATATGGTGGGAATGAAATTAGGAGAGTTTGCCCCTACCAGGACCTATAGAGGACATGCTGGTAAAAGTGAAAAAACTAGCAGAGCTAGGTAGGAAGGAGGAGTATTAATATGGAAGCCAGAGCAGTAGCTCGTTACTTAAGAGTATCTCCTTTTAAAGCCCGCCAGGTAGCGAATCTAGTTAGAGGTAAAAATGTCGGTGAAGCTTTAGGCATACTCAGATATACCAATAAAAAATCAGCTCCGTTGATTAATAAGGTATTAAAATCAGCTATTGCCAATGCGGAGCATAACTTTGATATGGATACTGATCAATTGTTTATATCCGAAATCTACGTGGATGAAGGTCCAACCATCAAAAGGATGAGACCTAGAGCTTACGGAAGAGCAGATATAAGAAGACACAGAACCAGCCATATAACCGTGGTACTAAGGGAAAGGGAGGTTAAATAGTGGGTCAAAAGGTTCACCCTAAGGGTTTTAGACTGGGGGTTATTAGAGATTGGGACTCCAACTGGTATGCTGATCGTGATTACACCGAATTATTACATGAAGATTATAGAATAAGACAATTTATTAAAGAGACTTTTTACACAGCTGGAGTTTCTAAAATTGGAATTCAGAGAACCGGCAATCGGGTGCGAATCACTATTCACACTGCCAAACCCGGAATTATTATCGGTCGCGGTGGTATGGAAGTAGAAAAATTAAAAGCCCATTTGATTAAGATGACTGGTAAGAATATTAACCTTAATATACAGGAAATAAAGAAACCAGAACTCGATGCTCAAATAATAGCAGAGAACATTGCTCAGCAGATAGAAAAGAGAGTATCTTTTCGCCGGGCTATGAAACAATCAGTAGGAAGAACTATGCGTGCTGGTGCTGTTGGTATCAAAGTTATGATATCCGGGCGTTTAGGTGGGGCTGAAATAGCTCGAACCGAATGGTATTCCGAAGGTAAAGTACCGCTTCATACCTTAAGAGCAGATGTTGATTATGGTTTTGCAGAGGCCCATACTACTTACGGAAAGATAGGTATTAAGGTATGGATTAATCGGGGAGAAGTTTTGCCTGAGGCCAAAAATAGACCAGCACAGAAAGTAGTGGAGGAGGCAGAGAAATAATGCTTACCCCAAAGAGGATTAAACACAGGAAACAGCATCGCCCTGGCCTTAAGGGTAACGCCAATAAAGGAAACACTGTTGCGTATGGAGATTACGGTTTACAAGCCCTGGAGGCGGCATGGATTACAAATAGACAGATAGAGGCTGCTCGTATAGCCATAAATCGTTATATAAAGAGGGGCGGAAAACTATGGATTAAAATATTCCCTGATCGTCCGCTGACCGTAAAACCAGCCGAAACCCGTATGGGTAAAGGTAAAGGATCTCCTGAACACTGGGTTGCAGTTGTCAAACCAGGACGGATTATGTTTGAATTATCCGGTGTTAACGAAGAAACCGCGCGTGAAGCTATGCGTTTGGCATCACACAAACTGCCAATCAAGTGCAAGTTTGTAAAAAGAGAAGAAATGGGTGGTGAGGTTAGTGAAAGCCAGTAAAATTAGAGAACTAACCGATGATGAACTGAACAAAAAAGTTTCGGATTATAAAGAGGAGTTATTTAATTTGAGGTTTCAGCTTGCTACCGGACAATTAGACAATCCGATGAGAATTAAAGATGTTAGAAAAAATATCGCCAGGTGTAAGACGATATTAAGACAGAGAGAAATAGCCAGAGGAGAATAATAGAAGCCAGAACAACTGGGAAAACAGGTTTAATACTTTGTTAAGGAGGTCAAAGGGTGGCAGATACTCGTGGTAACAGAAAAGTAAGGATAGGAACGGTATCAAGCGATAAGATGGATAAGACCATAACTGTCAGGGTTGAGACCGTAAAACAGCATCCTCTCTATAAAAAAACGATTAGAACCAGCAAGAAGTTCAAAGCTCATGATGAGAATAATGAAGCCAAAATTGGTGATGTAGTAAAAATTATGGAAACTCGTCCTCTGAGCAAAGAAAAGAGATGGCGGCTGGTAGAGATTATTCGGAAAGCCGAAACATTAGAATAAGACCTGGGATGTGAAGGGAGGTTATAGCCGTGATCCAACAAGAAACAATTCTTCAGGTCGGAGATAACACCGGGGCTAAACAGATTTTATGTATAAAAATACCGGGGGGCTCTAAAAGAAGATATGCTACTGTGGGAGATGTTATTGTAGCCAGTGTAAAAGAAGCAACCCCGGGAGGAGTAGTTAAGAAAGGTGACGTGGTTAAGGCTGTAGTAGTTAGAACCAAGAAGGAAATTAAAAGGTCGGATGGATCTTATATAGCTTTTTCAGAAAACGCAGCCGTAATAATAGACGACAATAATAATCCTCGAGGCACCCGTATTTTTGGACCTGTGGCCAGAGAACTTAGAGAAAAGAACTTTATGAAAATCGTATCCCTGGCTCCAGAAGTCCTGTAATCGATGGAGGTGTAGTGAATGCGAATCAAGAAAGGCGATATTGTCCTGGTTACTACAGGCAAAGACGCCGGGAAGAAGGGAAAAATACTTAAAGTATTGCCTGAGCAGAATAAAGTAGTGGTTGAGGGTATAAACCGAGTTAAAAAGCACCAAAAGCCTAACCGGGCTATACCCCAGGGAGGCATTCTAAAGATAGAAACTCCTATGAGCGCCTCCAATGTTATGCTGCTCTGTAACAAATGTGATAAACCTACCCGCATCGGCAGCAAAATACTTGATAACAATGAAAAAGTAAGGGTATGTAAGAAGTGTGGAGAGATAATAGACTAAAACTCCAGGAAAGGAGGCTAGCTAGTTAGTGGCCAGATTATATGAACAGTATAAAAATGAAATAGTACCCAAGCTAATGGAAAAATTTTCTTACAAAAATATCATGCAAGTGCCCCGTATAGAACGGATAGTAATAAACACTGGTGTAGGAGAGGCTATACAAAACCCCAAAGCCCTGGATGGTGCGGTAAATGATTTAACAGTAATATCGGGACAAAAGCCGGTGATTACCAGGGCCAAAAAGTCAATTGCTGGTTTTAAATTAAGAGAAGGTATGGCCATTGGCTGCAAGGTTACATTACGCGGAGAAAGAATGTATAACTTTTTAGATCGTTTAATTAATCTAGCCCTACCCAGGGTACGTGACTTCAGAGGAGTTTCACCACAAGCTTTTGATGGACGAGGAAATTATTCCCTTGGCATAAAAGAACAAACCATTTTTCCTGAGATAGAGTACGATAAGATTGATAAAGTTCGTGGTTTGGAAGTAGTAATTGTAACCACTGCCAAAACTGATGAAGAAGCCCGTGAACTATTAAAACAAATGGGAATGCCTTTTAGATAGGGGGTAGGAAATATTGGCTAAGAAAGCAATGATCGCTAAACAGAAACGGAAACCTAAATTTGCGGTAAGAGCATATAACCGCTGTAAAATATGTGGACGCCCTCGGGCCTATATGCGTAAGTTCGGTATGTGCAGGATTTGTTTCCGGGAGCTGGCCCACAGGGGAGAACTGCCAGGGGTAACAAAATCAAGCTGGTAGGTCGATAAAAAGGAGGTATGAAAAATGGTCGTGACTGATCCGGTAGCCGATTTCTTAACCAGAATAAGAAACGGCAACATGGTCATGCATGAAACCGTTGAGGTGCCCGGATCCAAGCTTAAAATGGGACTCGCTCAAATTATGAAGGATGAAGGGTACATCAAGGATTATGAATATATAGATGATGGTAAGCAGGGAATTATCCGGATATACCTCAAGTATGGCCCTAATCGGGAAAAGGTTATCACTGGTCTAAAAAGAATTAGTAAACCCGGGCTCAGAGTGTATGTCAAGAAAGACGAAATTCCTAAAGTTTTAGGTGGACTGGGAACAGCAGTCATATCCACCTCCCAGGGGCTGATGACTGATAAAAAGGCCAGAAAAGCCGGACTAGGTGGAGAAGTAATATGCTATATATGGTAGCTGAAGGAGGAGAAATTAGTGTCAAGAATAGGTAAAAAACCTATCAGTCTACCTGCAGGTGTGAAGGTAACGGTAGATGGCAATCAGGTAACTGTTCAGGGTAGCAAAGGTACCTTGACCCAGACATTACCTAAGGGCATTACTGTCACCCAGGAAGATAATCAAATTATTGTGCGAAGGGCTAATGACGATAAACAGCAGAGAGCTTTTCATGGACTTATTAGGGCTCTGATCGCTAATATGGTTGAAGGAGTAACCAACGGTTTCGAAAAGAAGCTGGAATTGGTAGGTGTAGGTTACAGGGCTCAACTGCAGGGTAAGAAGTTAGTAATAAACATAGGCTTTTCCCATCCGGTTGAAGTGGATGCTCCCGAGGGCATAGAGTTTGAGGTTCCAGCTCCAACCAAAATTACGGTAAAGGGTATTGATAAACAAGCGGTTGGAAATACAGCTGCTCACATTCGCGCCATTAGAAAGCCTGAACCCTATAAAGGCAAGGGAATAAAGTACGAAAATGAGGTTGTCCGGCGTAAGGCTGGTAAGGCTGGCGGGAAATAAAGCAGGAAGGGAGTGACCGGAATTGATCAAAAAGACAAGTAAGAAAGAGTTAAGAAAGGTAAAACACAAAAGAATTCGCCAGAAAGTATTTGGAACGGCTGCAGCCCCTAGACTCTGCGTTTTTAAAAGCCTTAGACATATATACGCTCAGATAATAGATGATGAACAAGGAAAAACCTTGGTAGCAGCCTCTACATTAGATAAAGAACTCGCTAATCTAGGATCTAAAACTAATAAAGAAGCAGCCCAGGCAGTTGGCAGCAAAATTGCTGCTCGGGCTAAAGAAAAAGGTATTACTAAAGTGGTTTTTGATCGTAATGGATATAAATATCACGGAAACGTAGCTGCACTAGCTGATGCAGCTAGAGAAAACGGACTGGAATTCTAACATCAATTATGAGTCAGGAGGGACACGATGATTGAAAAGGAACAGGCTAGCCCGGAACTTATTGAAAAAGTAGTAAACGTACGACGGGTAGCCAAGGTGGTAAAGGGCGGACGCAGATTTAGTTTTAGCGCTCTCGTTGTAGTTGGCGATGGAGAAGGTAAAGTCGGGATCGGTAAGGGAAAAGCAGCGGAAGTGCCGGAAGCTATTCGCAAGGCGATTGAAAATGCTAAAAAGAACATGATAAAAATACCATTGATTGAAGACAGGACTATACCTCATCCTATTTTGGGCAGGTTTGGCGCTGGTGAAGTACTTTTAAAACCTGCTTCCGCTGGTACAGGCGTTATCGCTGGTGGACCCGTTAGAGCGGTTCTGGAAGCTGCAGGAATAAAAGATATACTTACCAAGTCAATTGGTTCTGCCAATGCCAACAATATGGTCCATGCCACCATGGAAGGCCTCAGAAATCTGAAAAGAGCAGAAGATGTGGCTAGACAACGGGGTAAAACCATAGAAGAGATTTTAGGCTAGGAGGGGTAGGACTTGGCTAAACAAATAAAGATTACATGGGTTAAAAGTTTTATAGGTTGCCCTGAAACCCAACGTGCTACTATCAGGAGCCTAGGATTTAGAAAATTACAACAAAGCATTATCAAGGATGACTGCCCCCAAATTAGGGGACAGATAAATAAAGTTAGCCATCTGTTAAAGGTAGAAGAAATAGGCTAGGGAGGTCTTAGAGTGAAACTAGAAGAACTAAAGGCTCCACCAGGTGCAAATAAACGTATCAAGAGAGTAGGGCGAGGTATAGGTTCGGGACATGGCAAAACTTCAACTAGAGGACATAAAGGTCAGAAGGCGCGCTCAGGTGGCGGTACCAGATTAGGTTTTGAAGGCGGACAGATGCCTTTACAGAGGCGCTTGCCCAAACGTGGTTTTACGAATATTTTTAAGAAGCAGTATGCAATTGTAAATGTAAAAGATCTTAATATATTTGAAGATGGAACTGAAATTACGCCAATGGTGCTAAAAAATGCCGGATTAATTAGCTCAATTAAAGACGGAGTAAAGATCTTAGGTGACGGAGATTTAGAGAAAAAATTAATTATCCGGGTTCACAAAGTAAGCAGACAGGCAGAAGAAAAGATAACCGCCAGGGGTGGCAAAGTCGAGGTGATTTAATGCTTGGATCCTTACAACAGGCAATGAAAGTAGGAGACCTTAGATACAAATTATTGTTCACCCTGGGTATGTTTTTGGTATTTCGTATCGGGGCCCATATCCCGGTACCCGGGATAAATCCGGAAGCCATGCAGCAGCTATTGAGTGGTCAGCTATTTGGTTTTTTTGACATAATCTCCGGAGGGGCTTTCAAACGTTTTAGTATTTTTGCTATGAGTATAACTCCTTATATTAACGCATCAATTATTATGCAGCTATTAACGGTGGTAATACCTAGGCTGGGGGAACTTCAAAAAGAAGGCGAAGAAGGTCGTAAAGTAATTGCGCAGTATACTCGTTATGGAACGGTAGTTTTAGGTTTTATCCAAGCTATTGGGTTAACTATAGCGTTAAGCAGAAGTGGAGCTATAGATAAACCTGGTTTTGTTACCTACATGGTGATAGCCATTTCCCTAACGGCAGGTACGGCTATGTTAATGTGGATTGGCGAAATGATAACGGAAAAAGGTATTGGCAATGGTATTTCTTTGATAATTTTTGCCGGTATTGTTTCCCGGCTACCTAGCCAAATTGCCGGTGTGGGTCAGGAATTGTCAGGTGGAATTATCGGTGCATTTAATATATTACTATTTATAGTAATTGCACTAGTTATAATTCTAGCCATTATAGCCGTTAATGAAGGCCAAAGAAGGCTGCCGGTACAATATGCCAAGCGCGTAGTGGGACGCAAAATGTATGGAGGTCAAAGTACATTCCTTCCCCTTAAAGTTAATGCTGCCGGGGTTATTCCTATTATTTTTGCTATGTCCCTGATGATGTTTCCAGCAACTATTGGCCAATGGATGAACCCAAATTCAGGATTTAACCAGTTCTTAAACACTTACTTCCATTTTGGCAGTGTACTATATAATGTTCTTTATGCCGCATTAATCGTATTTTTTACCTATTTTTATGTGGCTATAATATTTAATCCTATGGATGTAGCTGACAATATTAAGAAATATGGTGGTTTCGTACCAGGAATAAGACCAGGTCGACCTACTGCCGAATATATTGATAAAGTATTATCAAGGCTTACCCTTTGCGGAGGTATATTTTTAGCTCTAATAGCAGTATTACCCAACTTTGTTATAGAATTAACCGGAGTAACCAGCATTTGGTTTGGCGGTACTTCACTACTGATTGTAGTTGGTGTTGCTCTAGATACAATGAAACAGATTGAATCTCATCTGCTGCTGCGTAGCTATGAAGGGTTCGTCAAATAGATAGGAGATGATTTTTAATGAACATAGTATTAATGGGACCTCCGGGTGCAGGAAAAGGGACGCAGGCAGAATTTATTAAAAAGAAATATCCCATTCCTCATATATCCACCGGGGATATGTTTCGGGATGCCGTAAACCGCGGTACCCAATTGGGAATGGAAGCAAAAAAATACATGGATTCCGGTCAGCTGGTTCCCGATGAAGTGACAATTAACATAGTTAAAGATAGGTTGGCTCAGGCAGATTGTAGCGAAGGATTTCTCTTAGATGGTTTTCCCCGGACTACAGTTCAGGCCGAAGCCCTTGATCAGGTCCTTGAGGAAGCCGGCAGAAAGATTGAAGCTGCGATTAATATAGTAGTTCCCGATGAAATTCTGATTGAACGTATGTCAGGAAGGGTTAGCTGCCCAGCATGTAAAACCGTTTATAATCTTAAGACTAACCCTCCAGTTCGTAGCGGAGTTTGTGATAAATGTGGAGAACAGCTGGTACAACGCAGTGATGATAAAGGTGATACTGTAGTACAAAGGCTGAAGGTTTATCATGAACAAACCAATCCTATGATTGATTATTACAGGCAAAAAGGCGTTTTGTATGAAATAGACGGTAATCGAGACAGTGAAGTTGTTTTTGCTGATATTAATAGTCTGTTGGAGAAAATTAGATGATTATTCTCAAGAGTCAGGAAGTTATATGAAAAGATCCGTTTTATCAGGCCCGGCAATTAATACATCATACGGAAGAGAGCACTAATGGCGGATTCAGGTAGCACAATGCGGAGTAGGTTAAGGTAGAAATCCTTTGTCATATAGTTATTATAGTAAGAAAGGATTTTTAGTAGTCCGCGATTTCGTGGCGGCACGGAATTGGCTACAGAATGCCTGAAGATTCCCAGGTAGCACCAAATTATGGAAAGCCAGAGCAGGATATAATTAAAAACAAGCTACGACAATAGCGATTGAACCTATACTTTAGTGCAGGCGACCATAATGTATTAAACAAGTATGATGACTGGATGGTAGATACCCGGGACCAGGGATGGGTGTATATCTGCTTTTATTAAGCAATCCCATTACTTTAGTGCGGTCCTGCGATTTTCTCACCTTGAGATAATGGGGGTGACCAGTTATTTTAGAAAATATGCTGGGTACAGTTGTATATTCAAAAAATGGCCGTGATAAAGGGAGAATGTTTGTTGTAGTTGGCAGACTTAATGAGCGGTTTGTACTTCTAGCTGATGGAGATCTCAGAAAAATTGAAAACCCTAAGGTAAAAAACATTAAACACCTGCAGGTCACGAAAATGCAGGCAGATGATGTTCTTGCCCTTCTTAATAGGGGAGAGAAACCTGACAACCATATAATTAGGAAAAATCTCAAAAGGTTGCAGGAAAATATAGAAATAAATGGGAAGGAGGTCTGGTAAATGGCTAAGGATGATGTAATTGAGGTTGAGGGGAAGGTGATTGAACCATTACCCAACGCTATGTTCAGGGTGGAATTGGAGAACGGCCATAAAGTCCTCGCCCATATTTCCGGAAAAATGCGTATGAATTTTATAAGAATACTACCAGGTGATCGAGTAATGATGGAACTTTCACCCTATGATTTAAACCGCGGCAGGATTATATACCGTTTTAAATAGGAGCAGCATTAGCGTATTTAAGGAGGTAAAAACTTTGAAGGTAAAACCATCAGTAAAACCCATATGTGAAAAATGTAAAATAATACGGCGCAAGGGAAAAGTCAGGGTTATTTGCGAAAATCCCAAGCATAAGCAAGTGCAGGGTTAAATAATTGGGAGGTGAAATAATTTGGCAAGAATAGCGGGTGTAGACTTACCCCGGGATAAAAGAGTAGAAATAGCACTTACCTATATTTATGGTATAGGCAGACCTTCCTCACGGAAAATTTTGGCAGATACAGGTATAAATCCAGATACCAGAGTGAAAGATTTAACTGAGGAAGAGGTAGCTCAATTAAGAGATATTATTGAAAAACAGTACCAGGTCGAGGGTGACCTGCGCCGTCAGGTCAGCATGGATATTAAGAGGCTCATGGATCTGGGATGCTATAGAGGACTCAGGCACCGCCGTGGGTTGCCGGTCAGAGGCCAGAGAACTAAGACTAATGCCCGTACCCGGAAAGGTCCTAAGAGGGTCAGTGGCGCTAAGAAGAAGTAGCCGGAAGGGGGATAAATGAGTGGCACGCAAAACTACCACCACTAGGATTAAAAGACGTGAGAAAAAGAATGTTGAGCAAGGTATTGCACATATTAAATCTACTTTTAATAATACTATAATTTCAATTACTGACAAACAAGGTAATGCTATATCCTGGGCCAGTGCGGGTACAGTTGGATTTAAAGGCTCCCGAAAAAGTACTCCTTTTGCTGCCCAGCAAGCAGCTGAGAGTGTAGCTCGTGCAGCAATGGAACACGGAGTAAAGGAAGTTGAGTGTTACGTAAAAGGTCCCGGTGCAGGGCGTGAAGCAGCCATAAGATCTTTGCAGGCTGCAGGTCTGGAAGTCAGCGTAATTAAAGATGTTACTCCGATTCCGCATAATGGTTGCAGACCACCTAAAAGAAGAAGGGTTTAAGGAGGTAATGGTTTAAAGTGGGCAGATATACAGACGCAGTTTGTCGCCAGTGCCGCCGGGAAGGTGAAAAGCTGTTTCTTAAAGGAGACAGGTGCTATTCCGATAAGTGTGCTGTGGAGAGAAAGAATTATTCACCAGGGATGCACGGGCAAGGACGCAGGCAGAAGGTTAGTGAATATGGTCTGCAGTTAAGAGAAAAACAAAAAACGCGCAGAATCTATGGGGTTCTGGAAAAGCAATTTCGCAATTATTTCGATAAAGCCGACCGCCAGCAGGGTATAACTGGTGAAAACCTCTTAATCCTCTTGGAGCGGCGTTTGGATAATGTGGTTTATCGCTTGGGTTTTGCCGCATCACGTAAAGAAGCTCGGCAGCTAATTACTCACGGTCATTTTACCATTAATGGCAAGAAGGCCAGCATACCTTCTATGTTGGTTAAGGTAAATGATGTTATACAGGTAAAAGAAAAAAGTAAAGAGTTGGCTAAATTCCAGGAAATTAAAGAACAGGCTGCCTATAAAACACCTCCAGAGTGGTTAAGTGTCGATGTTGAAAACCTTACCGGCCGCGTTTTAGCATATCCGGTTAGAGAACAAATTGATACGCCGGTAAATGAACAGCTAATAGTAGAACTATACTCTAGATAAACACCTCTCTAATAATGAAGGAGGGATTTTTTAAATGCTAGAGATGGAAAAACCGCGTATCGAATGTGTTGAAAAAGACATAGAAAATAATTACGGCAAATTTGTAATTGAACCCCTGGAGAGAGGTTATGGAACCACTCTGGGCAATTCTTTGCGACGTGTGCTATTATCATCTCTGCCTGGGGCCGCAGTGACCTCGGTTAAAATTGATGGAGTATTGCATGAATTTTCCACTATACCTAATGTACTCGAAGATACAACAGAGATAATTCTAAATATTAAAAAGTTGATCTTAAAATACGAAGGTAATGAGCGCAAGACAATTCGACTGGAGCAAAAAGGCAGGAAAGATGTTTGCGCCCGGGATATTATACCAGATGCTGAAATAGAAATATTAAATCCCGACCTGCACATTGCTACATTGGATGAAGGCGCTCACTTGGAGATGGAAATGACTGTAGAGCGCGGGCGCGGTTACGTTAGTGCTACGTCTCATAAATTTTTGGAAAGTGAAGAAATAGTGGGGTTAATCCCGATTGACTCTATCTTTACTCCGGTTAATCGAGTAAACTATACAGTTGATAATGCCAGGGTAGGAAAAAGAACTGACTATGATAAACTTACCCTGGAGGTATGGACTAATGGCAGTATTACCCCTGAGGAAGCTATTAGTCTATCAGCCCAAATATTAATTGAATATTTAAAACTATTTACTGAGATTAACGATACTTATGCTGAGGTCGAAATATTAGTAGAAAAAGAAGAAGAAAAGAAGGACAAGGTACTAGAAATGTCCATCGAAGAACTGGAACTATCAGTTCGTGCTTCCAACGGTTTAAAGCGGGCTAATATTAACACAGTAGGAGATTTAATAGAAAAGACCCGCGAAGAAATGAGTAAGATTAGGAATCTTGGTCAGAAATCATTGGAAGAAATCGAAAGAAAGCTTAAGGAATTGAATCTTACCTTTAAGAACCCAGAGGATTAGAAAGGAGGGGACCAGGTGTCTTATCGTAAATTAGGATTGAGAAGTGACCACAGAAGGTCAGTACTGCGCAATTTAGTCACTTCTTTATTGGATAAGGGTAAAATTACTACCACTGAGACCAGGGCTAAAGAAATCAAAAGGTTGGCTGACAAAATGATTACCCTGGGGAAAAGAGGAGATTTGCATGCTCGCAGGCAGGCCCTCTCTTACCTGACTAGGGAAGATGTAGTTTATAAACTATTTACTGAGATTGCCCAGCGCTACGAAGCGCGCCAGGGTGGATATACCCGTATAATTAAAATTGGTAATCGTAAAGGTGATGGCGCACCCATGGCCATATTAGAATTAGTGGAATAGGAAAATGATTCGGCTTAGTCAAGTAAGCTATACTTATCCACAGAGTAAGCGACCTGCTCTAAACAACCTGAGCCTTAATATAAATAAAAACGAGTTTTTAGCCATAATAGGAAGAAACGGGTCGGGAAAATCTACCCTGGCTCGGATGTTAAATGCATTGTTGCTACCGGAAAAAGGGGAATTAAGCATCGACGGGTATAATAGCCGCGAACCCCAAAACTTAATGGTTATCAGGAGAAAAGTAGGCTTACTCTTCGCCAATCCAGATAGCCAGTTGCTATCCAATTTGGTAGAGGAAGAAATAGCTTTCGGTCCAGAAAATCTAGGCCTTGACCCTAACGAAATAAGAGTACGAGTTGATACAGCTCTTAAATTGGTATCAATGGAGGATTATGCAAAGTATCCTCCTTATCTTTTATCTGGGGGGCAAAAGCAGAAGGTATGTATTGCCAGCCTCTTGGCCATGCAACCAGATTACTTGGTGCTAGATGAACCTTTTTCCATGCTTGATCCTCCGGGGAGAAAAAAGCTACTGCATCTAATACTTAAATTACGGGAACATCTGAAGATTACTTTAGTTCTTATTACTAACTCCCTGGAAGAAGCAATTCTAGCTGACCGTATATGCATTCTGGATAAGGGTGAGTTAATTAAAATAGTTACACCAGCTCAGGCTCTTAATATGGATGGGGAACTATTTCAGCTGGGAATCGAGCCATTGGAGCTTAAGAAACTGATTATTGAACTTAATAAGTATCCAGGAATCAGCCTGGACAACAATATTACCGATGTAGAAAGTCTGGTTGATACCTTATGCCGTTTAGCCTAAAGAATGTATCCTATACTTACCAGAAGGGTACGGTATTTGCCCAAGAAGCCATAAGAGAAATAAATCTAACCATAAATGACGGTGAAATATTAGCAATCTTAGGTGCGACCGGATCAGGTAAATCCACTTTACTGCAGTTGCTCAATGGTCTACTAATAGCGAGTCAGGGGATAGTAATTTATAATAATCGCAATTTGGCTACATTGAGCCGAAAAGAGTTGGTAACCTTAAGACAGCAGGTGGGGATGGTTTTTCAATATCCAGAACAGCAAATATTTGCGGACCGGGTTTATGATGAGATTGCCTTTGGCCCTCTTAATCTGGGTTTGAATGAGGAAGAAGTGGATAAGCGGGTTAGAGAGTCTATGCTTCAGGTAGGCCTGGATTTTGAGGAATATTACTATCGTCAGACAAAAGCTCTTAGTAGTGGAGAAAAGCGCCGGGTGGCATTGGCAGGAATTCTGGCTTTAAAACCACGTTACTTGCTTTTAGATGAACCTACCGCAGGATTGGACTTTGAAGGTCGCCGTTCTGTTATTAACTGTTTACAAGAGTTAAACCAAAGGGACAATATTACAATTATATTTGTAACCCACCATCTCCAAGATTTATACCACTTATGTAAGCGCTTACTAATCCTTGATAAAGGCGAGGTAAAGCTGGATATTTCGGCATGTGAGCTTTGGCAAAACTATAACAGGATAAAAGAACTTGAGGTAGAACTTCCGCCACATCTAGAGGTCGCCTATCAACTGCAGCAGCGGGGTTGGCATCTGGATACCAAAGATGATATTAGTATAAAGGCTATAGCCCGGCAGATAGCTTTAAATTATATTAGCAGGCAGGAGCAATCATGTTCGGGAGTATAAACTTAGGGCAATATATACCGGCTCAATCCATATTACATCGGTTAGACCCGCGCAGCAAGATCCTGGCGGGACTATTGCTAATAATGGTGGTATTTGCTGCCTCCTTTCCCTGGGAGTTACTACCGCTTTATTTAGTTAGTCTGGGA
>Ga0134092_1001867_pt1 | contig 17290 bp, 16 predicted proteins | sample 3_6taG_FD_94454 | JGI IMG/M metagenome (GOLD analysis project Ga0134092, IMG submission 94454) | Switchgrass degrading microbial communities from high solid loading bioreactors in New Hampshire, USA - 3_6_20_6_A3 metaG | ecosystem: Engineered > Bioreactor > Semi-continuous > Anaerobic >... | reverse complement strand
TTCGCATAAAAATATACCATCGACATGTTACCATGTACTCATTTTACCTCCTTAGGTCGAGTAGATAACTTAGATGTAATCCCGCAAACCCAGTAAAATCTAGGCTTACAGTCTTGACATCAACACCACGCACTCAACGTGACAGGTTTGCGGGAACATGTCCACAAGCTAGACCTTCTGCACACTAAATCCCCGTTCCGCTAAATATTTTAAGTCTCTAGCCAATATGGCAGGGTTAACAACTACCCAGAAAAAAATGCATATACTTGATGTAAAGCTGTATGGGATAAAACGAACAAGAGACCACTCTTTATTGATAAAATGTAAACCACCAGATACCATTTACCAAGGAGGGTCTCTTGTGAGTAGTACTTTATAATAAAGCGGTTTTAGAGGAAGTCAAAAAGATATTTATGGTTCCACTATCCACGTTTCAACACAGATTTCGTTGTAAGAATCAATGTCCTTAGGGATCAATTCAATACACTTATTCAATCCTGGAAACTTTCTCTTTTGGAGCGATAGGCATGTAAAGGTCCATACCACCGGTATGTTCAAATTCGTCATTAAAGCTAAGATGCTCTTCAAGCCATTGATGATCAGCAGCAACGTATTTACTCTCTCTCAGCCATTTATTGAGCCTTTGCCAGGCTTCATAAATTTCTGAACCATCTCCGTCGGGAACCAGATCTCTGACAGCACACACTGCATAAAGTCCGCCCTGAAACGTTTTCGTTTTAACAAGGCTGTCATTTACGACGAAATCATCACTTATTGTTACCCATACCTCATAACCATACTCTTTTTGATCAGGACTTGTGGGACTGGGATTATTGAAGCCGAATATCCGCAATTTGTCTTTTTCGAAGTTCAAACCGCTTCTTCTTAACCAATCGCTCATTACTAAAAATGCACCTTCTTCAGGTTCCAAACCATAGTAACAATAGTAAGCCACTCTGCATGGTTTCAATTCTTTTAAAACTTTTATGTCAGGATACTTCTCAAGAAGTTCCGGGTCCTGGATGTCAAAATACTTCTCCATAATATTCACCCTTTCAAAATTATACTTGAGATTGCTTTTCCTGAACGCACTTGGAGGAAATCCTGTGATTCGCTTGAATGCCCTTGTTAACGCTTCATTACTTTCAAATCCATATTTCAGGGCTATGTCCAAGATACTATCATCCGTTTCCTTAAGATCCCTGACCGCATTGCTTATTCTCCTGTGACGGATATAGTCCTTAACTGTATAACCAGTTAACGCAAAGAACATACGGTAGTAGTTTGAACAGGACATAAAGGCTTCCTGGGCTGCTTTCTCAATTTCAATTTTACTTTTCAGTCTGCTTTCAATGTAGTCAATGGATTTCTGAATGCGTTCGTAATAGTTCATACGGAGTACTCCTTAATATCTTAAGATAGATGCATTTTACCATATCAAGATTTTGCCTTCTTGACTTTTTTTCCAAAATTAATGTTTAACATAAAAAAACTCCGGTAGGATTTCACCTAATATCTACCGGAAATACAATACTTTCAATGGCTTTTGATTTTTCTGAATTTGGTTTTATATAAACCTAAACCAAATTAATCTGACCATCTCTAATAATATCATCAATATTAATCACGGCTACCCGGGGAGTATTCCTGTCAGAAAGATAAATAAAACTACAATCAAAGAATAATGTTCCAAATGCATTAGCCATTCTATAAACCATGGTATTAAATAAATTGACTGGCTTTTCCATCTCTTTAGAACCTTCTTTCTTTATTTTTCACTTGTCTTATAGCTTACATGTTTTACAAAAGCAGTCTTAACATTTCTTGCCTTCAACACTTTACGGAAGTAATTTTTTCAGTTTGAAATATTTCCATTGTATAATATAATTAACAAAGCGACCTGGAGAAGGGTGAAACTTATGATGAATTATAAAAAGCCGGTATTTTTGATTATCATTGCTGCCGTGGTTACCTTTATTGTATTTGTGGTCTGTATTTTTGCAAATTTAAAAGATTCTGAATCCAAAAGAATAGACCCTTTTGGAAAATACTATAAAGTAGGAGATATCATTTTTGAATCAGGCATATATTCCTTCAGTTATACACCAGAAACTGCACCAAAGTATTGCGTCACAAATGAAAAAGAGTTATTGGTATTAGAGGACAAAAGCTCCACCAACTGGCTGAACGCAGGCACATTTGAAGAAGTAAAGTTAACAAAAGACAATTTTGACCAGTACTTTCGGGGAATCCGCGGCTCTGCCAGCAGTCTGCGCAGCAATAATCAAAAAGCCTGGTGTTTGATAACAACTGACTTGCCGGATAAGATATTCTATTATTTACTTCTGCAGAAAAACGGAAACATATATCTTACTTACGGTTATTATGACGCTGTAAAAAAGGACGATCCCGGGTCCGATCATACAAACATCCGGTGGGTGTTTAGTCTGGTTGAAGATGATTCTATTAAATCTTTTGCAACAAAATGGTTTGACAGTCTCCACGGTGATGAAATGATATGGGACAGCGTGCGTGAAATCAATCTGAGTGCATTTCCGGACGTAACATTCCGTTTACACGCTGAAAAACTCGAAGCAGTAACTGACAATGAAATAGTTCCACTATATACAGGTATGCCGATATGGAACGTCTATTTCTGTGATCTGACAGGTGATGGAAAACCAGAGCTTTGTTCGACAATCAGCGTTGGCTCTGGAATCATAGATAACCGCATTATTATCTATGATTATGCCGAAGGTGTAAGCTATGAGTTGTCTGACCGTATGAACTACGACTATGTACTGAATATGAAGGATGGGAAGTTGATTGTAGAAAAGCGGAAATATATGCAGGAGGAGCTTGTTTCATCTGGCGGGCTTGTGTTTCAGGATGGGACAATTCAGATACGGCCCAGCGAAACTCGCCAATAGATTTTTACATACAAAACGCTAACGTATACTGCTGAAAATGGCATCGTATACCGCAGCATACTGACATTAACCGGACGTTCTCCAAATGCAGTATGCGATAATTGGTACACAGTTCTCTCAAATAAGGACTCGGGCATTGAAAGCTGCGCCTGTTCCACATCCTATTTCAAGCACTTTTTTCCCAGAGACATCTCCGAAAAGTTGATACTTTTCTTCTGAGACAAACACGTCATAGAAAGGAAGAGAAATATCTTCCAACACTTTGCCAAAAAGTCCTTCGGCACAAGTGGTTATACCTCACTTCTGTACTTCATTGGTGTAAATCTAATTCCGCTCACTGTCTGCTCCGTATCAGTCGGGGAAAATCCGAGGCGCTTATAAATCTCAACAGCATAGGGCGAAGAATTTACCGTAAACTCCTGCTCTTTATAATCCTGCCTCATACGGTTAAACAATTTTCTACCTATGCCTCTCCCCTGGTATTCCTCGTCCACAAAGAAAAGACTTATGTGCTGCGGCTTACGCATGGATAACATACCAATTAACCTTTCCTTATAAAAAGCCCCGTAGAATTTCATTCTACCGATAAACTCCTGATTATCCAACGTTCTTCTGAATTCATCGATCCCTTCCTGTGAATACTCCGGCGCTTCGTATTTAAGGAACACTCTCCATGCCAGATCACATGCCAAAGCTTTTTCCCGTTCTGAGAGTGGGCGTATTATAAGCCCGGACTGCCATTGTTCCTTTGTGAGAATATAAGTATGTCCTATTCGTGTCTCCCCCAATAATAACACCGGTACATCATTGCGGGTATGGTGATAAACAAACCCACACTTTTCCATAACCCGCCTCGATTTTTCATTCCCGTCGTAATAACCGCACCATATGGTGTTCATCCCGAGATCTTCGAAACCATGCCGGACAATTTCCCTTGCTGCTTCAGGCACATATCCCTTACCCCAGAAAGGTACACCGATCCAGTATCCAAGTTCGCATTCGTCATCCCTGTCTGTCATATCCGTATGCCCGTTCAATTTGAGTTCAATACAGCCAATGGCAATATTATCAGTTTTAAGGCATATAGCATAACACTCAGGACCGTTAAACACTTTTTTAATCACATTAAGGCTCTCATCCACACTCTTGTGCGGCGGCCAACCAGCAATAGGACCAACCCGGGGATCCTTCGCATATTCATACAGGCTTTCCGCATCTGATTCCTTCCACGGACGAAGAATCAGCCTTTCCGTATGCAATATCACTCTTTAATCATCCTTTCTTAAAAGTATCAGGTAAGTATTATTTAGTGCCTGTTTCTATTTTTTTAGACTCATTATTCACTACTAGTAAATTCCTCAGGGATTTAATGTGTTGCTGGTTACCATAGCCTTTCAAAGATTGCTCAATCCATTGATACATAAATGACTGTCATCAGTAGGAGCCTAGTTTTCCGAATACAGGGGGTTCCTTACGCGGACCACCATCTTTATTTTAGGCCCCAGATGGCCTTGCATTTGAAGCCATTTCACAGTTTCCCGCAATGTATCCTTGAAGTCGCGTGTTTTGTATCCAAGTTCTTTTCTTGCCTTTTCATGTGAGAACTGCGAATTCTCAGACAGCGTATAAAGAGAATACCTGGTATATAACGGTGGTTGCCGCAGAATCCGGTAATACAACTCTGCAAAAGGTGCCGTCATTTTTGCAAACCACAAGGGTAAAACTGTCCTTGGAGGTTTCTTGCCACATATTTCTGACAGGTTATCAAAAAGTTCTTTAATATCTATATAACGGTTAGATAGAATATAACATTCTCCTTTTCTTCCCTTTTCCGCCGCCAAAACTACTCCTGCCGCCACATCCCTGACATCCACAAAATCATAACCGCCTCGGACTAATGCAGTCAGTCTTCCTTTCAGGTAATCAATTACAAGTTGGGTTGTATGGCCACGCAACGGATCACCAGGGCCAATGATTCCCGAAGGATGGACAATAACCGCATCAAGGCCTTTTTTGACGGCATCAAGCACTAATTGTGAGGCTGCAGCTTTTGATTTTGCGTAAAGACCCTCCACCTTGTCAGGATCAAATTGATCCACTTCAGCCATAATCTGGCCTTTTTTCAGAACCGGGATAGCGTGTACTGAGCTTACATACACAAGTCTGCGTGCTTTGTGCTTTATACAAGCGTCGATTATGTTACGGGTACCCTCCACATTTACTTCCCAAACCCTTTTATCCTTTCTGGATTCAATGGTAACTATGCCAGCGCAATGGATCACAATAAATTCAGCCGGCTCGTCAACTACAAACAACGCATCGAGAGTTTTCGAGTCCCGTACGTCACCATCATACAGGGTGAACAATCCAGGAGCAACATTTACATCAATACCTGGAATATCAGACATATAACGCGCTTCTCCCTGCAAAACCAAAGCACGTACGATTTTGTTCATTGAAAGCAGGTGCTTTAAGATGTTTCCTCCGAGATGTCCGCTTGCACCTGTAACGATATATATAGTTTTCATATTATATTCCTCCATCTATTAATAACTACTATTAATCTTATCGCATATTTTTTCCCTTGTTTCCGGCCTTGAAACAATGAGTTTACTGAATAGTCTGAATCTCAAAAAAGTGTAAAAAAACAGGGACAGTAAATATTATATGATATGAATTCGGCTCGTTACATTATATTCTGCCCGCCGCACAAAATTGATATAACCAGAATCCAGAACAATATGCTTTTAACAGTAAGTGATTTATTAAAACTTTAATTACTTACAAAAACATTATAACAATAATCATCAAGAAATAAAAGAAAAAGCTGATTGTGATAACCAGATTTCAGACTACAATTCAACATCAATATAGTTAGCATTTCAGCAGCTTGCACTGGAATACTTTCGTATGCCTTTCTTTATTGCTATTACAGAAATCAAGAAAAACAGAACCCCGGAAACAGCAGCAGCAATTATGTCCGGAATATTGCATTTATTAAGAAGTAAAGATGCCGGAACATATCCTAATGGTACAGATGGAATAAGAAAAACGAAAGCATACATTAATTCCTTGTAAGAAAATATTTCTTTTGGCTTCTCTGACATGGACATCAAGACAAAGTAAATGTTTGTTAAGCCATATACCCTGATATGTTTAAACGCAAGTGAATATAAAAGCATCATAAATGAAGTTAATAAAATGACTGCATTTACTAAAAAAACCAGAAATAAAATGACATTTTGCCTTGTAATACTAACATCCAGTGAACTAATTTTTAAACATAAAACAACTATGGGTGCACTCAGGGAGAAAAAGCTTGAATAGTCTATACTACCAGTGTTTATCTGGAAAATTATACTGATTGGTTTTACAAGCATCCTGTCAAAACTGCCACTGGATATGCTTCCTATAAACCTCATATGATTTGGGTTTATCAACCCTCGATATATCTGGTTTACAATCATTGAACTACAATATAGAATTATCATTTCGTCTTTAGACCAACCCGCAATAGAATCCACATGAATATAAATAAATTCGACGCATAATATACCTAATAATGAATTTATAATGCTTTGCAATAGCATAAGTATAAAGTTAACCCTATATATGACAACAGACATAAATGATAACTTAATCTGCTCTTTTAATATATTTAAGTAATACATTAGATACCTCCTCATCCGCCAACTGCAGAGTATTTTTTCATTCCTGCCCTCCAAACTACCAAGTTTAAAGCCATCAAACCAAAAATCCACAATATGTAAACAATCAACAATGAAGTACCTTTAGTAACAGATATCTGATTCATATACAATTTAGCCGGTGTATAGCTGAATGCAGCAAAAGGCATCATTTCCAATACTTTTACACTCCAATGAGGGAAAAAATCCAGGGGCATAAACATTCCCGACAGGAAATTTAATATAACTGCAAAGGACCACATAACAGCTTGTGCCTGCTCAAGCCAAAAAGCCATCATCCCCAGCAGTAACCATATAAGATGACTAATAACTGTTGCTGTTACCAGGTATATTATTAATAGAATTGCTGAGTACACTGATAAATCCCATGTTAAGTATTGTGCAAAAAAAGGTACAATTAACAGTAAAAATGAAAACTGCTTTAAGAACTCAAACAAAGCATTAGAAAGATATTTCCAGTATAGAAACATATTTATGCTGTATGGTTTGATGATAACCTTGCTTAATTCTCCGCTTTTTATCATGCTTGAAATCTCAAAACCACCACTGCTCAATATAAATGTTCGAAATAAGCTCGATACAATAAAGAATGTAATCATGTCAGCAATTGTATATCCATTAATTACACCTGTCCCGTTGCTCCGGTAAATAAGTATCCAAAAGATAATCGTAATAAACATACTGATATTGGACATAATTAGTCCCAGTACAGCGTCAAACCGGTATTGAAACGATGTTAACAAGTACAGTTTGAAACTATATAGGTATTTCTGCATTTACGATATCCTCCCATCAACCATAACCTTATTGACAATATTCTTAAAAGGCACATTTGTTATTGAAATATCAATTAGATTTTTGTTTTGATTAATCAACTCAGTGGTAATGCTTCTATACTGTTCTTTCTCGACCATTAATTTTAGAGTATGGTCTTTAGATTCAATAATCTCCCCATACTTTTCAAACTCATGGGGATTAATTGATTGGTCAAATACCAGTTGTAAGACTTTATGCGACGAATACAACCGGGATATTTCGGTGATATCTCCATCGAATATTTTTCTTCCTTTAGATAAAAGGATAACCCTGTCACAGGTTTCCTCAATATCATCCATATAATGGCTTGTGATAATAATGGTCGACTTTTTCTCCTCCCTGTATTCCCGCAGAAACTTCCTTATGGCAAGCTGGCTATTTAAATCCAGTCCAATGGTAGGTTCATCAAGAAAAATTATTTCCGGAGAATAAAGAAAGCTGTTTATCAGTTCCATTTTCATGCGTTCACCCAAAGAAAGACGGCGTAGCTGAATATTTAAAAAATGCTTGACATTTAGCATCTCTGCCAGCATATCTATATTCTTTTCATATAACTCGTCAGGTACCTGATAGACAAGCTTTTGATATTTAAAGGTATCGATGGCCGGCAAATCCCAGTTTATCTCACTTTTATTGCCCATAACAAACGCTATCTTTTTGAGAAATTCCCGTTTTCTCTGTGTTGGAGTATAATTTAAAACGGTAACTTTACCGGATGTTGGATACAGAATGCCGGTGAGCATTTTAAGAGTCGTAGTTTTACCTGCCCCATTTTCACCAAGCAACCCAACAATTTCGCCTTTTTCTATTGTCATGTTCAGGTTGTTAACTGCATCTTTGTACACGTATTTACGCTTAAGAAAGTCTTTTATTGTATTTTTAAGACCTTCCTGCTTTTCATGTATTTTATATGTTTTGGATAGATTAATTGCGTTTATGATACTCATTTATTGACCCCTTTCTAGCTATAAAAACTTTGCCTTTTTTCAGCTTCAAAGTCTCCTTTAAATCTCAAACAAAAGACTGCAGGCGAATAGCAAAAGCTTTTTCACCTGCAGTCTTATACACATAACCAATAGAATAAAGCATCATATCAAATGTCTTCACTGGTATACAAATGCAGCCTTAACGCAATATAAGAGTAGATAAAGATAAAAATACCTTGCAGTTAAGCACGGTATCACTTTATATTTCATACATACAACGACATCTAAAAGGAATCAACAATATTCCTTTAGTTAGTCTTTTTCGGTTAGTATTATAACACCAGCAAGGTTGAAAATACCGCTATTCTTAACTTGATAAACTGAAAAAGCATAACAACAAAACCCCTAAAAGGGTAAGAAAATGCTTTGTTATACTCTTATTCAATTGGTCCAGTTAAGCATACGCTGGCATTGGACAACCTCGCCTTCAATAATTTTATTAAGATGATAGCACAAATGTTAAATTTATGCAATTAATTTTTTAAATTCTTCATCACCGGTTATAACCGAATAAAAACTAACAAAAGGCGCTTCACTTTTCTTGTGAAACGCCTTTGTTTCCGACAAAACACTATTTATTTAAAAGATTCTGGCCAAAATATTCTTTGTACACTACATTCTGATAATATAACTAAATGAATTTAAAATATAGATTATTTTAACAAAATTCTTTTGCAATGTATAAAATTGAAAATACGCTTCCATCTTTATATCATGCATTTTTATTGCCCAATCAGTTTTCTCAGCAAGACTTCAGCCTTGCGAATATCTGCTTTCCCACCGGTTTTCTTCATAATGTATCCAAACATCGCGTTTATGGCTTTGTCCTTACCGCTTCTGACATCGGCTGCCGCCTTGGGATTGGCATCAATAGCTTCCCTGCATAGGCTTTCAAGCGCCTCATCGGAGATACCAACAAGATCCTCCGGCTTAATGAACTCCTCTACAGATTTGCCGCTTTCCAGCATCTTTTGCAAAGTGCTCTGGGCAACTCCGATGTTTATTTTTTTCTCATCTGCGAGTTTTACAAGGGCGGCAAACTGGGCAGCGGAAATCCTGATGGCGAATAATTCCTTCTCCTCCTCAGTGTCCATATTGGAAAAGATGGTACCAATAATCATGTTAGCCGCATTTTTAACGCTTGCTCCTTCGGCCAGTGCACTTTCAAAAAATTCAGCTACCTTTCTATACCTGAAAATCTGTCTGGCTGTGGCTTCTGGAAGTCCCAGGACATTCACGTATCTCCTGAGCTTATCAAAGGGAAGCTCAGGTAAAGATGCCCGGATTTCTTCCACTTTCTCATCATCGATACTGAATCTCAGAATATCGGGATCAGGGAAATAGCGGTAATCATCAGAATTTTCCTTATCACGCATAGGGGTAACACTATTGGTTCCCTCATCGTAACGCATAGTCTGCTGAACAATTGATCCTCCCGCATCAAGGATATCAGCCTGTCTTTCCGCCTCGGCCATGACAGCCTTTTGAATGAAACTCAATGAGTTGATATTCTTGATTTCAGTTCTCACACCGAGACGGGGATCACCGGGCTTGCGCAGTGAAAGATTTACGTCACAGCGCATGGAGCCTTCCTGCATCTTGCAGTCTGATATGCCTATATAGCGCATGATCAGTTGCAGCTTTTCGGCATATTCTTTTGCCTCTTCGGCAGAAGAAATATCGGGCTCAGAAACAATCTCAATCAGCGGAACACCGCTGCGGTTGTAGTCAATATAGGTATATCCGTTTTCATGGACGAGCTTTCCGGCATCCTCCTCGATATGAATGCGGGTAATGCCGATACGTTTGCCGCTATCCAGCTCAATATAGCCTTTTTCACAGAGGGGCTCATCATATTGCGAGATCTGATAGGCTTTGGGCAAATCGGGATATACATAATTTTTTCGGTCCATATGTGATTTGGTATTGATTTTGCAGTTCAACGCCAGACCGGCTTTAATGGCATACTCCACCACTTTTTGGTTAAGTATGGGAAGGGAACCTGGCTGACCGGTGCAAACAGGACAGCAATGAGTATTGGGTTCTCCCCCAAATTCAGTGGTACAGCCGCAGAAAATCTTGGTTTTGGTTGCCAGTTCAACATGAGTTTCAATACCGCAGACAATTTCATAATTCATATCCTGGCACCTCCTTCGTAAGCGCTGATAACTTCTCCGGCACTTTGTTCATAAAAATGAGCTACTCGAAGAATCGATGCCTCATCAAACCGCCTGCCGATGATCTGCATGCCGATAGGAAGCCCACTGGCATCCTCCCCGCAGGGGACTGATATGGCAGGAATGCCTGCTATATTGACAGGCACGGTACAGATATCCGACAGGTACATCTCAACCGGGCTTGCACCCTTGTAGTTCAGCGGGAATGCAGTATTGGGCGCTGTAGGAGCAACGAGTACATCACATTTTTCAAAGACAGCATCAAATTCCCGGTTTATCTCTTCGCGAATCAGGCAGGCTTTCTTGTAGTAAGCATCATAATAGCCGCTGGACAGCACATAGGTCCCCAGCATGATGCGGCGCTTAACTTCGTCGCCGAAAGCTTCGCTCCTGGTTTTGACAATCATGTCCTCAATGCTGGTATAGGAGGATGTGCGGTATCCATAACGGATTCCGTCATACCGTCCAAGGTTGGAACATGCTTCGGCACAGGCGATAATGTAATATACCGGAAGAGCGAGCTTCAGGGCCGGAAGCCTGATGTTTTCTATCACGGCTCCATTTCTTTCAAGCAACATTATGGCTTCCTCAATCTTTGACTTGATCTCAGGATTGATTCCGTCAAAGAACTCTTCTGCAATACCGATGTGCATGCCCCTGATATCCCGGTCCAGGCATTCAGCCAAAGAAGAACCATAATCATAGTTCACACTGGTTTGATCACGTTTATCGCCGCCTTTGATAGCATCGAAAACGATGGCAGCGTCCTTTACACTGTTCGCCAGTGGTCCGATCTGGTCCAGGGAGCTGCCGTAAGCGATGAGCCCGTAGCGGGATACCGCGCCATAGGTGGGTTTGAGGCCCACAACACCGCAAAAGGAAGCCGGCTGACGGATAGAACCTCCTGTATCCGAGCCAAGGGTGTAAACTGCAAGATTGGCGCAAACTGCCGCTGCTGATCCGCCCGAAGAGCCGCCGGTAACATAATTCGTGTTTCTGGGATTCAGGGGCGCCCCATAGCAGCTGGTTTCCGAGGTGCTTCCCATGGCAAACTCATCCATATTGGTCTTGCCCAGGAGCACCGCACCATGGGCTTTCAGTTTTTCCCAGACAATAGCATCATAATAAGGCTTAAAGCCTTTTAGTATTTTTGAACAACATGTGGTTTCAAGCCCATCAGTGCAAATATTGTCTTTCAAGGCCATGGGGATGCCGCAAAGCAGCGGTGCATCATCCTCCTTAAGCCTTTGGTCGGCTTGTTCCGCAGCTTTCAGGGCGGTATCAAAGGTAAGATGCACATAAGCATTGAGGGTTGGATTCAGTTCCTCAATGGCATCGATATATGCCTTTGTCAGTTCCACCGCAGAAATTTCGCGGTTACGAAGCCTAGTTGCCAGTTCCAATATTCCAGCTCTCATTTTTTACTCCTTTCCAGGCTGAAAAACCCATTATATCCTTCGACATTGGAAAGGATTTTTTCATTGGGCAGTGACGGCACCACTTCATCAGGGCGCAGGTCATCAAATGAGACTATCCTGGCATCCACACTTTTTATTTGTTCAGTCCCGCCTTCGATGGATTGGTTGATGGTATCTGCAAATGCTATAATCTCATCAAATTCAGCCGTAAATCGCTCAAGCTCTTCATCCGAAAATTCCAGCTTTGCAAGTTTCGCGAGCTTTTCTATCTCGGTTTTAGAAATTGCCACAGTCCTCACTCCATTTCCAATTACATCCGGCTGCTAAGTCTGCCGGGATAAATCAAACTCTCTTAACTCCTGATTTTAATATGCACCTCTCGCAGCTGCTGTTCGGATACTTCGCTGGGTGCACCGCACATCAGATCCTGTGCATTGCTGCACATTGGGAAAGCTACAACCTCGCGGATGTTCTCCTCGTTCCTGAGGAGCATGATCATCCGTTCAATCCCTGGAGCCATGCCGGCATGGGGCGGCGCTCCGTACTGGAATGCATTATATAGTGCTCCGAATTTCTTTTTCAAGGTCTCCTCATCGTAACCCGCAATTTCAAAGGCCTTGACCATGATATTCAGGTCGTGGTTCCGGACCGCACCCGAGGAAAGCTCAACACCGTTGCAGACGATATCATACTGGTAAGCCAGAATGTCCAGAGGATCCTTGGTAGTAAGCTCCTCCAGCCCACCCTGCGGCATGGAGAAGGGGTTATGGGTAAATTGAATTTTCCCTGTCACTTCGTCGATTTCATACATCGGAAAATCATTGACATAGCAGAAACGGTAAGCTTTCTTCTCGCAGAGGTCAAGGCGTTTGCCCAGTTCATTGCGGATTAGACCAGCGTACTTGCAGGCAAGCTTTTCCTTGTCAGCAATGAAGAATATCACATCGCCGGGAACAAGGCCGGCAATTTGGGCCAGTTCACCTTTTATTTCTTCAGGGATATACTTGTCGATGGGACCTTTATAGGTCATATCTTCCTGAACCTCAAGGTAGCCGAGCCCGCCCATGCCAATGGAAAGTGCAAATTCCAACAGTTTTTCATGAAAGCCCTTGGACATTTCGGCATGAACCTTGATGGCCCTGACTGTTTTATGATGAAAAGGTTTAAAAGCGCATTTCTGGAAGAAATCTGTCACATCGATGATACGCAGGGGGTTGCGCAGGTCCGGTTTGTCGGTACCGAACTCCAACATGGCCTGTTTGTAGCTGAAAACGGGGAACGGCGCCTCGGTGACTTCATACCCCTCGGGCGCGAACTTTTTAAAAGTTGCAGTCAGCACCTCCTCGCCCACACGGAAGACATCTTCCTGGGTGGCAAAACTCATTTCAAAGTCGAGTTGATAGAACTCGCCAGGAGAACGATCAGCCCGCGCATCCTCGTCACGGAAGCATGGAGCAATCTGAAAATACTTGTCAAAACCCGCCACCATCAACAACTGCTTGTATATCTGGGGCGCCTGTGGCAGCGCATAGAATTTTCCCTTATATTTTCTTGATGGAACGATATAATCTCTTGCTCCTTCCGGCGAAGATACTGAAAGAATTGGTGTTTGAATTTCGACAAATCCCATTTCGGTCATCTTCTGTCTTAAAAAGCTGATGACCTGGGATCGAAACAGAATATTGTCCTTTACTTTCCGGTTTCTCAAATCAAGATAACGGTACTTTAGGCGCACTTCCTCACGAATTTCCTTGGAGGTGGTGATATCAAACGGCAGATCCTTATAGACCTTGCCTAAAACAGTGACCTTTTGTGCTGCAAGCTCAATGGTACCAGTGGGAATCTTGGGGTTGTAGGTTTCTTCATCCCGTTTTTCCACCACACCTTCAATGGATAGACATTCTTCTTTTCTGATACCTTTTGGAAGCTCGATATTTCTGAATACCACCTGCATAACGCCGTACATGTCCCTAAGGTCGATAAAGGACACGCCGCCATGGTCCCGGATGTTTTCAACCCAACCGGCAATTTTAAGGAAAGTGCCGATATCTTTTTCCGTGATTTGATCCATTGTTTTGGTACGATAAATCACTGACATAAAATCTCCCTTCCTCATGTTTAATTATTTCACTGTGTCGGGAGAGCGCCTATAAATATAAAAAAGCTGCTCGCCCGGAAAAGAATTTCAGGGCGAACAGCACTATAATCGTCCGCGGTACCACCTGAATTACTGTACTCCATTGTACAGTCACTCCTTAGTGTTTGCCATTGTAACGTACGGCGTACGTCGCACCTACTCGTCATATGCAATACGACTTTCAGATTGAAGCTGATGAAGTGTTATTCACATGAATTCACTTTGCAGGGCTCTCACCATTCCCCCGCTCTCTGTGAACGATAATTCATGCTACTTCTCTTCGTCATCGCTTTGCCGGATATTTTAGCATATACCAATTTGCCCTGTCAAGGGTAATTTCCTTGTAAAGTTCACATTTTGTATCCAACATTTGTAAAGCGTTTATATCTGTGAATCCTTGCCCATCGCCTTACATTGCTCTTTCCATTTGATCAGCCAATCATATTGTTTATCAAAAAGTCTAAATCTACACAATCATAACCATATTTAATATTATTCTCAATATAAGCAGCATTATTTTTTGTCATTACAATAGGAATGACTGGAAATTGATTTTGCATAAGATACAATTGGATATCGATTGAGTTTTCTGCGAACATTTCGCTTTTTCACCTGGAAAGCTACAAAAACACTCAGGATGAAGCTGCAATGGAATATTATGATCTTTGGAATGCGGTTTTCTAAATGTGCAAATCCTTTTTTGAAAAAATAACAATTGTTGCTCCAAACAGTACGATGGCTCCTGCGAAAAGGACAACCATTCCCCAGATTGAGCCTGCTTCCCCTGCAATAATGCCCTTTGAATCAAACAATGTGAAGAATGTAGCGAATTTAGCGTTTTCTAGTTTTTCCCCCGCATTGGCCATCATCTGAATAATAAATCCAAGTACAGGAATTCCGGCACCTACCCCGACAGCATATTTGCTGTCATTAAAAATACAAGAACATAAAAAGCAGATACCGCCTATAAAGAGATGCAGGCACAGTGCTCCGATATTGAGTAAAATAAACTTTCCGATATCAAGCTCGCCGGGAAATGATATCTCGCAATTTATGATACCCAAAAGGGTTGCATACAAAACCAGCACAAACAGCCCAGTGACCATGACTTTCATCTGAGTGATTGCAACTGTTTCGCGCTTTACCGGAGCTGACAGCAGAAAAGTCATGGAACCGCGGTCAACATGACGGGCGATAAGTTTGTTCGCGCTGAGTATGCTAAAAAGCATAGGAAATACGAGCATGATAAAGCCGTAAAGATATGCCTCCATGAAGCTGACAAGCTCAGCGGATGCCGGATTCATACCTGCGATAGCCATCAGTTCCGGCATGGCTTTGGCAAACTCATTCAACACGCTTCCTAAAGCAGGATCAAACATGGAGATGATAACGGTAAAATACATGGTAATTACAGCAGCAAAAATCAGAAGCATCTTCCAGCTACCCTGGATACCACGTTTATATAAAATCCAATTTATCATGACCTGCCACCCCCGTAATACTGCATAAAAATTTCTTCAAGGCTTTGATTAGGTGTGATAATGTTTATCACGGGATAACGGTTCATAACAGATATTAGTTCTTTAATATTGTTCTGCACAATTACGGTAACCTGATTGTGTGAAACCTCCGATACGCGCAGTCCCTCTCCTGCAAATGCGGCGGCTGCATTCTCATTTTCCAATGTGATTACATACTTTTTTGCCTGTGCTGCCTTCAATGTTTCCACATTGTCAAGCGCTACGAGCTTTCCGTTTTTAATAATGGCAACACGGCCGCAGGTGCGCTCTACCTCCTCAAACATATGGGAAGACATCAGAATCGTCTTACCCTTCGCTTTTTCTTCCAGTACCAGTTCTATAAATCTGTTTTGCATCAGCGGATCGAGTCCGCTTGTCGGTTCGTCAAGTATTAAAACTTCAGGGTCGTGCATAAAGGCTGTCACAATACCTACCTTCTGCTTCATTCCCTTGCTCATTTTCTTAAGCTTACTCCGCGGATCCAGTTCGAAGCGGTCGAGCAGCTCTTTTATACGCCCGTTTGATTTTATCTTACGGTATTTTGCCATGAAAGATAAAAACTCTGTACCCGTCATATCATCAAAGAATACCATTTCTCCCGGGATATATCCCAGAGTTTTTTGAATCTCGGCGCGATCTTTCCAGCAATCCTTTCCCCCGATGGTACAATATCCTTTCTCCGGCTTTAAAAATCCCATAAGGTGGCGAATGGTCGTGGTTTTTCCCGCGCCATTAGGCCCGAGAAATCCAAACACCTCGCCCTGTTTAATCGAAAAAGATAAATCAAACACCCCGCGCCCATTACCGTAATCTCTGGTCAAGCCATGAATTTCGCATACACCCATATATACGCCTCCATCAGCTATTATCAGCATTCACATTACACATGTACCATATAACTTGAAAAACCTAATTCATCCCTGTATAAATCAACACTCTCCACATGAGTATCATGGAGGAATAATGTTGTACGGGAAATTTATAATCAAAATAGATCTATTTTTCTGTACAGTCTTTGTTGTGCGCTTAGTATGCTGTTATTCTTGTCCAGAGAGTCATCTCCCCATAATTTAGTTACCGCTGTCTGCAGATTGGCAAAACAATCTGAGCTGTCATCAACTTTCAAAAAGAAACTTTTGATGTCTCAATTTTCTTTTTATCATGCCCTCAATAACAGCAATAATGATCACCACTATAAAAAACAATATGTATCTGTTTTTGATATCAATATACCCTACAGGCGATATGACAGTATTTTCACTTGACGCTGCTGCCACAAACTGCAATGGGTTATTCATAGCGCCAATTATGTTAAAATCAGTACCTGCCCATTCAACACTTTCATCGAAAACCTTTTTTATGTGCTCAATATCGTATAACGATATCATCTAACGATATTATATAGTGAACTGGCTCGACTATCAATACGAAGGGTCTAATGTTCAAATACTATTTACAACATGAAAATGCTCCCCTCCGCCGGATTGTCTCCGGCAATGGGGAGTTTAGGCATATTCCGTATCATGTTGTATTTTTCGTTATCAAGTTTCTTTAGTAAGTTGTAGGATTCATTACCTTATTCTATATGGCATCTTTCAT
>Ga0134092_1001864_pt1 | contig 17312 bp, 19 predicted proteins | sample 3_6taG_FD_94454 | JGI IMG/M metagenome (GOLD analysis project Ga0134092, IMG submission 94454) | Switchgrass degrading microbial communities from high solid loading bioreactors in New Hampshire, USA - 3_6_20_6_A3 metaG | ecosystem: Engineered > Bioreactor > Semi-continuous > Anaerobic >... | reverse complement strand
TAGACCACAACCCTTACTTACAGACCTTAACTATAAGCTCTTGCCATTGACAATTATTCTTCTTTAATACCTAGCGGATTGCCATCAATACAGTCCTTAACCCTTTGCACATATATTTCCTGGTAATCGATGTTTTCGCCTAAACCATGCAAATAAATATTGACCACAAAGCCTTCTCTTTCAAGTATGTTCTTCCAAGAATCTTCCTCATCACCGGCCATATCATTAACTGCATGGTCCCCGGCCACAAGCATATAAGGCATTAGTGTTACTTCTTTAATATTGTTTCGTTTTAGTTTGGCTATTACATTATCGATTCCCGGATATCCTTCAACGACCCCTACAAAGACCTTTAATCCCTCATCATCTAACATGCTTTGCAAGCAAGAATAACAGGCATTAGCCGGGTGAGTCGTGCCGTGGCCCATTAAAACTACCGCATGGTCTTTATCTAATGCTGGCAGTTGTTGCTTTAAGGCTTCTACAGCTTGTTTGTAGTCTTCTATGCCGTAAAGTACAGGCCGACCTACAGTCAATTGTTCGAAAGAATCCTTGAAATTATTTACAACAGCCAGCACTTCTTCATATTCGTAACCGGGAATAATATGTAAAGGCTGTACGATGACTTTAGTAAATCCTTCTTCTTTCATTTTGCTTAAAGCTTCTTCAGGTGTGTCAATTATAATATTGTCTCTTTCCTTAAGCTTTTTAATGATAATACTGGAAGTAAAAGCTCGGCGAACTTCATAATCAGGGAAGCTCTCTGCTATTTTTTCTTCACAAGCATCTATCGTCACTTTTCTAGTCTCAGGATAACTTGTTCCAAAACTGATAACTAAGATGCCTTTTTTGCCTTCAGGTTGTTGAAACTCTAGATTTTCCTGCTCTTCCACCGGATCACCTGCTGCCGGTTGCAAATTATCACCATAGGCCGCTAGGAATAAACTGCAGATCAATAAACTAATGACCACTAAAATCTTTTGTTTCTTGACTTTTGAAAACATCACTATCACTCCTTGATTTTTTTTATTAAAAGTTTCTGTAGGTCAGCAAATCAGCACAGGCAGCTTTATGGCTTATGTTCATCTCAGCCTAAAACCTCTTAGTTTTTGCCGTATATATTTTACAACTTCCACTATACTCTCCAATCCCTGCTCATCATAGCGGCCAATAATCACCGCCGGGATATTGAGCATCCTGCATGCCTGGATTTTTTCATAAGTGCCACCTTCGCTGCCGCTATCTTTCATTACCACATAATCGGCACCATATTCTTTAAACATGGCGGCATTCAAGTCTTCACTAAAGGGGCCCAATACAGCAACTATATCTTTAATTTTTACTCTGTTCTTCAAGCATTCTTCAATGCTTTCTATGGTAGGCAGAACCCTGTAGACAAATCTGTTGTTTCCCCTTACTGATTCAAAATCCTTTATGTTTTTTGAACCAGTTGTAAAAAACACACATCCTTTTACAGACCTTAAGAACTTCTGGCATTCTTCAATGGAATCCAGATAAATACTGCCTTCGGTATCTTTGGTTTTTTTTCGCACATAGCGTATATAATCAATGTTGAGTTTTCGAGCGACCTCTTTAGCATTTTTCGTAACTTCCAAGGCATAGGGATGGGACATGTCTACTATCATGCAAATGGAATTTTCCCTGATAAAAGCTTCCATGCCTATCCGATCCATACGACCTACCATAAGGTTTTTATCATTCAGAAACTCCCGCTCGGATTCGGTGGCAGCTGTAATGACGTATTTGGCATCACCTTTTATTCTTTGGACCAGTTCTGCGGCTTCCCGAGTCCCTCCTATTATCCATATCAAATTTTATACCCCCTGGGAGTAATCATTTTATCTCCTTTTACATAGGTGGCACTGTTGCCTATTATCAAAACCGTAGCCATATCCACCAGCTCGTATTCTATATTGGAAATGGTAGTTATCACCCTCTGGTTTCCGTTACGGCCTGCATTTTTAACTATCCCTACTGGGGTGTCGGGTTTTTTGTATTTTAACAGAATATCTATTGCTTTTTTTAAATTCTCAGGGCGGCCGTGGCTTCTAGGATTGTACAAGGCTATGCTAAAGTCGGCAGCTCCGGCACATTCGAGCCTTTTTTCTATAACCTCCCATGGTGTTAAAAGGTCGCTCAAGCTTATGGAGCAGAAATCGTGCATAATCGGAGCCCCCAGCTCTGCCGCTGCAGCAAAGCAGCTAGTTACCCCAGGCACCACTTCCACATCAATGCCCTCAGCAAGTTCCAGTATAGGTCCTGCCATGCCATATAAGCCTGCATCCCCGGTGCTTATAATGGACGTGTCCAACCCATGCTTTACCTTTTCAATGGCCAACTGGCACCGCTGTATTTCTCCACGCATGCCGGTAGTTATGACTTCCTTGCCACCTAACATATCCTTTATCAAATCCACATAGAATTTGTATCCTACTATGACTTTTGATTTTTCTATAGCTTCAATTGCCCTTGATGTCATACAATCTTTACCGCCGGGGCCCAGGCCCACCACATATAGTTTAGCCATGCTGCTTTTTCCTCCCCACAGAAACTGTTACACCATTCAATAATGTTTTGCCAACAATCACTTCCCCGGAAGTTAAATAGGCACAGGGTTCGCAAACACCTGTCACACCTACCACTTTTTCCACAAAAGCACTCCCCCGGAACATCTCCTGAACGGAGCGTATTTGTTCTTTTGAAAATGTATAAAACCTGCAGCCTAAATACTTACAAGCTTCAATCAAGCCTTGTTCATCCTTTTTTATGTCAATGGTGGCCAGTGACTCTATGGATTTAATGCTCAAATTGTTAGATTTAAAGACATTGAAGATGGCCTCTAAAATTTCGTCCCGAGTCTTCCCTCTTTTGCAACCCACTCCAACGGTGAGGTTTTTAGGCCTTAAAATGCAGTAAGGTTTGTGGCAGGATACTGACTCTTGGGGTGTGATGTAAAGGATTCCATCATAATCGGTTTCTGATATTCTGGGGTAATTTATCATGGTCTGAATTTCCGAGACCACCCGCAAAACTCCACCGTTTACCATTATAGCCGTTATGGTTTTGGCATCTTCCATATTCTCAATGACAAGGTTACACCTTTTGGCAAACATGTCTACCGATTCTATGCCTCTCCCTTCGGATGCCGTAGTTATTATGGGGTGGGCACCGATGATTTTGGCTACTTCTTTTGTAAAATCATTGGCTCCGCCAATATGCCCTGATAAAAGGCTAATGGCGTATTTCCCCATATCATCTACCACCACTACAGCAGGGTCTTGGATCTTATGCCTGATATAAGGCGCCATCAACCTCACCGCAATACCTACAGCACATACAAATACGATTCGGTCATATTCTCGGGCTATCATGGCCATTTGGGATTTAACTCCCGATGGGCATGTTTTAGGACTGTATATATGGGCGTCTGGAATGCCTTTTTCGATAACCTTTGCTATCTTTTCTCCCGAATCTGTAAAACATATCACGGCACACTTCACTGGGTCGCCCTCCGAAAGCCATGGGAAAAGCTAGGGTCGTAAAGTCTAGATCTCTCATATTTGCCATTTATGAAATCTCCAACGAGAATCATGGCAAAGTTTTTTATCCCGTGATCCTTTACCTTTTGGGCTATGTCATCCAGCGTTCCGATTATTACCTTTTGATCTTCCCAGGTGGCTTTATATACCACCGCTACTGGCACATCTCTTCTTCCATAGCCCTGTTTCAGCTTTTTAACAGCCCTCTCCATATTCCCCACCGATAAGAATATGGCCATAGAAGCCTTGTGGGCAGCTAAGAGTTCCAGGGATTCCGTATTTGGCACCGGGGTCCTGCCCTCCAGCCGGGTTATTATAATCGTCTGGCTTATGCCGGGTAGGGTAAATTCACCCTTTATGGCGGCACAGCTTGCTGTAAAAGAGCTGACCCCCGGGACCACTTCGTACTCAATGCCCCTTTCCTCCAGTAAATCCATCTGCTCTTTTATAGCTCCGTATATGGAAGGATCTCCGGTATGAAGTCTTACAATACTTTTCCCTTGGCGGTATTCCCTTTCCATAACTTCAATTACTTCTTCCAATGTCATGGAGGCACTGTCGTAAAACTTGCACCCTTTTTTGCAAAAGGTCAGGTGTTCTCTGGATACTAAGGATCCCGCATATATGACCACATCGGCCTTTTCCAAGAGTCTTCTTCCCTTTACCGTAATTAAATCAACATCCCCCGGGCCTGCACCTACAAAGCTTATCACTCTGTTTTCCTCCTTCCCAAAATAAGGGATATATAATCAGTGTCTTTGAGGATCTCGTCCCTTTCGAACAAGACCTTTTCCTCGTCACAGGTGCATCTTTTTACATATACATATTCAAATCCGTATTTTTCTAAAGTATCGAGGATGCTTGCTTTATTCTTATATGTTTTTAAAATACAGACCGAATCAACTGCCTTTAAAACCTCTTCATCTATATTCCCGTCACACAGATAAAAGCTCTCTCCTTTGAGGGCTACAGGCACCTTTGCACGGTTGGCAGCGGCGCAAAAAGAAGTCACTCCCGGCACGGTCTCCACCTGAATGCCTAGCTTCACAAGCTCCTTTTGAAGATAACAAAAAGTGCTGTACACCATTGGGTCTCCCAATGTTAAAAATACACCGATTTGCCCTGATTTTAATTTGGCATCTATAAACCGGGCAATAATGGCGTATTTTTGCTTCTCATTTCCGTCCATGGCAAAATCCAATTCTAAAACCTGTTTATCCCTTATATAATCCCTGGCAATGTTTCCGGCAAAACTCTTTCCGCCGCTGGAGGGTATAAACACCATATCGGCTTTTCGTATAAGGTTATATCCTTTCAGGGTGATGTACTCGCTATCCCCCGGCCCTACTCCGATTCCGTACAATTTTTTCACGGTTTCCTTCCTCTCGCTAAAAAAATCGGATTCTGGGATTTTATTATCCCGGTATTTTCCATATAAGATACCTGAATTAGTTTCAATTCAATGTCCTCGTAGGCATAATGGTTTAAAAGAACCATAAATTCATTTAGATTTTTTAAGGTTATAAAGTTTGCTGCAATGATCCCACCGGAAGGCATTTTCTCATTGACATGCTCAAAGATCTGTCTTAGTTTTCCACCACTGCCTCCGATAAAACATTTGTTAAAACCTGAAATTTTCTCAAGGCCATGAGGAGCATGTTTATTAATGATTTCAATATCCACTTTGAATTTAAGGGCGTTCTGACGTATAAGATTTGTCCCTTCCTCTTGGGCCTCCACAGCAAATACTGTTGCCCCCTGCAGGGCTGCTTCAATGGAAATGGAACCTGTGCCTGCCCCAACGTCCAAAAGAGTATCACCTTTTTCTATTTCCAAAGCCGCTATGGCAGCAATCCTGGCATCAAATTTCGTCATGGGGATTTTGCCTCTTATAAATTCTTCATCTCTAATCCACCGCATGTTCAACCACCACCACCGATAGGCTGGAGTAATTCGGTATGTCCTCTCCTATTTTTTTCACAATTATCTTCTCCTCGGGATAAGAAAGGTCGAACCCAGCATATATTAAGCCTGAAATCCCCATGAGATAAAGCTTTCGCGAAATATATCCCGGGCTGTGATCCTCGTCTGTCAATATTACGCAGATTCTGCTGGATAGCACTTCCTCCAGACTACTTCTCCTTCCATGAAGGCTTATAAAACGGGCTTCCTGCCAATTTTTTTTGAGTTTAGCCATCATATATTGAAATGATGAAAGACCGGGTATCACTTCATCAATGATGACTCCGTTTTCTTTTAGGTATTCCACAATACCAAAAAAGCAAGGATCGCCAGAGGCAAGAATATCTACATTATCCTTTTGATTTATCATTTCTAAAATTTCATGGACCTTTTGAATTCGTATAACTTTGCCGTTAATTTTTTCTACGGATTTTGATATCCTTCCAAAGGCTATAAGGTTTTCAGATGTTGATATCACTTCATAGGCCTCTCGGGTCAAATATTTGACATCTCCCGGCCCTGCTCCAATAACTCTAATCATGTTAAAGCACCCCGTATTTCATGGAATATATGTAAACATCGACATCAAAATCGTCGTCTTTTAGATATTTCCTGATTCTCTCAATACAGCCTTTTTTCATATCTTCGAAAATGGATTTGTATCCAGTTTGTATAATGATCTCCAGCGCCTCTTCCGTTGTAGTGCAGCTATTCACCTGTTTTAAAATCTCCAGGGGAGCCTGGATTAGGGCCAGGTAATAAACCAAAGCCTCCATGCGCATATCGCAGACCCGGCTGTGGGTATTGAATGCTCCTAAAGCTAGCTTGGAAAGCTTCCCTATATGGCCCACCAAAGTAATTTTTCTAAATCCCTTGTTGTAGGCATAAGCTATTGATTCACCGATAAAGTTTGATACCTGAACTCCTTTGTCAGGCAGTCCGAGACTTTTAGCCATGTTCTTACCGTAGTTTCCCGGAAAAAGAATTACTTCCCTGCATCCCTCATCGTAAAGCAAATCCATTTCTAAATATATGGTCTCAAGCAGTGCCTTCTCGGACATGGGCTCTACGATTCCGGAAGTTCCTATGATCGAGATACCCCCCTCTATGCCGAGATTAGGATTGAAGGTTTTTTTTGCAATTTGAGCGCCTTTGGGGGCATAAATCAGTACATCAAAGCCATCGGAGGATATTTCCCTTATTTCTTTTTCAATCATCTTCCGAGGCACTGGATTTATGGCCGCTTCCCCTACATTGCCGAACAGCCCTTTTCTGGTTATCCTGCCTATGCCTTCGCCGCCGTCTATTACTATTTTACGGTCACCCCTCCTGGAGACCCTTGCACAAATCTCCATGCCATCTGTAACATCGGGGTCATCACCCCCGTCCTTTATTACGCAGCATGAGGCATAGCCGGGTCCCAGCTCCGGAGATATTACGTCCAGATCCAACTTTATACCCGCAGGAGTATCTATGGAAACCTTGCTCATCAACTTATTAGCCTGCAACATCATGACACAGGCTTTGGCTGCGGCTGCGCTGCAGCTGCCGGTGGTGTAGCCACACCGGAGTTTTTTGCCTCCCTTTACTACATATAAATCTTTCATCTTCCCACCGCCATGTATAAAAGGGCATTTACAATAGAAGCTGCCACATTGCTTCCACCCTTAGTCCCCCTGGTGGTTATGGAGGGAATTTCCAACTCTCTGATAAAATCCTTGGCCTCTGCTGCCCCTACAAATCCCACTGGCACACCTATTATCAGCGAAGGCGCTATCTTACCCTGTTTTAGAAGCTCGCCAACCCTAAAGAGAGCCGTTGGGGCATTTCCGATAACATATATATCCACCTTATCTTTGCATGCTATATCTATGGCAGCACTTGCTCGGGTGGTGCCATTTTTCTGTGCAAGCATTTTTACTCCCTCATCATCAATATAACATCGCAAGTTAGAACCTGATTTTTCTAAAGCCCTTTTGTTTATTCCGGCCCAGGCCATCCTGGTATCGGTAAATATACTGCACCCCTTGGTCAGCAAGGTTATACCAACATCCACCGCGTTATTTTTAAACACTACTAGGTTTTTGTAATCAAAGTCTCCGGTAGTGTGTATCATTCTTTTCACAATTTCCAGTTCCCTTTCATCAAAGCTTACACCGGCTAAGCCCTGCCGGATTATTTCCATGCTTTTTCTCTCTATAGCAGCAGGATTTTTTAAATACACAGGCTTCCCTCCTTGCTCTTGTCCACATAATCTAACATGGATAAAAAGGAGTTTATATTTCCAAAAAAGCTTATATGGGGATAGCCCGCCAGCACGTTTTTATATTTATAGCCACAGGACCAGGTCTTATCACCTTTGGTCTTAGTAATGCTGTATACGGTATCTGCATTTTGGGCCATTGCTACCGATTTGTGAAATTCATGGCCGGTTAGCTTATCTCCAACCTTACCTAACATGCAGTCCTTCTTAAGCTTTATATCTATATAGCCGAATTGCTGCAGCTTATCTGTCATTGTGGCCTTTCCCTTAAAAACCCCTGCCATTTTGCAGTCCTCAATATAATCCATAAGATACATGAACCCTCCGCCCTCGGCAAAGATACAGCCTCCTCTGTCAGCAAAGGCTTTAATAGATGCAAGCATCGATGTATTTAAGGCAAGCTCATCCTTGAATACCTCCGGATAACCGCCTCCCAAGTATAAGAGGTCACATTGGGGCAGCCTAGTATCCGTAAGGGGCGAGAAAAACACCACATCACAGCACCGGCTAAGGATATTCAAATTTTCTCTATAGTAAAAAGAGAATGCTTTATCTCTTGCTACCGCTACTTTGATGTTTCTTCTGGAGGGATAATCCACAGGCAAGGCTTTAACGTCCGCCATGAGCTTTATCAAGAGGCTTAAGTTGATATTTTGTTTGATTATATCTGCAATCTTTTGAATGCGGCTGTTTATGTCGCTTATTTCAACGCTCTGCACCAGTCCCAGATGTCGACTTTTAAACTCTAGGTCACTTATACTGGGCACAAAACCCAAGACATGAAGACCGGTAAACTTTTCTATAGGATCTTTCAGGAGATGGAACATTTTTTCACTTACCCGGTTTAGTATCACTCCCTTGATAGTAGAGCCCGGAAAATCAGCCATGCCTTTTATTTTGGGAACAGCAGAGAACATCTCATTTTGCGGGGTATAAACCAGAATCGAGTTTACACTTAGGATTTTGGCAATGTGGAAACTGGAGTTTTCGTAGGTGTTATATATGCCGTCAAAATACCCCATGGCACCTTCAATGATGCAATATTCACCCTCTCCTAACCCCAGGGACTGTTTCATACCTACTTGGCCCTGAAGATGCATGTCAAGATTGCCTGCCTCTTTCCCGGAAGCACGACTGATAAAAGATGTATCTATGTAATCGGGTCCTGTTTTAAAACCGCATACATTAAAACCCGTATCCCTTAAAGCCTTTATAACGCCTATGGTCACCATGGTCTTACCGCTGCCACTAGATGGGGCAGTTATCATAATGCCTTTCATAATCATGTCTCCTTATGGTCTCTTTTACTTGTAAATATCACAAGCAACAATCCAAAAATTTGGCAAAACGTCATTGATAAGCGCTAGTTTTCAAAGATATCAGGATAGAACATTTTTGCGAGCTCTTCTACACCCTGCTTGAATCTAAAAGTAGGGCTGGAAACTAATTTTTCATCAATCACGTATACCCGGCCTTCTTTTACCGCTTTTATTGCCGAATAGCCCGGCCGTGATGAGATGGCTTCTGGTGAACTTCTGGCATTCATGGCACCCTTTTGAGCTACATAAACGTCGATTTCTTTCCCCTTTTCTAGAACCTTTTCCACGCCGTAAGATGCTATACTTGAAGTTTCACTGACCGGCTGGGCGTCTTCAGCGATATTTATTCCGCCGGCAAGCTCTATTGCCTTTGCCACCATGGAATCCTTTGTGACAGTGCGGCATTCATTTTCCGTAGACTCAAAGAAAACCCTGACCTTTGGCTGGATATCTTTAGTCATGTCATTGATTTTTTGAATTTCCTCATGAAAACTTTGGAGCATGGCTTTCGCTTCTTCGGTCTTACCTGTGAGCTTTGCGAGTTTCATGATATATTCATCAAAATCCTCGAATTTATTGGGGTATAGACTTACCACCGTTATGCCTGCACCTTCTAATGCTTCAACAAAATCCGGAACACTTTTTGAGATAAATGGCCTGATCAAAACCAAATCCGGTTTTTCGGCAATTACGTTTTCCGGGTCAGACTTATAGTCAAAGGCCTTTTTCTCTTTTACCTGTTCTGGATAGTTGTCACTTTTGCCAACGCCGATTATCTGTTCGTCAAGCCCCAAGGAAAAGAGGTTCTCAGTGTGGGCAGAATACAATGATATAATTCTTTGGGCAGGTTTTTCCATGGTTATTACTTTGCCTTCATCATCGGTTATTTGGATAACAGCTTCATTCCCACTATCACTGTCATTGACAGTTTCCGCCGGCCGAGAACATCCTACAATGCCCAATATCAGCACGAAAGACAATATGTAAACCACAATTTTTTTCAACAATATCATCTCCTTTTAAAAAAGAATTTTTTTATTTACGGGAGAATGAGCATTCCTCTGCCCTTTATGCTTTCAACCCGGATCTTAAATGTCTTTTCAATGTTTTCCTTTTTCATCACTTCAACTTTATGGCCCAATCTTTCTATCTTGCCGCCATTTAACAGGAGGACACTGTCACTAAAGTGATATACCAAATTTAAATCATGGACTATATTGACCACAGTGACACCTTTCTGTTCCACCAGCTCCCTTAACAGTTTCATGGATTTAATGACGTAATGCATATCCATGTCGGAAAAAGCCTCATCCAGTAAAATATATGGGGTTTCCTGAGCCAGCGTGCGGGCCAGCATTATCCTCTGTTTTTCACCGCCACTGAGTTCGGTTATCAATCGGTCCCAATATTGCAGCGTATTCGTCTTTTCCATGGCCCAAATTACCACATCCATGTCCCTTTTGCTGGGCTTTTGATTATTTGCCAGCTTCGGGTTTCTTCCCATCATCACAACTTCAAAACAGGTGAAGGGGAACTGAATGTTTACATTTTGAGATATGACGGAAAGTTTTTGGCTGAGGGCCTTAGGGGTCATCATCCTTATATCTATGCCGTCGAGCAGTATTTCCCCTGAACTTGGCTTGTAAAACCCAGTCAGCAATTTAAGCAATGTAGTCTTCCCGGAGCCGTTGGGGCCTATAATTGTAAATATTTCTCCCTGTCTTATGGAAAAAGACAGGTCTTTAAGAATTAATCGCTTTCCTATGAAAAAATTTACATTTGATATTTTATACATGGGTTCACCCCTTTTTAATGCTATACATATCGGCGCCGGTTTTTTCTGATGAATATGAAGAGGAAAAATGGCCCTCCGAGCATGGTGGTAATCACTCCTACCGGAATTTCCGTTCTTAAAAGAACCCGTGCTACCGTGTCCGCCACCAGCAAGAGCTCACCCCCCAAAAGCATGGAAAAAGGAATGAGTTTCCGGTTATCTGCTCCCAGAACCAGCCGTAGCATATGTGGCACAATGAGTCCTACAAAACCTATGATGCCGCTTACCGACACACATGCCGCTGTTATCATGGAAGCTGCGGTTAAAAAAATCCTTCGGGATTTCTCTGGATCCACTCCTAGAAATCTAGCTTCCTCATCACCTAGTGATAATAAATTTAGGCTGTTGGCAAAATATGTAGGTATCAGAGTTCCTAAAGCAGTTACCGGTAAAACTAAGAAGACTTCACTCCAACTGCTTGATGAAAGGCTGCCCATCATCCACCCCACTATGGCACCTACATTTTCTCCTGCTGCGTTTTTTATCAAAGTCACCCCGGCAGAAAGGATAGAACTGACAATAATTCCTGATAGTATCAGGTTTACGGGACTTAAATATCCTCTTACTTTAGAGAGAGTCATTACAATACATAAGGTGAGCACTGCCCCCAAAAAAGCGGCTGCGGTAATGGGAATTGCAAATCCCATAGCCATAATGTTTAAGTATATGGCTATGGACGCTCCGAAGGCTGCTCCGGTAGATACACCCATAGTATATGAATCGGCCATGGGATTCATCAGGACCGACTGAAATATTGTCCCCGAAACCGCAAGGCCTCCACCTACGAAAAATGCGCATAGTATTCGAGGAAGCCTTATGTCCCAGATGATAGCCGACGTTGTTTCATCTAAAAGCGAAAGGATGTCTTCCCTAGCAAATAGGCGGCCCAAGATGACATACGCTATGTCCCGAGGCCCTATATACGCCCTTCCAAGATTTATGGAGGTAAAGAAAGTAGCAATCATCAGGATTGTAAGGGCTGCTAAAGCAATCCATACTCTATATTTATTTTTTCTAAAGTACTCTAGTTGAAGGTGTTTGTAGTAGTTTTCCAAAGGATTCACCTTTCAAAGTAAATTGATCCAGCAACTCGCTATCAAATGTTGCTATTTAGCACAGAAACCTCCTGCTTTTATCAAAAAAGCTCCTGCACAGCAGGAGCTAATAAAAAAACCATCCGAGAAGATGGTCTTTTCCAAAAACAGTAAAACACTTCCCGCCGAAGTATATCAACATTCAGGCAGGTCTCCTGGCTCACGCATCATCCTCGTCCACCCTTCCCGGCTTTTAGCCAGTGGTTTTGTGGAGTCGTCCTCGTTCACAGTAGCGGGGGCTGCAGCGGATTTTCACCGCTTTCCCTTTTAAAATATAAAATTACCTGAATGGTATATATTAAATTTTATTCTTGCCACAACATCTTTTTTACATTCTACCAAAAAGATAAAATATTTGCAATAAGAGTTGCATTTTTTAATCATATCAATTTTAAAGTCAAGTGCTTACGTCTTTATCCCTTTTTTTCTTCCCAAAGCTTTATGCGTTCTTCATCTTACATAAATCAACTTCGAAGTTTTACGCCTGCTATCTTATTATCTTTGAATATCTTTCGTTTCTTTTGTATTCTGGAATATCTCCGGGTTGACATCCTAAAACCTTACAGATCGCATCTAAAGTTGAGAGGCGAATAGCCTTTTTTGCTAAGATTTCTTGGATAAATAAAAAGAGCTGCCGCAAACTATTTCAATGTAGTTTGCGGCAGCTCATAAGTTTATGCTTTATGTGTAATCATATCTTTGGCGGAAAACACTACTTTGTAGCATACGAATGTGGCAACGATGTTTATCAGAGCTGTTGGAATAACTACTGTGGCAAACAGAACCGGGAAGGCCACTGGTAAACTTCCAACCACAAAAAGTGCCGTTTGTAAAAATACCACACCGCTAAAGATTGTTCCCACGAATGAAGTAATAAGCACCGTGAGATTTGAATTGAACCTGGCAAATGCCTTAATCATTGCCATGACTGCAAAGGCTGTGAGGAACTTATCTACTATGTTTGCAATCTGGCCGCCGGGAAAAGTTGAAGTAAGTGCAGCAAAGATACCGGCCAGCAGCCCTGCCACAAAGGTATTTTTAGGCGAATTGTCTATATAAAGGGCAACAAAGAGCATTGCCAGCAGGAAATCCGGTTTCATCCCACCTGCAATGGGCGGCACTATATAGTGAAGGACCAAGCCTATAGCTATCAAAAGTGAAGTTAAAATCATACCTCTGAGTTTCATTGGAATACCTCCCTTAAAAACTTTATGATAGTTTCTCCAGCGCCTTGTTTATAATGTCATCGGGCAGACTGGAATTTTGCAGTTTTCCTGAAAGATAAATATCATAAGCTGTCATATCAAAGTATCCGTGACCACTTAAGCAAAACAGAATTGTCCTGCTTTCACCGGCTTCTCTAGCCTTTATTGCTTCGTCTATTGCAGCTTTTATCGCATGGGATGATTCCGGCGCCGGCACGATGCCTTCATTTTGTGCAAAAAGCACTGCGGCCTCAAAGACGTCCGGCTGTTCATAAGCCACGGCTTCAATCAGGCCGTCATGTAACAGCTGACTTTGGATGGGAGATGAGCCGTGGTACCTAAGACCTCCTGCATGAATGCCGGGTGGCATAAAGTCACTCCCCAAAGTGTACATCATCATCATAGGAGTAAGATGAGCTGTGTCGCCGTAGTCATATGTGAACTTGCCTTTAGTCAAGCTGGGGCAGGCAGCAGGCTCCGCTGCAACTATGCGGGTCTTCTTGCCCTCCTTGATTTTGTCTTGCACAAAGGGCATGGCAAGCCCGCTAAAATTACTGCCACCTCCGGAGCATGCTATGACCACATCCGGATAGTAGCCGGCCTTTTCCATCTGCTTTTTCGCCTCAAGACCAATCACAGTCTGATGCAGCACCACATGGTTTAAGACGCTGCCCAAGGCATAATTGGTATCTGAATTTTTTGCTGCGTCTTCCACAGCTTCGCTTATGGCGATACCCAAGCTGCCGTTGGAATCCGGATCTTTTTTAAGCACCTCTCGACCTGCATGGGTCTTATCGCTGGGGCTTGCAAAAACCTCAGCGCCGAAAAGCTGCATCATAGATCGGCGATAGGGCTTTTGATTGTAGCTTATTTTTACCATATAGACTGTGCACTCTAAACCGAAAAACTTGCAGGCCATAGACAGTGCCGTTCCCCACTGGCCTGCCCCGGTCTCGGTTGTAAGCCGCTTAATTCCCTGCTTTTTATTGTAATAAGCTTGTGGTATGGCGGTGTTTAATTTATGACTGCCGGCAGGGCTTACTCCTTCGTATTTAAAGTAGATTTTAGCCGGGGTATCCAGGGCCTTTTCAAGGCGATGAGCCCTGTAAACCGGTGATGGCCTCCATAAGGCATATAGCTTCCGCACTTCCTCAGGTATTTCAATAAAGCGCTCTGTGGACATCTCTTGTTTTATGATTTCCTGCGGGAAAATAGCTCCTAACTCATCGGGGGCAGCAGGTTTTTTCGTTACAGGATTTAAAGGCGGCTTTAAAGGATTCGGCATATCCGCCTGAATATTATACCAATGTGTAGGAATCTCTTTCTCAGTTAGCAATATTTTGGTTTCATTCACACCAAATCACTCCTCCTATTTTACTTATTGATACCTTATTGCTACAGCTGTATATACAAATTTCATGCTTTCATGTCATTTAAATCACCTCACAAACAAAAAATCCGTCCCTTAATGGGACGGATGTTCCGCGGTGCCACCCAAATTAGTTTTACATTTTAGTAACAAAAAAGCATTTTATCTTCAGGATAAAATGCTTTGCCACCTCAATGTAAAACTCACTCTTCCGGATACGGCGATAATATCGCGATATCCTGTCCTTTGCTAACGGGGGACTTGCCGGATGCAGCTACTTTTAGTTTGCCGCACCTTCTCCAGGGCCCATTCACCAAGACTTCCGGTACCGCACTCCCACCACCGGCGGCTCTCTTTGACCTTTCATCATGGTTACTATTCCCTATCACAGAAGTTCATAGATTTAATCTTACAAAGATTATAATCAAATCCCAAGGAAAAGTCAAATATTTTTTAATTTAAATTTTTTGGCCATCCCTGCTTAGAGAAGGCACATCTACTCTAAGAAACTTACCAACAGGTTTATATACAAACACCGTCAAAACCGAATTTATAGATGCCTTAAGTAAGTTAAAAGGTATAATCACCGGAATGAGCATGGCTTTTACAGTTTCTATAGGCACATTCATAAATTTTGTGGTAAAAATAAGGTTTAGGGGAATCATTACAAGAGTCATAGCAATGGAACCCGCAATCATAGCGATAATTGCTCCCTTAAAAGTGTGAACTCTTTTGTAAATAATACCTGCCACCGTTACCATACACCCAGTAGCAGCAAAATGCATTAAGGCTCCTATCCAACCACTTCCAGCACTGACGGTCATAGCCTGAATCAATGATACTATTAAAGTTACTACGACACCAGCTCCTGGTCCGAACAAAAAGGCAGCAATTAGTGCAGGAATATCCCCTGGATCATATTCCAGAAACGGCGCCGCCGGAATAAGAGGAAACCTGATCAAGAACATCAAAAGCACTGCCAAAGCAGAGAGCATAGTAAGTCTTGCAGTCATTTTAACTTCGTATTTCATTCTACATACCTCCATGATAAATTAAAATTCCCTGAGATATAATCTCAGGGAATAAAGTGCTCATAAATAACAAAAATAATCTTCTCCCATCCAGACTATACTGTCGGCCCCGGAATCTCACCGAGTCAGCTTTCGCTCGCGGGCTAGCGGAATTGTCCGCATTACCGCCGGTCGGGAATTGCACCCTGCCCTGAAGATTATATCCAGCCTTTTTAATTTCTTTAATAATAGCATGATAATCGGCAAAAGTCAATGTTCATAATACCAATAATTTTTAGCCTCTATTAATGTAAAGTATATGTCAAACGGTACATACCGTTGCTATAGGCATTTATTTATAATAATATAGTGATCCTTAAACTTCATCTGTTATGGGTTTCTTTGAATTCTGACTTGGACCTTTCCCGAAAATATTTCTGTAATAATCAATAATATGTTTGTCAACTTGCCTGCTGTACTTGAGAATTTTTTCCTCGCCAAAATTGTTGCTTATAGCGTGGTGCAACTTATTTCTTGCTTTCTCTATTTTGTCTATTGAGCCCATAGCAATTTCCTTTCTGATTCGTGCTTAAGACATATGTTACATCAAATTTTAGCAAATTGCAAACTGTTTTTGTTTGCCAAAAGCCAATTTAGTTATTGCCAAATTTTAGATATGGTTATAATTGAAGGAGTGGATATAAAATTGACATTGCTAAATAATAAAGCTATAGGTAAGAGAATTAGACATGAAAGAGAAAAATTGAAACTATCGCGGGAGGAGTTTGCCGAACTTATTGGCCTTTCAGACTACTATGTAGGGCAGCTCGAACGCGGCGAACGTCAGATGAGTTTACCTACATTAGTAAATATAGCAGTTTGCTTGCATGTATCTCTTGACTATCTTGTTTTTGGAAAACAAAATTGTAATACCTCATATATTAGCGACCCAAGTGGTTCCTATAAAACTCACCATGAAAAGCTATACGAGATAAATAGTCTGCTGAAAAAATGCTCCGATAAAGAAATAGATTTGTTCTTAAATCTCATAAAAATCATTATCCCACATATACACTATCCCTCATATACTTATATAAACGAAAAATAAATACAAATTTACACCTAAGTTATATTATTAATACAGGCATAATAATATTAGTAGTTAGAGGTTGATTTTTTGTTGTGTATTTTTTCTCCTTTGGTAAAATATACTATAGATGTTTACTAAAAACATTGGAGGTACAGCAAAATGGAAGAAAATAAAAAATCCCCTTTTGAAAAGGAATACGAACTAGCCTGGGATAAATATTCAAAAAATGAGCTAAAGAAAGTTTTTGATTTAGCAGACAGATATATAGGTTTTATGTCACGCTGCAAGACTGAAAGAGAATGTGTTGAAGAATTTAAAGCTAGGGCCGAAAAGGCCGGTTACAAAAATCTTCAAGATTTGATAAAGCAAAATAAGACGTTAAAACCCGGCGACAAGGTATATGCTGAGGCCATGGATAAAATCATTGCACTTTTTGTAATAGGAAAAAGACCTTTAGAGGATGGAATGCTAATACTGGGAGCTCATATCGATTCACCAAGGCTTGACTTAAAACAAAATCCCTTATATGAAGATACTGGCCTGGCAATGCTTGATACTCATTACTATGGCGGAATTAAAAAATATCAATGGGTAACTCTTCCCCTT
>Ga0134092_1001858_pt1 | contig 17344 bp, 13 predicted proteins | sample 3_6taG_FD_94454 | JGI IMG/M metagenome (GOLD analysis project Ga0134092, IMG submission 94454) | Switchgrass degrading microbial communities from high solid loading bioreactors in New Hampshire, USA - 3_6_20_6_A3 metaG | ecosystem: Engineered > Bioreactor > Semi-continuous > Anaerobic >... | reverse complement strand
ATGGTGGAGGGGGAAGGATTTGAACCTTCGAAGGCAATGCCAACAGATTTACAGTCTGCCCCCTTTGGCCACTCGGGAACCCCTCCATTTTGGCGCGTCCGTTTGTCGAACGCAAATATGATTATAATACAGAGAAACGAGAGTGTCAACGTTTTTTTACAACCTATTTATGGTAATTTGATATTTTTTCATCGTTCGAGTTATTGAACAGATTAGATCATGATTGCAGCTATCTTGCTTTTAGCGCTGTTGGAAGCAATTTAGTTCTTTTCTTTAATGAAATATTGGGGACGCGCCTTAACTTCCATATAGGTTCTGGATAAATATTCTCCGATAATTCCTAAAAAGATCATTTGCAAACCACCGGTAAACAAAATGATACATACCTGCGAAGCCCAACCGGCAACCGGATCCCCATACAGCAACCGTCGCACCACGACAAATATCAGCATGACAAAAGCAACGATTGAAAAGAATATTCCGAAAAGAGAAGCGATTCTTAACGGTACTGTTGAAAAAGCCACAATTCCTTCGACCGCATACTTAAACAATTTCCAAAATGACCACTTGGTTTGTCCAGCTACTCTCTCAATATTCTCATACTCCAACCACTTGGTATTATAACCAACCCAGCCGAAAATGCCCTTAGAAAAACGGTGATATTCATTAATCTCCAAAATGGAATTGACCATTTGCCGGGTCATCATCCGATAATCCCGAGCCCCATCCACAATATCCGCATCGGATAACTTATTGATAATTTTATAAAACATTTTTGCAAACAAGCTTCGTAAAGGAGGTTCGCCTTTCCGGGACACCCTCCGGGTCGCCACAGAATCATAATGTTCCTTTTCAATAGCCTCAATCATTTGGGGAATAAGGGCTGGCGGATCCTGTAAATCAGCATCCATGATGGCGATCAAATCCCCTGCGGAATGGCGCATTCCCGCTAACATAGCGGCTTCTTTGCCAAAATTGCGTGAGAAGGAAAGATACTTCACATTTCCGTCTTTCTCTGCTAATACTTTCAATTCATCGAGAGTCCTGTCTTTCGAACCATCATTCACAAAAAGAATTTCATAATCATGATTTAGCGTACAAAGAACGTTCATTAATTCCCGGTAAAAAATCGGTATTGCCTTTTCCTCGTTGTAGCAGGGGACAATTACAGATATTTTAGACATTCGGCTTTCCTCCTTCCCAAACCGCAAAGATAATAACAAATTCATATCATTTACTTTCTAAAGCCGCTTTTATCATTTCTCTGATCTGATCATCGTCAAACTCTGGACTGATTCCGATCACTCGATGATCAGGTCCGACAACGATCAAGGTTGGCAAACGTAACACTCGAAAGGTTTTGACCATCATATCGTTCCAGCCTTCTTCCACCCATACGTGCATCCACGGCATAGGCCAGTTATCCTTCCGGAACTTCTCAATATCTTCAACCCTTTTATCTAAAGATAAACTGATGATCGATAAACCCTTTTGACCGAATTCTTCAAACAACTCATGGAGAAAAGCCATTTTTGCTTGGCATTTCGGACAAGTGGTTTTCCAAAATTCCAAAATATAAACCCTTCCCGATAATTGCTCTCTAGTAATAGTTTCCCCGGTATTCATAAGATTAAATTGAAAATCCGGGATAGTTTCCCCAGCAATGATCGCTTGCTCTTTTCCCGACTCTTCAGCGAAGGTATTAAAAGGAATCCATACTGAAAATATAAGAAAGACAATAAACCACAACCCTTTCTTGTGACAGCTCATCCATTCTCTCCCTTCGCTTATGAAATCCAATCTTTAGTTCGCCTAGTTTTCCTGTAAATACTGAGCAATTCGTAACGCAGCTTTGCCGTCGCCATAAGGATTATGCGCATGGGCCATTTCATGGTACAAATCAGAATGTTCCAAGAGCAATTGGGTTTCTTTCACGATCCTGTCCGGATCGGTTCCCACTAATTTCACAGTACCGGCTTCCACCGCTTCAGGCCGCTCCGTTGTTTCCCGCATCACCAGGACGGGTTTGCCCAAACTGGGCCCCTCTTCCTGAATACCGCCACTGTCGGTCAAAATCAGATAACATTGGCTCATCAGATAAACAAACTCCTGATACTCCAATGGCTCGATGAGATAAACATTATCAATACCGCTTAAGATTTCATTCACCGGCATCCGTACATTAGGATTCATATGAACTGGATAGACGATATCAATGGCCGGATTGTTCTCCGCGATCTGTTTCAGCGAATGACAGATATTTAAAAATCCTTGTCCGAAATTTTCCCGCCGATGTCCGGTCACCAGGATATATCGACGATCGGCAAGCTGATAACCACACTTCTCCAGAGTATTACGCAGCTTCATCTCCAGGCTCTGGTCCTTTCGGATTTTCTCAATCACCATCAATAAAGCATCGATAACCGTATTCCCGGTAACCATAATAGCTTCGGGTGCAATATTCTCCTTCAGCAAATTGAGGCGTGAGGTTTCTGTCGGAGCAAAATGATATCGGGCTATTCTCGCTGTAACTTGGCGATTAATCTCCTCGGGCCACGGCGAATAAATATTATTCGTTCTTAACCCTGCCTCCACGTGCCCCACAGCGATCTTCTGATAATAAGCGGCTAATGCGGCTGCCATCGAAGTGGTGGTATCTCCGTGAACCAACACCACATCCGGTTTGAAAGCGGACAAAACGTCCCGCAAACCGAGAACCACCCGGGCTGTAACATCATGGAGATCCTGCCCCGGTTGCATGATATTTAAATCATAATCCGGCGCAATATCAAATATTTTCAACACTTGATCCAGCATTTGACGGTGCTGTGCCGTCACACAGACCTTCACGTCGAATATATCCGGCCGGTTCTGTAATTCCTTAACCACCGGCGCCATTTTGATGGCTTCGGGACGCGTTCCAAAGACAATCAATATTTTTCGCACCATGATACCCCATTTCTCGTTAAAATCAGTGGCTGCCATCACTCTAAAGCCCTAAGACTCTTATTCCGCCGCAACTTTTCCGACAGACCGGAATTTGGTAATTTCGTCACCGGCGCTTTGTGCTTTGATAGCATCGACCACAAATGTATCTTCATCGATAACCTCAACGACCCTGCGGGCCTCCCAACCCTTGCTGTCATTCCGGATCCAGTCACCAACAGAAAGACCATGCCGCTTCAGTTTAATAACGGTTTCCGTAGTACCCTCCTGAGTAGTCATGATTCCAAGCTTTAACAATTTTTCGTTGACATCTCCGGCGCTTTGGCCGCTAATCGGATATTCATGAACCACCGTATCCGGATCAATGACATTGATCAACCTGAATTGATTCCCTCGAGTGATATTGACGATAGCATCATACGATTTTAACCCATGATTGGAAAGCTTCACCATCGCATTACCGGTATTTCGTTCTCCGAGAAGTATCCGGAAAGGCAAAACCGGAAGATCCACATCATTGTATAAACAAACATTCGGGTAATTAACCCAGGCGTACCGAACTCCCAAGGGCTCAGCGATCTCATCATTCCAAATGGTAACCGTACGTTGATCATCGTTCACCACAGCCTCCGCTTTTTGCCATATTCCCTGCTTGTCGAGGATCTGAAAACTGTTTTCAATATTATTGTTTTTAATGGATATCCGGCCAAAATCATAATCAAAACCGACGATTACCTTATTTCCTTCCATTTTACAGAATTTCAGTTCAGCGCTTCTTTTTTCGCATGGTTTTCCATAAAATATCTCCATGGCCCGATAGGCCAGTCTTTCACCGACCTTCTTCTTCTCCCTGGGATGAATCTCGATCGGATCTGGATCTGCCAAATCAACGGCAGTAACCAACCCGGTATTCGGAGTGCTATTAGCTACTTTCTGTTGGACAGCCCGGATAATCGGCCACTCGTTCAGATCGGTCCGGAAATCATTGTAGCCATAACCGGCCAGCTGGACCAGGATCACCGGCAAATTGGGATCCTGAAACTTCATTCGGATTCCACGTAAATAATCTCTGAGAAGCGGCTCATACCTATATCCAAGATGTGCACTCTGTTCTCCCTGATAATAAATGACTCCTTTCACTGCAAAAGGCGTTATAGGTTCCATGTACCCATTCCAAAATCCTGACACGATGGCCTCATTATCCTTTTGAACATAGTTTTTCTCTTGAAAAATAGCGTAAGGTATAAATGCTTCGACTGTCGTGCCACCGTACGACATTTTGATCATGCCGATGGGCACACGGGACAGCTCTTTGTTTAATTCAAGGATTTTTTCCACAAAAAACGTACCGATCGCCGGTGATTCATCAAGCACCCAGCCTTCCGCGCGGTACCATTTTCCTTGACTGTTAAAATTGGGCCAGGTCGACGTAATGACTTCACCCATATAAAACCGTAACTTTGTACTGTTATAAAACTTTTTCCGGGTTTCGCTGGCACCGTAGCAATCCGACAGGAACATCTCCGAGTTTGACTGGCCGGCGATGACGAATACTTCACCGACCCAAATGTTATAAAGTACAATCTTCTTTCTCGTGCTGTTTACCTTTAAGGTATACGGCCCGCCGTGGGACATCGGATCAAGTTCCAAATACCAGTGACCGTTTTTGACAACAGCTGTCTTGACCTGATCTCTAAATCGGACAGTAATGGTTTCTCCGGTAACGCCCCGGCCCCAAATCGGGACTTTCTTATGCCTCTGAAGGACAGCCCCTGTCGACAATATATTGGGAAGTACCAAATCATAATTGACCTTCCGGTAACCGGCATCCAGCATTCGATGGATGATGACAGCGGCTTCCGCCCTGGTCACCGTATGATCTCCATTAAACTCCAAATGGTCATCCAGCCTCAAATACCCTTCATAATACGTAAAGAGGACGGCATTCAAATATTCTTTGGGAATCCTTGCCCAATCTCTGATAAGCGTCAAATACGTCTTATCCCCCGCCGGATTGCCGTAAAACCTGGCAATCAATAACGCAGTATCATATCGGGTCAATGGCCGATTATAGTCGGAAAATTCTTTCTCGCGGATGAGCCCCAAATCAATTCCGCGCTTAATATAATCTTCTCCCCGAAGAGACTTCCCGGTGAGATATTTCTCTTCTTTGAGAACGATCAGCGCTTTGAGGAATTGGGCAAGCGAAAGATTTTCCCGGGGTTTAAAGGCATGAGCAGAATATTCCTCCAGAATGCCTTTATTGATAAGATATTTTATGGTTCCGTATTCATCGATAGCCTCGATATCCTTCGGATTGACCTGTGCATTTTTCTTTAATTCCGCTTCATATCTTTCAAAAGGACTTATCTCGAATAATTTGATATTATCATAACGGACTATTGGAGCTAGCCCCCAGGCAGCATCCGTCCAACCGACCATCCCGAAAGCCGGGCCGGTTATTCCAGCCATGATTTTATATGGACTGGAATCGGTATACTCGAGCAGGGGCTTATATTCCTTCACAGGATTGATGGGACCGTCAATAAAAAAGCGGATGTTCACATTCCCTTCCGAAGTATTTTGAATAACCAAGCGGGCAGTATAATCCACATCTTCTCGTAATAAATAATACCCTTCCACCAGCGGTTTCATCTTTGATGGCGCCGCTGTATTAATGATGGCCCATTTAAATTTGAACAGATTCGATATGGTATTTTCCATAAAATAGGTTACACCATAATATTCAGTAAATTGTCTGTCTTTAGCCCGCGGAATGATAATGGCGATCGGCCTTCCCGAGTGGCCCTCGTTACCCAGTTTCTGAAGATTGATCGTAAATTCCATCGCATAATCCTGTTTATGCCCCCAGATCTCTTCAGCCAAAACAGCCCGTTGCATATACCGGGCGCCGCCAAGCTCCAGCGCTCCGGTGTCCGTGATGGCACTGGTTTGTCCTTCAACCGTATTAATCCGCCAAACCACTTTCCCGTTTTTATCGAAAATCTGATTATTTTTAAGACGTTTATCGGAAAACGTTTCTTGATAATACCAGAGGCCACTTGAGGTATCGGGCAACCATTGAGCCACTGCCCACTGAGCGAACCATAGGATGAAACCGACACCGATCCATAAAAACCAAGTAAAACCTTTTCTCAAACCTATCCCTACTTTTCCATCACATATTTAAGCGTTATCACATATCATTACAAGCCGAAACTGGGCAACTCGTCCCTGGTAATTACGTAATCATGATGGTAAGCCTTCTTTAACATCTTAGCTTCAGTATATTCCTCAGAATATTCATCACCCTTCAGAACAAGTTCGTCCGACCAAACCATAAACCAAAGCCATTTGGCACCCGTTTTCTTCAACTGATCCGGATCTGGAACGACCCCGGTTTCGGTTAAAGCCACCATTTTACGGTTACCTGCGTATCTCTGGACTTTTTTGAACTCTTCTTTTCTAGGCGAATAGTCCCGTTTCTCTCCATAAAAATCTCTTCCGACGATATCCACCACATCGTTCCCCGGATACCAGCCAGGATCCTCTCCGTTCCATACCCAGATCAGATTATCCAGACGGTGATAATTTGTCAGCCGGTCATACATGAGCCGCCACAGCTTTTTATAGGATCCAGGGCCTTTACTGCCCCACCAAAACCATCCTCCGGAAGCCTCATGTAACGGCCTCCACAGAACCGGAGCCCCTTCTTTTTGAAGCTTCTTCAATTCATCAGCGATCACATCAATATCCCGTATTAGCAGTTGATATTCTTGGGACTTAGGATTTCGGATTCCCCGTTCGAAATTAAACGTCGTCGCCCTGGTATAATAACCGTGATACCAGTATTTATCGGGCCCCTTGTCGATAAAGGCCATTGGCGCATTCCAATGCCAACAAAAAGTGATAATTCCTCCTTCGCGCCACCACTGTATCGCCTTCTCGGTTTCATCCCCCCGGGCGCCACGCTCCACCCGGGAAGGAGAATAATCCATAAAATCCAGTCCCAAAATGGCCGGTTTTTTCCCAGTAATCTTATAGATGGCTTCGATCTCCCTAGATCCCTTGGAGACATGTTGACCACTTAAAATCTTTTTCCCGTAAATACTCTTAAAATATTTCAGCAGTTTTTCTTTGTTATGACGTGCCAACCATGAAGCATTATCCTGTTGACTTTCATCGCTCAACCTGTGATAAATCGGAGAAAAGCTATACGTATACAAGTAACCCAATAGAAAGGAATTGGAAACGAAGAAAAAGATAAAGCATCCAATCACATGGATCCATTGCAAGCGATACGATAATTTGGTTTTCTGAAGCACTTCAGTCCTCATCGTCATCCCTGTATCCATCCGATCACATTAATACGCCAGCAACGCCAAAAGCTGATCAAAAGAGAATGCCGAAAGCTGTTCCAAATCGACAAATCCGCCAAAATACTCGCCATCATCCAAGATTTGCATTTTCTTTAACCGCTCGGCAGCCAAAACATAAAGCTCTTCATCATCATGAAGCTTAGCGATGATGGCAACTATAGCATAAATGGCCGGAGATTCCACCGAGTTCAAGGAATGTCCTTCCATCGAATACTTCCCGAACAACCCCTTCTCCTTCAGCTGCACCTTTAGCCAACGGATGGATTCTTGGTCTTTAAGGCCGACTTCAGATAAGTGCATCAAGACCATCAAGTTTTCTACCAGAGGAAATCCATTATCTTTCGAAAACCAATCATCCTTAAATAAGGGCAACCCTTTGACCTTCCGGTTTGTGATCTTCTTCATATTGACCTTTGCCAGTATCGGCCATTTCCGGTTAAATTCCCCCATCAACTGCATAGCTTCAAAATCATAATAGACAAAGGGCGCCTCTGGACTTTGGGGCGAATCGTAAGCCTTAAGGGTATTTCCTATAACACAATATTTGAGCAGCCGGTCTGAGAGCTTTTCGGCAAAGGAGCGATAATCTGTTCTATCCCATTTTTGGGCCGCCCTCAACAATGCTTTGACAATACGCAGATCATCAATGGTGGAATTGACCGTCTCCTGAGCGTTCCCGGGACGAATTCTCCACTTCAACAGCTGATTTTTATTTAAAAAATGCGTCTTTAGGATATTAACTTCCATATCAAATTTTTGCCGCTCATCCTGTTTTAGGTAATAAAGCATTAGAAGTCCGGCGGATTCGGATAAAAAATCCTCTCCCGAGGCAAGTTCTGACTGTTCCGCATCGTTTAAATTGGTTCGAACGAACCCGCCATCAATAAAATGCCTGTTAACAAAATTCTCCAACGCCGCTTTCTCCCGGCTGTATCCGGAGAAATCAGTAAGCGTCTTCTCTATATGTTCAAAGGGTTTATCTGCATGCGTCCAACAATATACTACAATACCCAGTATGACCAGGGAAATGAAGACAATCACCAAACGCCGGAAGTACTTTCTTCCCATGGCACCTCCAAATCCAACCAAATGGACATTAGTCTTTTTTCGTTTTATTTTTGTACAGGTAAAAACCTAGACCGATCGCTAAAAACACTATCAACGCCCCTGCGAATTTCAATAAACTCCAAAGATTCTTACTAACCATCTGCGGTTTATCAACTTCCGGTCTTAGGTCTTCATCCTTTTGAAATCTGAAATTCCTCAGTTCTCCGTCTTTGCTGATGATCGCTGCATCCCCGGTCAAAAGACCCCTCCGGTCATTCTCCAAAAAGCTCAGAGCATCCAATAATGAATATTTATCCAGAGATGTAAGGGTCATCATTCCTTTAGCTTTATTGTAAGGAGAAGCCTTAAGCTCAATAAAAGTAGCTGTTTTGGCGGTTTCTGGCAACAATTCTATTTTTTCGTTGGATAAGACAGTATTAAACCGAGGATCAAATTTGAACCATAAATAATTATTAATCCGTTTAATACCGCTGTTTTCCCCAGGAGTTCCAAAGATAACCAGATTGTTGGTCTGGCCTTTCTTCTTCAGCTCCGAGCCTCTGACAGCTTCAATGATTCCGTCATTATTTGTTACTCCGACCCCAGCTAATGCTGCAATTTTACCAGCGATGCGATAATCATCTTTGGAAGGATGATCGGGCATGACGATGGTTGTTGAATCCAGATCATCATTTCTGGAAAACGGGAACGGAAGATTACTAAGGAGTTTGAGACTCCGTTCATATTTGGGGAAGAAATAATAAGAATCTTCCATAATATAGGCCCATGGCGTACTGGCCAGGTTTCGTTTGCAATCGATAATGCCGTCCGATATCATTTCAAAGACTATCCTGACATCAAAGTACGTCTTGCGCCGTAACTCTTCCGGTATATAAAAGGTCATGGTATGGCGGTTACGTTGCTCCCGAACAAGCCGCTGGCTTCCTACAGGAGTGCCGTTAATATAAACCGACACAAAGGATTTCTCAAAATCCAGATTATCGGAGTATCTCACATTTAAGGTAATCTTTGCATTTTTAGCCAACATCTGATTGGCGGGAATCCGAATGCCGATGGTGGCAACCTGCAGATTCCTACCTTTAACTTCTATCCCGTTGATGCCCAAATCTCTTAAATATATGTAATCGCTAGCCGGTTGTTCTTTAATGGTTGTATTCAGTTGGGGCTTGAGCCTTACATATTTGCGGTCCATTTGGATTTTTAAGTTGCCATTTTTTAAGGATTTTACGGCCTCCAGCAATCGTTCCCCATTATCGGAAACGATCATCATCGCCGGCTTTCTGCCATTGTCTAGGGTAGCTCTATAAATATTGGCGCTGTCAGTATATAAACTCGGCTGATTGTGGATAAGCCCCTTTAATGCTTTAGGGACACTTTTAAAACTACCCACATAAATAAGGCTGTCAAAATCGGCCAATTGAACATCACTGGCTTTGATCAATGTCGAAGGTACTTCAAAAGATGAACCGCTATATTTCATATGAGCAATCAGCGTTAAAGCAGCGGATAGTTCCTTATCGCTATGTTGGTCGGGAATCACCACCCCGATACCCGGCGCATCGTCCGCATGCATGCTGACAAAGGGTTTGGGAAAGCTGGAAATACCTTCTGAGATTACATCCTTTAGGTAATGGATCACATAATTGGTTTTTCCATCAATAACAACCCAATTGGCAATGTTTTTCTCATCTTCACAAGGTTCATCGGATATTCGCATGTGGGCTCTGACCTTTAACTCGTTATAGCCCACTTTAATCGTTTCCGATGGAATGATAATCTCCCAATAGTTCGCCAGTTTACCGCCGACATCTTTAATCCTCATGGATTTAATAGGAAGATCATTCATGTAAACGGTGAAATATGAAATATTCTGTTGAATTAATTCGCTCATCCGGCAATAGAAATTGAACTTGAAATATGTCGCTTTCAAGCCTTTCTCAACCAGGAAATACCATGAGCTCTCTCCATTAATTCCTCTCAGTTCAATATCGTTAACCACCCTATAAATATATTCCAATTGACCGTCTGGGAGTTTTTTGATGGTTATCTGCTTTGATTCATCCCTTGTACTGACCGGTTTACCGGAAGATTTTTGATTCGGTTCGGCTCTTTTCTGAACCTTAACTTCCGAACTTTGCTTACTCGCAGCTACAGGTTGACTCTCCACTACCTCTTCCGATACTTCAGGGTTGTCACAATCACAAGGTTCTTCATTTGTCGTTCCTTGACTCGATGTTGCCGTACCGGTATTAACAACGGTGTTTCCTTGGACGCCTATCTGAACTAAACCCAGCGCCAACCCTATCATCATCATGATCACTATCATTTTGCTCATCTTCCTCATATTGCTCACCCTAAAACCTTTCCGTCTTATACCAAGTAATGTTTCGCTTGAAAATAAAATCAGCAGAATAACTTGCCAATCCGATCACCGTGATAATGGACCATAGTTTACAATATGTAAAATACATAATCATCGCCGTAAATACCCTGGATAACCTGAGCTCGCCTTTTTCGGTACTTAAAGCGATTAATACAGAGAGTATGAATAGTAAATACGCCATAACCCATAACAACAAACTGTATCCCAGAATCGTTGTTTGAATAAATCCTCCAAAACCAAGGATGAAGATGGTATCGGATATAACCGATGACGATAAAAATAGAACATATACCGCAAGAAAATAAAGGAGATCGAATCGTATAGGGCCGGCATGAGAGTCAAACAAATATTTAAAATTTTTAATTAAGACATAATAATTCCCCTTGACCCATCGTTTACGCTGTTTGAACCAGACTGTCAGAGTTTCCGGTTCCTGCTCCCAGGAGGCAGAATAAGGGCAAAATCTGATATGATATCCTAATCGATATATCCTAAAACTGATTTCCGTATCTTCGGTAATAGCCTTGGTATCCCAACCGCCCAGTTCATCAAGGATGCTCCGGCGGATAATAAAATTGGTACCGGGAATCGTACAGAGTTTCATCAGCTGCCACCGGCCCGCCTGAGCCATCCACTGAAAATAGATACCTTCTATATTGATAAACCGGGTCAAAAGATTTCTATTTCTGTTCCGGCAGCGGAATTTACCGATAACCGCCCCTGCTTTGGAATCATTCATTATCGAATAAACCAATTCCCTCAGAGCGCTTTTCTCCGGAGTATTGTCTGCATCATAAATGGCAATGAGCGACCCTTTACTCTGGGCCAGTCCAATATTTAATGCATTGGATTTCCCTTTACCTCCCGTAATACTGTCGGTATTGATGATCGTCAACATCCGTCCCGGATGTTCCGCCTTGATTCTTTCCAAAATCTCTGCAGAATTATCGCTGGAATTATCATTAATTACGATAATTTCGTACTTTTCTTTAGCATAATCCGATTCCAAAATCGCTTCGACGGTTTTACCGATAACTTTCGCTTCGTTATGCGCAGGTATTAATACAGATACAAAGGGCAGATCGTCTTCCGGGATCAACGGTTTATTTTTCCCGGTATGTTTCATATAGCAAAAAAAACCGCCGGTAACCAGCACATTGTTGATGAGCATCACCAGCCATATGGAAAACAGTGACCATAACAACAAATAGTCATAGATGTTTTGTAACAAAAATGTCACTCCTTGTATGACGGATCTTTCAGGAACTTCCGATAGTTGAAACGCCTTCCGATGATCACCATGACGGAAAATATACCTAACAGCACTATCGCCATTTTTATAACAATCCTCGAAAAACTGGAGATATCATATCCCTCGGCAAACTTTTCCTCCTCTACATTCTCACCCCTGATTTTTCTCATCTCTTCTTCCAGGAACTTTTCATGTTGCGATTTCTCCTGTTCCTCAAAAATCCCGCTATGTTTCCCGAAACTCCGCAATTTTGGGCGATACTCGCTTACCCTAAAATTCCTGACTGGAATCCGGTCCATTTCCAAAACGCTTAACATATGGAATAACTTATCTTCTTTCGCCTGAAGCGATGTAACTATTGCCTGTTCGCCAAGGGAGACTTTTTTCTCACGATACCCAAAATAATCAAACCGGTCGAGATGGATGCCTTTGATCACAATATAATCATTAAGAGCCTGGGATACTTTGAACAAATCCAACTTGGCATTGATTTTTCCCTCATTTTCAGTCACCAAGATGAACGGTAGTTCCAGTCCGTCATACACTCTCAGATCATTCAGCATTTTATTTTGAGGCAATGTAATCCCGACAATATCCAACCCCCGTTTGCGGTATTCCTGTACAGCCTTTTTAAATAAGGGCGTTGGATCAAGGTTATAGGTCCCTTCATAGTTTACAACCGGAAAATGGATAAAAAACTTTCCCCCTTTTTTCCCCACATACATCAATACATCCACAAATTTTTGAAAAGCCTTAAACTGATAATTATCATAAATCGGCATAATCGATACAATAAACTCAATCCCTCGATCATGCAGCCTTTCGGACAGATCCATCAACTTATTCAAATCTGAAAAAGGGTAAACTTCAGTAACTGCTATGAATACCCCTCTGTCTTTCTCTTTTTCCCCAGGTATCATGCCTTGTCCGTTATAAGTCATCACCTTATAACCCTTTAATATATGTAAAACCCGATGATACTTTTCATTGGATTCAAAACTAGAAGGAAACGTTATGAACCTGGCATCTTTATCCCCTTTACCAAGAGCAGGTTCATCAGCCTGGAGCAATACCACGTCCGCCCCATTGGTTCTCAACTCGATAAATTTCCTAAGCACATCACTGGCATTCGAACTGTATTCATATAAACGATCATATACCAATACATATCTTTCACTTTTCGCAAAGGCTGATCCATTCATGTGATTCGAAACCAAAACCATGAACGCCAAGATCACCATTGGAATAACTGTCGCAACTTTCGAGGATTTCATTTATACATCATACTCCAGATCTCTTTCAGCCTTTTTGAAAAACTCATAGGGACTTCCGATTTCTTCCGGATTATACTGCGCAACACCGACCCTGACTTCCAAATTTAAATTATTAATGACAACATCATCTGTGAAGTTGATATTTCCAATCAGTTCCTTCAAGCGTTCCTTAATCGGCTTAATGCCGCCTTTATTGGAAAGAAAAATAACAGCGAACATATTGACATCCCGCAGTATCAGTTTGCGATCCTCCTTGCGGAGCATGGAACTGATGACTTTGGAAATTTCATTCACCATTTTGTTATATTTTGATTCACCAAGAATTCGAATCACTTCATTTTCATATTTAATTTTGATCAACATTAAGTAAACATCGATATTAAAGCGTTCATTGATTTTCATATATATCTGCAATTCCTTAAAGAACGCCTGGGAACTTAATAACCCTGTATCTTTATCAATCATCACCAGTTCTGCATTTTCTTTCATCAAACTATAACTTTTATCCTGAAGGCTCCGGATCAACTCTCCATAATATGCGAACAAAATAGTAAATAGCGGCACGGCCAACATCCAGAAATAAACCTCTCCGCCAACGGGAATCCGTTTAGCAATATTTATATAAATTTGAAAACTGGCATATAAAAAAACGAAAATGATCGAATAAAGAAGGGATGCTGTAATATTGGTGTAATATCCCACGATGGTCCCGACCATAACAACGAACAACATAAAGAAGCCCGCAGGGTTGGTATCCAGATTCATATAGGAAAATACCATAATCAAGGCGAAGAACATGGTTGTAATAAAAATGTTCATCAAATCGATCCTTTTTAATATGTGCTTATCAAACTTAACCATTGCCACAATCCCCTCTCAACTTAACAACTACACTAAATCCTGAAAGCTCTGTTTTTCCAGATTACGGATACTAGATAAGCTAAATTATAATAGAACAATATATCCCACGTGACGGTTGTCATGAAAAGATGCTTTTTCAAATCTGTATCTCCCGCCCCGATAAATGATATCAATACCTGAGAAAATCCTGTTAAAAACACATAAAGCATAACGACTTCGCTGTAATATTTCAACCGGGGCGTACCGGTTTTCCGGTAGCTTATGACTCTCGCCATCGTCAATCCTAAACAGATCAGCAAGAAAAAATAGATGAATTGTGCCGAGTTGGGAACAAGGTTATCCTTAATATAACTCCAAGACGTAAAAAATGTAGCTCTCTCCCCATACTTTCTCCCCGAATCCCGAGTATAATTGCCTAAAACCTCCGGCCTTATGGCAAAACTGTTTTTTAGTCCAAACTCCATAATCTTCGAAAAGGCCTTAGGATTTTTAAAATAGTATAAAGCGAGAGAGAAAATATCGTACTTGGAATAAAAATTATCCAGCAAAATCTCATGTTTCGGATCGATCACCGGCGTTCTGTCAAAATAAATTGTTCCCGCTAGCAAGGCAAATTGCTCATCAAGACCGATTTTTCTGATAATATTTTGGGCATCCGATTCAAATACCAATACCCCTCTGGTAATAGAATGATACTTATTGATAAGATAAATATTTTTATCAATAACCTGATACATCCAAATCGAAAAAAGGATCAAACCGCTCCCCAAAATTACAGTGAATATCTTCTTCCAGTGCATAAGCTTAAGCAGTAACACTGAACCGAGAATGAGGAAACATAATATCCCGTTCAAGGAGTACTGATTTTTCGCCCCGATAAAAATTAGACTGGATAATAAAAAGATTACAATATAGTTCAGTTTCACCTCTTGATCCACAGAAAATCTGAGCAAAGATGCAACAGATAGGAGAAAAAAGGAGTAAGCGATACTTTCGCCGAAAAAACTGTTGAAATATACCGTATAACCGACATCCCCGAATATCACTACGGCCACTAGGCCCATAATATATCGAAATACCTTATTATCCAGCATCCTTTCAACGGCTTCCACCAGCCAATATATAGCAAAGGCCAGTACTGCAAGATTGATCACAGCGAAAAACCGAATGTCAAATTTGCTATCGCGAGTGAATAAATCATCCAAAACTATAGCAGCCTTGATAATAATACTGTGGGTCGACTTATCCGCTTTCACTTCGTTATAATACTGCAGCTTGTCATATCTATAATTGAAATACCCGAAATAATCATTGGGGTTTCGCTCTCTCTCATGCCGCAACCCGTTGGGCAGCATAATGCGTCCAAAATCACCATTATCGGCTAAACCCAACAGCGGAGGTACAAACAATGCATATCCGGATATGAACAACAGTATCAACACTGCAACAACAGAAGGCTTTATATATATGGACACAGCTTATACCCCTTTAACGGCTGTTTCTTTCTTTCTGAAAACCATAAATTCGCTTAAAAAGTAGTTGGAAAAAATCACGAGAATATTCGCAATAATCTTAACGCCATAAGGATTAAAACCGAGGAACGAGATGAATATAAACAGGACGAAGCTTTCCAAAATTAAGGTGGAAATTCTTGAACTGACAAACCTTAAAAACTCCTTCAAATCAGGTTTGTCCGGATCAGCCGTCACAAAAACCCATCGTCTGTTTGTTTCGTATGCAAAAGCCACTGCGATAATAAAGGCCAGAATATTGCTGACCATATAATGAATATTCATCCAGACCAAAAAACTATAGGATAAAACACTCAACAATGTGGTGAAAAACCCGAAAATCAGATAGTAAAAGATTTTTCGCAACCCGGTTGAATTAATCTCAACCCATTTGCGATTTTCCATCTTCCCCATAGATTCCTCCGACACCGTTAAAATACATATGACACGCCAATCACCGCAGTCCGATCATTTTGCGAAAACGGATATTTCACATAAAATGTACGTTTTTTATACGCATAATTTCCGTTGAAAATGAAGCCATTCCCAAACTTTTTGTTTATCCCGGGATCATCATACCGCGTATCTGTCCAATTATATACTCCTTCGATATAAAAGTTTTCTTTGATCTGACAACCCAACCCGGTGGATACTTGCATTTCCGAATAATCCGGATCAGTATTTGTTGCATCCTTGATATCATATTGATACATTCGCCATTCGCCGTTAATCAACGCCGTCAACCTGTTATTTATTTTGTACCGCAATTCGCCGAATGCTTTTAATGCATGATAATCCAAAGCATAAGGATTGTTGTGCCGCTTACCGAAATAAGTATTGTATATAAGAGCCCAGTTGTAAGATACCAAATCATTCAGGGGGAAATAGGCATTCACCTTGATGCCGAATGAATCGTAGGATTCGGACGTCTCACCGTTGAAAATCAAAGCAAGTTGCTGGTCAATAAATAAACGCCTGACTTCCATATAGGTTTTTGCTTCACTGTCTCCGCCAACCTCAAATTGGTGGTTGGCAGCAAATCCCCAATAATAGTTAATCCGCCAATCAAAACCAACTTTAGGATAATAATCATCCTTGCCCTCTTCTTTTGAATATTCAAAATATACCGTTTTATCCTCTGCTAACGTTGATATACCGAAACAGAACATCAAACCGGACAAAACCACTAAAATCATTAGTTTTTTAGTCAATTGAGTTGCCTCCATTATTCTCTTTCTTCAAAACAGGCAGGGAAATATGATATATCCGAAAGGTCGGAAAGCTGCTAATAACTTCTAACCGCAACCCTACTTAACATAATTCAATATATTACAAAACTTTCCTTTTCCGGCACGGTGATTTTTTACATTTTATGGTTTTGCTGGGTAAGGATAGAAATAAATAGAACAAAAAGTTCCATTTTACTTATAAAATGTTCTCAATTACCAAGGAATGAATTCTTATCCTTATTTTTGTATATTTTAGCATATTCCGATATTTTTGAAAGCTAAAATGACAAAATTAACATTTTCAAAGTCAGATTTGGAAAAAATTTTGGTTCGCCGAGACACAACAAAAAAAGCTCTGATTAAAATCAGAGCTTGAAAGTATACCTTTCAACATTATTATTTCAACTTCCGAAACTTTCATCCCGTTTTTCGAGATATCGT
>Ga0134092_1001856_pt1 | contig 17365 bp, 15 predicted proteins | sample 3_6taG_FD_94454 | JGI IMG/M metagenome (GOLD analysis project Ga0134092, IMG submission 94454) | Switchgrass degrading microbial communities from high solid loading bioreactors in New Hampshire, USA - 3_6_20_6_A3 metaG | ecosystem: Engineered > Bioreactor > Semi-continuous > Anaerobic >... | reverse complement strand
TGTGGATACGGGCAGGAACAGAGTGATGTACATAACATATAAGCTGATGGGCTTTGAAGAGGCGGAGGAAGACACCGTTGCTTCGGATCGTAATGTAGCTCACGGCAGCGAAAGCGTAAGTCCGGATGAGAATAAAGGCAGCAGATGCGTACTTGAATATAAAGGCAGCAATGATAAGGAATACCCCTCATATCTGAAAATCATTTTCAAGTGACGGGATGCCGATGAGGATCGGCGATCCCTGCGGAACAATTGCCATGATGTATTAAATGACTGCAGATGAGTTATCTGAGATGTATTTCAGGACCGCATCTATTAACAGAACAGCAATCCATTGCTCCGTTTCAGCGGCCTATGCCGGATAACTTGCTCAGAACCGTAAACAGTATGACAGCGATATTCGAGATACTGGAGAGCATGATCTGAGGTTTAAGCCTGTTTTTATCAAAGGCCTTGCTTTTGCTTGCCTTGCTGATGATGAAATATGCCTGGAGCAGCATAGCTAATGCTGCAACAGCCTTAAGCGGAAAGCTGTCCAGAAAAAATGAACAGTAGAAAATAAACAGCAGGACAATAAGGTTATATATTACGCTGAGTCCTTCGCTGAATTTCTCTATGTCAATGTCTGTCAGTTCCTCGAGATCTTCCTGGAGTTCTTCATCTATTTCATACTCGCTGAATCCGTCCAGCATTACTATGCTGTATATCTGTCTGATTGAAACAAGTGTGACTGCGGCCGCGACAACGACAAAAAGAATGTTGTGGTTTGCCGCTATGGCAATGGCCGGTAATGCTATTACGGCCATAAAAATCAGAACACCGTCTTTGGATTGCATTGTGCACCTCTGAAAGTTCATTGTTATGAATTATATCGCTTCAAATCATTATACAATAAAAAAACATATTCAGATACTAAAAGTTTATGCTGACGTAATTTGCAAACATGGTCGGAAGTTCTGCAGCTATACAGAATAATAAATATGTAAATTTGTTATGCTAACATTGTCGTTCTTAAAAATTTGTGACAGAAGGAGGCTGGCAAATGTCAAAAACCGTAGTTGGAGTTTTTGAAACACAGGATCATGCTGAGATGGCTGCACGGCGAATTAAGGAACAGGGCCTTCGTACAGATGATATATCCATTGTTGCTAAACCCGGTGACACCGGAGATCCGTATGATGCCGGATCGGCAGGCAGCATGCGCAACGCAGATCCCGAAATGAGAAATTCTGTAACGGGTGGCCATGCAAACGCGACTGATAATATATCTGACGGTGTAATATCGGGCGGGCTGCTTGGAGGACTGGCAGGCCTGCTGATCGGTGCCGGGAGCCTGATCGTGCCCGGATTCGGCATTATTGCAGCAGCAGGACCTATTACCGGGCTGCTTTCGGGAGCTGTGACCGGCGGTATAGTGGGCGGACTGATAGACCTTGGCATACCTGAAAAAGAAAGCAGGCAGTATGAGACGGATATAAAACATGGGAAGATACTGTTCAGTATGAAGACGGATGATGATAATGTAAACCGGGTGACAGAGGTATTGAGGAACAGCGGGGCAACGAATGTCCAGGTATATTAATGCGTATTTGTGGAAAGAAAACAGAGATACTTTGGTATATAAATATGGGATAGCAGTCTGACTGCTAACAATACGGGCATGGGAGCTTATCCCATGCCCGGTTTTGCCTGTGCGCTGATATATGGAGTGCCGATTAAAGGTCTGCCTGCCTGCTTTGCTATATTTGTCCGCGGATAAAGGTCCGTTACAGGACGGCGTCTCCGGTATCACCAGGACTCTCAGGGCCTTCAGACGGCTCGTGAACGTCCGGTGTATCTGTTTGCTCCGGAGCGGCAGATGATCCCTGATTCTGTTGTGTATCAGATGTATCAGGTGTCTCCGGTTTACCGGAAGTATCCGGTACCTTTTTGTCATCAGAAGACCCTGTTTCCGCGGGTTTTGTATTCGCTGCAGGAGTCTGTTGGTTGGCTGGTGCCTGAGCAGGCTGAGTCGTTTGCGACCCTGCCGATGCTGCCTCCTGCATTTTTGCAGCCAAACCCGGAGTCGTGGTGCCGTCAGGATTCTTTATCCCGACACGGAACTCCTCGTCACAAGCCTTATATCTGCTCGTGTGCAGTTTGATCTGAGAGATGACGGTATCTCCGGACTTTACTGTCTTATATGTTTCCACCACATAACCGTCGGATCCGTACTGGCTTTTTATGATTGTACCGACGGCAAGAGTCGGATCGTCTACATATTTTGTCTTGTAAGGTGTCCGGCTCAGGGTTTTATTACTGATGATAACCTTTTTATCCGGCTGTGTATTTGTTCCTTTGAATATAACCGTAACCTTGCTGTCGTCTACCTGTGTGATTATCTTTATAGGCCAGCCTGTCGTGTTTACGAAACGGAAATCCGTACCGCCGTAATATGCCGTGGCATCCTGACCCAGGGGGACATATGTGACTATGAAGGAATGATTTCTTCTTTCCAGCACCTTCAGATCCGACATCAATACGGCATTATAAAGGGTGCTGACTGCCTGACAGATACCGCCGCCGACTCCATCCTCGACTCTTCCGTTGATAAAGACGTGGGCCTCTTTATAACCGTACTTCTCATTTCTTGGTCCTACCACTTCGTTGAATGAAAATTCTTCGTCCGGCATCAGTATATAGTTATTAAACTTGCTGGCTGCAAGGCTGATGTTATGCATCCTGTTCTTTTCATTCTGTGTCCTTGTCTGGAATGTTGTGCTGTAATTGGCCAGTTCATCTCTGAAAAGCATGGATGCGGCTGTTTCCGACGTGATTTCCGGGTTTGTGAATTCCACCGGCAGAACGCGTTCCGTATTTTCTGTGCTTTTCTGCTCTTCGACGATCTTCCGGAGAGTTTCCTTGTCTATCTGGCGGCCCATTTTATGAGGCACCAGTTCGAGCTCGTTATTTTCAAGCTTCCTGTAATATGCATTTTCGGGTGATGAAACTATCTGGTCATAAAGCTCATCGATATCCAAACCCGATGCTCCGGTTATAGTGACTTCCGGCTCTATGACTCCGCCATGTCCGGACTTTATCATCTCTATGACTTTCAGTTTAGCTTCTGCCTTATCTATGCTTTCTCCGTGGCTTCCGGACCTGAGTATGACTTTATCATCTGATATAAGGAGAGAGCCCTCGCTGACAGGACGGAAAGCCATCTCTGAAAAACGTGAAATGAATTCATCCAGTTTCTCTTCATTATAGCTTTGCGGAACAGTGTATGAAATACCGCCCAATCCGGCACGTGCAATGTCATAGAGACGCACGAAAATATTTCCTGTACGACCTAAGGAATAGGCTGCTTCGACGGCTGCCTCCACGTCATAATGGACCCCAAGCTCAGGATATGAAATCTCAAGTTCTGCCAGTGGTGTCTTGAGAGTGATAGAAAGGTCGGATGCGGGCATGCTGTATCTGGATTCAAGGAGCTGAAGCAATTCCTGTCTGCTCATGCCGGATACATCCATATCATAAATATGTACACCCTTATAGATATAACCATACTGCAGGGCAATAAAAGCCAGTATCGATGCGGTCAGCAGCATTACCGCTATGAATACTGACAAAATTATTACCGTTGTATTCTTTTTTTTGACTGTTGGGTTTTTGACCTGTACTTCGGGCTCCATATATCCACACCTTTTTATAGATTTGTTGTTGATAAAGTCTATTTATCAGACGCTTTAATTATCTCAATTGTTTCGTTAAAACACAATATTGTTTCCCGAAATACATTAAGTTTTTGTTACTGAAGATTCAAATTTTCAATACAATAGTAGAAATGCAGCATAAAAAGTATTAATATTAAGGAAAGGAATCATGTGAAACAACGGATTCTCTGCCATTTGAAAGGATTTGGGCGAATGAATGTATTTAATGAGGCTGAGTTTAATGATATATGTACAAAGCTGGGGGCCAGCGGGACGATAAAGGATGTGACCGTCAGGTATGAAACGCCAGGGTATTTTAACATGATCAAAAGCATGGTACACAGGGACAGACGGGGCGAAGTTGTTTTTTGTGTGGTCAGGCCCAACGGCAAAATTATAACTACTACCTGCAGGGAATACCCTGAAGGTATATACAGGATACCTACGGGTGGCATAGGTCATAATGAAGACATACTGAATGCTGTTTTCAGAGAGATCAGGGAAGAGCTTGGTCTTGATGTGAGTATAAGGTCCTTTGCCGGTGTGATACGTATAAGATTTGAATACAAAGACGAAAGTACGATGTTTTATTCTTATATATTTATACTCGACGAAGTCGGCGGAAGGCTTCTGAAGGATGCCAGCGACGATGAAATAAGCGGGATCAGGGAGGCAGACCTTGGGGACCTGGAGGCAATAGTCAGATCTCTGGGATCGATAAGCGGGAAATGGCATGACTGGGGCAGATTCCGTTACATAACATCAAACGCGGTTTTAAGTTATTTACGAGATAAGTGTATATAAAGGGAAATATGTGCCTATACTTATAGTAGAAGGAATATACTGTAAGAAGGTGCATATAGTGGATACCGAACTGATCAAATATGAAAACAGGGATGCTGACGCCGGAATCAAGGCTAAAAACAGAAAAAAGCGGCTTTTCGCCCGGGCACAAGTAAATACTGCCCTCACGGAAGAAGAACTGCAGCTGATAAACGAAGCCCTGAGGGCAAAGGATGAGTGGCTGGAAGCCGGGATCAATTTTGATTACGTATGCGATGAACTGATGGTGGATTACTACATATACATGATGAAAGCCTGTGAATCGAGGTATACTTATCTTTTGAGGCTTGCCAAGGAAAAGGGTCTTTCCAGCTATATTCTAAAAACCTGAGTCATATTTCCGTAGTTGTACAAGTACAATATAACGAGGCTCATTCTTTGATACGGAGATATAGCTGTGGGTTACAAGGTTGTCATTTCATTTTTGGCTGGCATTATACTGGTGATCTTTATGGGCAGGCTGTTTGCGGCTCCTCTTAAAATAGTTGCAAGGCTTGCTGCAAATGCACTGCTCGGAGCGGCAGTACTGCTTATAGTCAATTGGCTTGGCAGCTATGTCGGCTTTCACATTTCATTCAACATATACACAGCATTCATAGTAGGTACGCTCGGCATACCCGGCTTTATTCTTCTCATAGTTCTCAAGCTGCTGTTCGGCATCGTCTGAACAGCTTGTTAATTTGGCTCATCTCTGTTTATTAAACACTTCACAAATTCAATCAATAATGTTAAAATAGTATCAGATGTGTGGTATAGTCTTGTATACAATATACATATATCAAAAAAACAAACTGCCCCCAGAACATCTTGTACTGTTAAATTTCTAACAAAACAGACGGCTTCAATACGGGAAATACGCAGTAATTAAAGAAATTATGGGGTATAGTAAAGGGGAGATTAGAATGGGAAGAAACATGAAAACAATGGACGGTAATACCGCCGCGGCTCATGTTGCGTACGCGTTTACTGATGTCGCAGGTATTTACCCGATCACACCGTCATCCGTCATGGCAGAGTGTGTGGATGAATGGTCTGCCAATGGCAGAAAGAACATTTTCGGACAGGAAGTCAAGGTTGTAGAAATGCAATCTGAAGCGGGTGCAGCCGGTACAGTGCACGGATCGCTCACTGCAGGCGCTCTGACTACTACATTCACAGCATCTCAGGGCTTGCTTCTTATGATACCGAATATATACAAAATCGCAGGAGAGCTGCTCCCGGGCGTGTTCCATGTAAGCGCAAGAGCAGTTGCAAGCCATGCGCTGTCCATATTCGGTGACCATTCCGACGTAATGGCATGCCGTCAGACAGGTGCTGCACTGCTTGCTGAAGGAAGCGTGCAGGAAGTCATGGACCTGGCTCCTGTTGCACATCTGAGTGCAATAAAGGGCAGAGTTCCGTTCATTAACTTCTTTGACGGTTTCAGAACTTCTCATGAGGTTCAGAAAATCGAAGTACTTGAATATGATGAGCTGGCTAAGCTGGTAGACTATGAAGCAGTCAAGGCATTCAGAAAGAGAGCACTGAATCCTGAGCATCCTGCCATAAGAGGAACCGCACAGAACCCTGATATATTCTTCCAGGCCCGCGAATCCTCAAACGTGTACTACAACGCACTGCCTGAAATAGTAGAAGAATACATGAACAAGATCAGCGAGATCACCGGCAGGAAATATGGCCTGTTCAATTACTATGGAGCACCTGATGCAGAAAGAATAATCGTTGCTATGGGTTCCGTATGTGAGACCATCGAAGAGACCATAGATTACCTCATGGCAAAGGGAGAAAAAGTCGGTGCTGTTAAAGTACACCTTTACAGACCGTTCTCTGTGAAACACCTGCTGGCCGCTATTCCTGAAACTGTAAAGAAAATAGCAGTCCTCGACAGGACAAAAGAACCCGGAGCACTGGGCGAACCCCTGTACCAGGATGTATGCACTGCACTCTATGAAAACGGCAGAGATGCTGTTATAGTAGCCGGACGTTATGGTCTCGGTTCAAAGGATACGACTCCTGCACAGATCGTTGCAGTATTCGACAACCTGAAGGCAGACGAGCCGAAGAACCACTTTACAGTCGGTATAGTCGATGACGTTACAAATCTTTCCCTCCCTGTTGGAGAAGAAATCGACACAACATCGGAAGGAACTATCAGCTGCAAATTCTGGGGACTTGGTTCAGACGGTACTGTCGGTGCCAACAAGAACTCAATAAAGATCATAGGCGACCATACGGACATGTATGCACAGGGTTATTTCTCCTATGACTCTAAGAAGTCCGGCGGCGTAACCATTTCTCACCTGAGATTCGGCAGGAAGCCTATTCGTTCCACATATCTCATAAAGAAGGCAGACTTTGTGGCATGCCACAATCCTTCATATGTCGGCAAATATGACATGGTAAGCGATCTCAAGGATAACGGCACATTCCTGCTGAACTGCAACTGGACTGCAGAAGAACTCAACGAGAAGCTGCCTGCCGATATGAAGAGGTATATAGCTAAGCACAACATCAAGCTGTACATCATAGACGGTGTTTCGATCGGTAAGGAGATCGGACTCGGCAACAGGATCAACATGATAATGCAGGCCGCATTCTTCAAACTGGCTAATATCATTCCTCTGGAAGATGCCGTCAAGTACATGAAGGATGCTATCCTCAAGACATATGGCAAGAAGGGCGAAAAGATAGTTAACATGAACTACCTTGCTGTAGATAAGGGTATCGAAGCACTCCAGAAGGTAGAGGTACCTGCAGACTGGGCAGATGCAGTTGATGAAGCAGCAGCAACAAAGGACGTTCCTGAGTTCATCAGCAACATACTCGAGCCCATGAACAGACAGGAAGGCGACAAGCTGCCTGTAAGCGCATTCGTAGGTAGAGAAGACGGTACATTCCCGAACGGAACCTCCAGATATGAAAAGAGAGGTATAGCTGTTGATGTTCCTGAGTGGCAGATGGATAAATGTATACAGTGCAATCAGTGTGCATACGTTTGCCCGCATGCAGCTATTAGACCGTTCCTCCTCGATGAAAACGAAGTGAAGAACGCTCCTGAGGGCTTTGAATCAAAGAAAGCTATAGGCAAAGGCTTTGAAGGCCTGAACTTCAGAATCCAGGTATCAGTTCTTGACTGTACCGGATGCGGCAGCTGTGCAAATACCTGCCCGGCAAAAGAAAAGGCACTGATCATGAAGCCGAAGGAAACACAGTATGCAGAGGAAACGAACTGGGATTATGCTATGACAATCAAACCCAAGAATCCTATGGGTACAGCTACTGTAAAGGGCAGCCAGTTCGAAGAACCGATGCTCGAGTTCTCCGGCGCATGCGCAGGCTGTGGAGAAACTCCGTACGCAAAACTCATAACCCAGCTGTTCGGCGACAGAATGATGATTGCAAATGCAACCGGTTGTTCATCCATCTGGGGCGGCAGTGCACCGTCAATGCCGTACTGCTCCAACAAGAAGGGTCATGGACCGGCCTGGGCAAACTCTTTGTTTGAAGACAATGCTGAATTCGGTTACGGTATGTATCTGGCAGTTAAGCAGATAAGGAACAAGCTCGCAGACAACTGCCGCAAGCTGCTTGAAGCAGGAGTACCTGAAGATGTCAAGACAGCAATCGAGAACTGGCTTGAAAACTTCAGTGACGGCGAAGGCTCCAAGAAGGCTTCCGAACAGCTCAAGGCTGCATTCGAAGCATATGCAGCAAATGCCGATGCACAGGCAAAGGCATTGATCGATGAGATCATGGAAAACAAGGAGTTCCTTGTTAAGAAATCCCACTGGATCCTCGGCGGAGACGGATGGGCATATGACATCGGATTCGGCGGTCTCGACCATGTTCTTGCTTCCAATGAAGACATCAACGTTCTCGTATTTGATACCGAGGTATATTCAAATACAGGCGGACAGTCTTCGAAGGCAACTCCTGTCGGTGCTGTAGCACAGTTTGCAGCAGCAGGCAAGAGAACAAAGAAGAAAGACCTTGGTATGATTGCAATGTCCTACGGTTATGTTTATGTGGCACAGGTAGCTATGGGTGCTAATCAGGCTCAGCTCCTGAAGGCTATAACCGAGGCAGAGAAATACAATGGTCCTTCACTGATCATTGCATACGCACCTTGTATAAATCACGGTCTCAGGCTCGGAATGGGTCAGACCCAGCTTGAAGAAAAGAATGCTGTGGAAGCAGGCTACTGGCATCTGTACAGATACAATCCTGAACTGAAGAAGGAAGGCAAGAATCCGTTCATTCTCGATTCCAAGGAGCCTACTGCTTCGTTCAGAGACTTCATCATGGGAGAAGTCAGGTACTCATCACTGACCAGGACATTCCCTGACAAAGCTGAAGAACTGTTTGTACAGGCTGAGGAAGATGCAAAAGAACGTTACGAGACTTACAAGAGGCTGGCAAACGGCTGATATAAAGCAGATTAAGGGAGCACAGGATACATCCTGTGTTCCTTTTTTTGTACTGTGGGAGCTTCAGTACCTGCAGATGGATGGCTGTATCGCAAAAGATTCCTTGTATGTGATTTCTTCTACAAAAGCATCCAGAGGCATATAATTTAACGTGCTGTGCCGAACATTGGGCAGCATGGCTTTTATGCAGAGTATGAAAAGTAATGTCAGGCAGGGACAATGGAAGATATGCCGGGCAGCGACATGGATATGGCTGGAGGGGATACCATGCATGGTATGGAGAGAGAGATCACAGAGAATTATGGCTTTGATGTCACAAATATAGTGCAATATAAAGATTCTTACATGATTATTACACCGACGGGGAGAAAATTGCTGAAAAAAATTCCCTTTTCTCCGGAAAGGCTTCTGTTTGTACATGCGGCTAAGGAGCATCTGACTGCCAGGGGATTTCCCCGGGTCGACAGATATTTAAAGACTCTTTCCGGTGAGCCTGGGTTTTACTCCAACGGAGGTCTGTTTGCCGTGACTGATTTTATAGAGGGTCGGGAGAGCAGCCTCGAAAGTGATACCGATGTGAGAAAAATATCTGCGGCGCTGGCGGAACTGCACCGTGCTTCTGCCGGATTTGACCCTCCGGACGGATGCAAAGAGCGAAGTGAATTGGGTAAGCTTCCGGCTTATTTCTCCAAAAGGCTCGAGGACATTCGGAAGATGAAAAAACAGGCTGCGAAGGAGAAGGGCCGCTTTGATCAGTTGTTCCTTCAGTATGCTGATCACTTTATAAGCTCGGCACAGACAGCCTCTGAACTGCTTGCCTCATCCGCCTATGAATCATTGACAGCCGGAACGATGAAGGAACGGTCATTCTGCCACCATGACTACACACATCACAATATCATAATAAACGGTGGCACAGTTACAGTCACTAACTTTGATTACTGCTGCTTTGAACTGAGAGTATACGATATAGCCAATCTTATACGGAGAAAAATGCGGAAATCGGGCTGGGATATATCAAAGGCAGTGCTTATCGTGCAGGAATACAGCAGAATAGCTCCGTTGAGCCGGGATGAGCTGGAACTGATGAAGATAATGCTCATATTCCCGCAAAAGTTCTGGAGGGTCGTTAATCGATATTATAACAGCAAGCGCAGCTGGTCTGAAAAAATATTTATAGGCAGGCTCCAGGAGGTTATTGATGAAATCGAGCCATTCAGCGAGTTTATAAAGGCATATGACAGTGCTTTGCTGTGATGGTGTCTATTTTTAACACCATCACAGTATTGTTTAGAATAACCCTGTTATAACACCGTCAGCGTCGATGTCGATTTTTTCGGCAGCAGGTATCTTAGGCAGACCGGGCATGGTCATTATCTCACCTGTAAGTGCCACGATAAAGCCCGCGCCGGCAGAAACTCTTATTTCACGTACAGTTATCTCAAAGTTTTCAGGCCTGCCCAGCAGTTTCGGATTATCTGAAAGCGAGTACTGTGTCTTTGCCATGCATACAGGCAGGTCGGAAAGCCCAAGCTCTTCAAGTTTTTTGATCATCTTGTCGGCGGCAGGTGAATATACCACGCCGCGGGCTCCATAAATCTCCCTTGCGATCGTTTCGATTTTTTCCTTTATGGGAAGCTTGACATCATAGAGAGCCTTGAACCGCGACGGAACGGTGTCTGTCCAATGCACCAGTTTTTCTGCCAGTCCCCGGCCGCCCTCACCGCCTCTGGCGAATACATCTGAAAACGCCACATCTGCATCGATGTCTTTGCATCTGTTCCTGACATACTCTATTTCCGCTTCTGTATCTGTACCGAAGTGGTTGATAGCCACCAGTACCGGTACTCCGTATTTCCTCAGATTTTCCACATGCTTTTCAAGGTTGGGGAATCCCTTCTCCAGTGCCTTCAGATCCTCCTGTGCCAGGTTGTCTTTGCCTGCACCGCCGTTATATTTGAGTGCCCTTATCGTTGCCACAAGCACGGCAGCGTCAGGCTTGAAGCCTGCATATCTGCACTTGATGTCAAAGAATTTTTCGGCTCCGAGATCGGCACCGAATCCGGCTTCCGTTATAACATAATCAGCCAGTTTCAGGGCCAGCTTTGTGGCATTTATGCTGTTGCACCCGTGAGCTATGTTGGCAAATGGACCACCATGCATCAATGCGGGGGTGTTTTCCAGTGTCTGTACCAGATTGGGCTTTATAGCGTCCTTCAGCAGAAGCGCCATTGCCCCTTCTACCTTCAGCTGCGATGCCGTGACTGGAGCGCCTGAGAAGTTGTACCCGATGATTATTCTGCCGAGTCTGTTTTTCAGATCAGTCATATCCGAAGCAAGGCATAATATTGCCATTATCTCTGATGCTACAGTGATTATGAATCCGTCTTCCCTGGGCATACCGTTGGCCTTTCCGCCAAGGCCGGCAACAATATTCCTCAGAGCCCGGTCATTCATGTCCATGGCTCTCTTCCAGGCTATCTGCCTGGGATCTATGCCCAGTTCGTTGCCGTGATGTATATGGTTGTCTATTGCTGCTGATAATAGGTTATTTGCAGCAGTGATGGCATGCATGTCACCGGTGAAATGCAGATTGATGTCTTCCATTGGAACGACCTGTGCATATCCTCCTCCGGCGGCACCGCCCTTGACGCCCATGACAGGTCCGAGAGAAGGCTCCCTGAGCGCTATGACAGCCTTCCTGCCGATGGCAGCCATGGCTTGTCCGAGACCGACTGTAGTCGTTGTCTTTCCTTCTCCGGCCGGTGTCGGATTGATCGCTGTTACGAGGATCAGTTTTCCGTCCTTCCTTTCTTTGACCCTTTCCCATAGAGAAGGTGAAAGCTTGGCTTTATATTTGCCGTAAAGTTCAAGCTCATCGGCATCAATGCCCAAATCTGCGGCTACCTCAGTTATAGGCTTCATTTTGCACTGCTGTGCTATTTCGATATCAGTCAGCATAAAATATCAACCTTCCTGTAAAGATCTGTTGCTACATCATTATACCTTTCCGGGACGGCAGATGACAATAGTATTGGTCACAATAAAGGTCAGGTTTACATATTATGGTACAGGAGAATGGCGGTATGCCGCTGCAGTGCATAGCTATTCTGCGGAATTGGCGCAGAAGATGGTGGTGAGTGGATGAGTGAGATAAAGATAGGTGATATTGTTGCAAGAAAATCATACGGCTATGACATCTTTTTCAAGGTCATTGACATAACGGAAGCCAGAGGGGAAAGAATACTTACTTTAAAAGGGATCAGCTACAGGATCGAGGCTGATGCCCCTGAATCAGACCTTGAACTCCAGCCTGAGAACAAGGTCAGGGAATACAGGGACAAATGCTGCCGGCAGGCAGAAATGTGTGCAGCGGACAGGATACAGGATATACGCTACTATGGGCGGTACATGCCGAGAAGCAGGGGATGGCGAAAAAAAGCGTATTATAGAGATACCTCAGATGATGAAACCGAAAAATTAAAAAGACCGGGGAAAGTACTGCATATTGATGGAGATAAAGAATACCTGGAAAACTGTATGGCTGAGTACAGGAAATTAGGGATCGAAGCAGCGGGAGAGTATGTACCGGAGAAGGAGCAGCCGCAAAGAGTGGTGGAGCTGTTAAAGAAGTACATGCCGGACATATTGGTGCTTACAGGCCATGACGGATTTATCAAAGGACAGGACAGCTATACCAATCTGTCTGCATACAGAAACTCAAGGTACTTTATCGAGGCAGTGAAACAGGCGAGACGTTTTATAGGAGATATGGACAGCCTCGTTATTTTTGCCGGGGCCTGTCAGTCGCTCTACAATGAGATAATCAAGGCTGGAGCGAACTTTGCCAGTGCCCCTTCAAGAGATTTGATACATGCGCTCGATCCCGTGAGGGTATGTCAGAAAATAGCATTTACCAGCATCGATACTGTTCTGGATGCAGAAGATGTAATAAAAAATACGATAACAGGGAAGACTGGAATCGGCGGTATGCAAACAAGAGGGAAATATAGGGAAGGTTTTCCGGTTGAGCCTTATCACCAAGAAAATAGCTAAATTTTAAGAAAATACTTGACATAATCAAATTTCCCTTGTTATAATATTTAATTTTTTTGACAAGCTATGCGGTTTGTGATATAATATACAAAACAGAAGATGAGGTGATTCCATGGCAGAAAAGAGCGACCTTGTTCAAATAAAAAAGAACATTGAGACCTGTATAGGCGAAAGAGTTCAGCTCAAGGCCAACAAAGGCAGGAAAAAGGCTTTTATCAAAGAGGGAATAATTGAAAACTCTTATCCCAGCATCTTCATCATCAGGTTTGAGAACGAATACGAGACAACCAGAAGGGTTTCCTACAGTTATACGGACATTCTTACCAAGGCAGTAGAGCTTGTGATTTATAAAGATGACAAACAGATACTGGTTAGCTGATACAGAATACACACTAGCAGTAAAAGCCTTACGAAAAGCCCGATCCCGTGATCGGGTTTTAATTTTGCTTCGAACTGCCTGACGATGCCGTGCGGTATTAAGAATTTGTCCTTCCGGCAGTACATTTCCAGTAATAATTAAAATATCTTGTCAATATACATTTAGAGAGGATATACGCATACTGTCGTGCGGGGGGAGGATTTCAAATGTCTCTTGAACTGATAAAAGAGGCCGTCAGGCTTAATAGACCCATAGGAGAGGATTCTACTCAGACTATTGTTGAAAATGATATCATAGTACCCGATATAAAGCCGGACATATCACAGATATTGGTGCTGGACGGCGAGGCCTGGATAAACGGAGCTGAAACGGCGTCAGAGAAGGTAATGGTCGATGGCTCCGTAAGGTATAAGATCCTGTATGTCTCGGACGATCCCGACCAGCCGGTAAAGAGCATAATTTCAACTGCCGGCTTCCAGTATACCATGGATATACCGGATGTCAGACAGGGAATGCAGTGCAGAGTCAAATGCGATATCGAGCATATTGAATATGAAATACTCAACAGCAGAAAGGTCAATGTCAAAGCGATAATCAGTCTCTCAGGAAAGGTTACTGAACAGGTGGAGGAGTATGTCACCAGGGACTTCGAAGGCTCAGAGGATATACAGGTCCTGAGGGATACCATATCTGTCAGCTCCTATATCGGTGATTGCCGGACGGAGTGCCCTGTGAGGGAGATAGTTGATATACCTGCCGGCAAGCCCGCCATATATGAGATCCTGAGAAACGATGTAAAAATAACCGGAAGGGATTATAAGGCCGGAGAGGACAAAATCATAGTAACCGGTGCGCTGAACGTCTCAACGCTGTACATAGCGGATGACGAAAACCGCAGCATCCAGTATATGGAGCATGAGCTACCGTTTTCACAGATGATCGACATACCCGGCATGGATGAAACATGTATGTGCAGTGTTGACATCGCTCTTGGAGAAACAGCCTTCGAAGCTGACGAGGACGGGGACGGCGAACTCAGACGGATGAAATGTGATGTATTGCTTGATATATATGCCCAATCCAGCGGACGCAGGGAGATAGAGCTTGTGGATGATGCTTACAGTCCCTGTGCAAGAGTAAGTATTGAGAAGGAACAGCTGACGCTGGAGGAGATAGTTTCGGAAAATGAAGGACAGCTGACGATCAGGGAGAATATAGTGATAGACGAAAATGCTCCGGATATTTCAGAGCTGTTCAATGTTCTCGGCAAGCTTTCTCTTTCGTCGGCTGAAATAACGGATAACCGTGTGGTCATTGACGGGGTTGCTGTTTGCAATGTGCTGTATCTTGCGTCAAGTGACGGCCAGCCTGTCCACTGCGCAGACAGGCAGATCCCATTCAGACATACGATGGAAGCAAGAGGCGCTGCACCCGGAATGTCACTGGATGTAGAAATGGAAATTGATCATTACAGCTACAGCATCATTTCGGCCAGAGAGGTAGAGGTACGTCTGGCAATAAACCTGAAAACCAGGGTCAGCAGACAGATTTCAGTACCTGTTATCTCAAAGGCTTCGGAGCAGCCGCTGGATGACAAGAGGTCGGCCAGCCAGCCCAGTATCACCATTTACTTTGCGCAGCCCGGGGATACACTGTGGAAAATTGCCAAGAGATACTACACTACTGTGGATGAAATAATGAAGAGCAATGATATCACTGATGACAGAGAGATAGAGCCGGGCAGTCAGATCATCATAATGAAGAAAGCATGATGCGAGCATACTGAAAAGAATCATTTGTATTTATAGAGGCGGCATAATGATTAAGAAGTGCCTGAAAATTAGAATTCGGGCACTTTTTATTGTAAATGGTATGTTTTTTGTATATAATATACCTTAAATTGTATCTGCTGAGGCGCGAGACTGATGTCCTATTTGGAAATTCCGGCTTATGCCAAAATAAATCTGTCGCTGGATGTTATCTGCAGGAGAGAAGACGGCTATCATGAACTGAGGACGATCATGCAGACGGTTTCTCTTCATGATACCATATGCCTTGATACATCTTTGGAAGCGGGGATCAGACTGGAATGCGGCGACTGCCGTGTGCCTGAAGACATGACCAACACTGCCTGGAGGGCAGCAAAGCTGGTTATGGACAAGTTCGGCATAAAAAGCGGACTTAGGATCAGGATAATCAAAAGGATCCCTGTAGCTGCAGGTATGGCAGGAGGCAGCACGGATGCGGCAGCCGTACTCAGAGGCTTAAATGAACTGTTTTCACTCGGGCTTGACACTGATGAACTCAGAGCGTTGGGAAAGCAGATCGGAGCAGATGTGCCGTACTGTATAGAGGGGGGAACCAAACTTGCTGAGGGGATTGGTGAGATCCTGACTCCTCTTCCGGATTTCAGCGGTGTCGATGTCGTGATCGTCAAGCCTGATATTGGCGTCTCAACGCCATGGGTTTATAAAAACCTTGACCTGTCCAAGATCACGGACCGGGACAGGCCTGATACCGAACAGATTATAGATTCTCTGGCCAAAAAGGATGTGGCAGGAGTTGCGGCAGGGATGAAAAACGTTCTGGAGTCTGTGACTCTGCGAAGTTATGAAGTGGTCAGGCAGGCGAAAAACCGAATGGATGAAGCTGGTGCGCTGGGAAGCCTGATGAGCGGAAGCGGCCCGTGCGTATTCGGACTGTTTGAGGACAAAGAGTCCGCACGCAGAGCTTTTGAGGAGCTTTCGGCCTGCAGGATGTGGCAGTGCCATATTTCAGAAACCATTTGACCATATGACTATAAAGGCAATGCCCGTACCTCATACGGGCAGGATAAAAAGGAGATGTGAATCAATGGCAGGCAAGCTGTCAAAGGTCAATCTGAACGACTATAAACCTCTTAGGGATGTTATCTTCGATACACTGAGGCAAGCCATAATAGTCGGTGAGCTCAAGCCCGGAGAGCGGCTGATGGAAGTACAGCTGGCACAGAAGATGGGTGTAAGCAGGACTCCGGTACGGGAGGCAATAAGAAAGCTGGAGCTGGAGGGCCTCGTTGAGATGCTGCCGAGAAAGGGAGCTCACGTGGCTGATTTGTCCGTAAAAGACATAATGGATGTGCTGGAGGTCAGGGCAACAATGGACGGTCTGGCATCTTCACTGTCTGCAGTACGTATAAAGGATGATGAGATAAAGGTCCTGAGGCATCTTCTGGATCAGTTCATCAGCTATGTTGAGAAGGAAAACCTTCAGGGCTCCATCAAAAAGGACGTGGAGTTCCATGATGTGATTTATCATTCATCGAGGAACGACAAGCTGATACAGATATCCAACAATCTCAGGGAGCAGGTCCAGAGGTTCAGGGTTATATATCTCAAGGATTACAGCAGCTCAAAGGAGCTGATCAAGGAGCACGAGGCAATACTGGATGCCATCGTCCGCAGGGACCCGGAAGCGGCGATGAAGGCTGCTCAGATACATATTAAGAACCAGGAGGAAGCGATCATCAGATCGGTAAAAAAGAACAGCGTGACAGATTGAGTCTTGTCGTGCGACAGAATGCCGCGGCACAGGGACGGCGGCTGCAGTACCGTACTGATGCCGCCGGCCGTGGTTTATTACATCACCTCATAACCCAGTTCCGCGATTTTTTTCCGGATATCTCTGGGCTGCTGAAGATCAGGATCATAAGATACCTTAACCGACTGGGTCTTCAGATCGACATTGACATCTTCGATACCGTCAAGACCGCCTAACTCTTTCTTAATACGACATGAACATACGCTGCAGGAAATAGAAGGTACTGTAAACGTTGTTTCCATATGATCCTCCCGGAAAGTTTTTTTGTTCTGTTAACTTAATTAATAAAATGAGACCTGAAACGCTTCTGGTATAATGGAGTTGCCAAGATAACCATTACCTCCCAGAAAGGAGCGTTTAGGTCTCATGACTATTATACCATCAAG